>Ga0247720_100180_pt1 | contig 29333 bp, 34 predicted proteins | sample MSEWel2015_12_15_FD_189078 | JGI IMG/M metagenome (GOLD analysis project Ga0247720, IMG submission 189078) | Subsurface sediment microbial communities from gas well in West Virginia, United States - MSEEL Well Study Marcellus 3H_2015_12_15 | ecosystem: Environmental > Terrestrial > Deep... | reverse complement strand
TAGAATAAGTTACCATATCATTTATGCCCATATCCTTTAGAGAAGATTAATGTCAATCACTTCATCGTTACCTAAAAATATTGTTATCCTATTTTCAGGAGAAAACTTAGAAACGATTCGACAACACGGTGGCACAGGTGATTGGATTTTAAATACTAATAATTTTATAAATGTCGAATATGTCTTAATTATTCGTAGTTTAAAAAATGAACTTGCTGATAAATCAGATGGATATGATCATGGTCAAGCTTTTATTCTCGGTAAGTTTCAAGCAATTAAACCTAAAGAAGCATCAGATCGAAAAATTATTCAAATTTCAGAATTTGTCCAACTTCCACATCAAGAATCATTTAAGAATGCTTGGGCGAAATTAACATCAGGACAACGCAATCCTATTACCTATAAAAACTCTAGCGAAGTGCTAGAGAAAATTAAGCTGAATCCAGATAACCCTGAATTTAAATGGCAAAAAATGCAACAGCTTGAAGAAGAGCAAGTAAACCTTTCTCTTGCTGATATCATTAATGAAGCCCGTCAAAAAATTGCGCAAGCTGCCAATGTTGATGCAAGCAAAGTCAATATTCAAATTTCTTTTTAGTTTTCTATTCATAGATTTTCTATGTTCATTACTTCGACTGAAAAAGAAAAAATTAAATCCCTTTTTTCTAAAGCAAACAGCCTGATCATTTCAGCAGGTGCTGGCATGGGTGTTGACTCTGGACTACCTGATTTTCGTGGTAATCACGGTATGTGGCAAGCCTATCCTGAACTAGGCAAACAACGAATTGATTTTACAGAAATCGCCAATCCAGCCGCTTTTCATCGCCATCCACGTTTAGCTTGGGGCTTTTACGGACATCGTTTAGCATTCTATCGTGAGACTCAACCCCATATAGGTTTTGAATTACTCAATCAATTGGCAGAGAAATTAGCACTACCTTATTTTATATTCACTTCTAACGTCGACGGGCAATTTCAAAAGGCAGGCTTTAGTCCAAAGCAGATTTATGAATGTCATGGTTCAATTCATCATTTGCAATGCTTAGCTAGTTGTACTTCAGAAATTTGGTCAGCAGATGACATCTCGCCTGAAATCGACCATCTGAATTGCCAATGGTTAGATGACCTTCCTCACTGCAAACATTGTGGCAGTTTGGCACGTCCTAATATCTTAATGTTTGATGACTATGAGTGGATCGCTCAGCGACAAACACAGCAACGGAACCGTTTAGAATCCTTTATAAATCAATATAAAAAACCACTTGTTATAGAGATTGGTGCAGGTACAGCTATTCCAACGGTGCGCTATTTCAGTGAACGATTTGCGCCCTCTCTGATTCGTATTAATCCTCGTGATTATGCTTTACCCAAAACAGGTGGAATCGCTCTTGCCATGAATGCTGCACATGGTATTCAAATAATATATGACATTTCCACTACATAGCATCACAGCCAAATAGTAAATAATTCTCATTATAGATTAAAAATATCCACGCTTTATCCTTATTTCACTTTTATACTAAGTTTATTTTCTTCATTTTGACCTCGTAACCATGCCAAAAACAAGCTCTAAAAAAACTCAACCTCGCAAAATAATATTGATCGCTCTCGGTGTATTGATCATCGCAGTATTAGGTTGGATGTTCTTTAAACCTAAAGCCGAAGCTCCACAATATATTAGTGCTGAAGTTTCGCGTGGTGATATTGAAGATTCTGTTTTGGCGACAGGTGTATTGGAAGCCACCAAAATGGTGAGTGTCGGTGCACAGGTTTCAGGTCAAGTGAAAAAAATGTACGTGCAATTGGGTGATCAAGTTAAACAAGGTCAGTTGATTGCTCAGATTGATTCGATTCGTCAAGAAAATGATTTAAAAACGGCTGAAGCAAGTATTAAAAATCAACAAGCCCAGCTTGCCGTTCAACAAGCAAATTTGGCAAAAGTTGAAGCTGAATACAAACGCCAACAAGCGATGTATAGCCAAGATGCAACATCACGTGCAGAGCTTGAAACAGCTTTAGCAAATTACAAAACAGCTCAGGCGCAAATAGCTGCGATTAATGCTCAAATTGAACAATCTCGATTAACTCTAGCAACAGCGAAAGAAGACCTCGGATATACCCGTATTGTTGCACCTATGAATGGAACTATCGTGGCAATCGTGACTGAAGAAGGTCAAACGGTAAATGCGAATCAAACGGCTCCAACTATTGTAAAACTTGCAACTCTCGACACGATGACCATTAAAGCTCAGATTTCAGAAGCAGATGTGATGAAAGTTGAGAAAGGTCAAACCGTTTATTTCACCACTTTAGGGAATAGCGAGAAAAAACATTATGCGACTTTGCGTCAAGTAGAACCTGCTCCAGATTCAATCAATACTGAAACTACGAGCACGAACTCTTCTTCATCAAGCTCTGCGGTCTATTACAACGCGCTTTTTGACGTACCTAATGAAGATGGCAAACTGCGCATTGATATGACTGCTCAAGTCTATATTGTGTTGGCTGAAGCTAAAAATGCATTAACAATCCCAGCAGCTGCGATTCAAGCAAAACGATCTAATACGAAAAATACTGCCAAGACCCCAGTCGATAAAACTGAGAGTAATACCAATAATGAGGTTCAGCGTCCAAAACGTTTGGAGTTAACAGCTGAAGAACAGAATCTAATTGCTCAAGGAAAAGCATCAACAGGAATGGTTCGTGTTTTACAGGCTGATGGTAGCGCTCAACCACAACAAGTGTTGATCGGTCTCAATAACCGTGTAACGGCGCAAGTATTGAAAGGACTCAAACAAGGTGACCAAGTTGTGATCGCAGATGCTTCTGACAACTCAAATGAAGCAGCAAAACGCAGTAACCAACGTGCAATGAGAATGTAATATGACTCAAGATCAAACGCATTCGTCACAGCCGCTACTTGAAGTCAGCAACCTGACTCGGGAATTCCCTGCAGGTGAAGGTACAGTCCAAATCCTCAAAGGGATTGATTTAAAAATTTATGCGGGTGAATTGGTTGCCATTGTTGGGCAATCTGGATCAGGTAAATCCACACTCATGAATATTTTAGGGTGTTTAGACAAACCTAGTTCAGGTAGTTATTTGGTCAACGGACGTGAAACACGTCAACTTGAACCTGATGAACTTGCCCAATTACGCCGAGAATATTTTGGTTTTATTTTCCAGCGTTATCACTTACTCGGTGATTTGAGTGCATCTGGTAACGTTGAAGTCCCTGCAATTTATGCAGGTGTCGATAGTCATCTTCGTCAGGAACGTTCGGCTGAATTGCTCTCTGAACTTGGCTTAGAGGAGCGTCTACATCATCGTCCAAGTCAACTTTCAGGTGGTCAACAGCAACGCGTTTCGATCGCACGTGCATTAATGAACGGCGGTGACGTGATTCTTGCCGATGAGCCAACAGGAGCATTGGATAAGAATAGCGGTATTGAAGTCATGCGTATTTTGCGTGAACTCAATGCTAAAGGTCATACCATCATCTTAGTTACACATGATCTCAATGTAGCAAAAAACGCGACCCGTATTATTGAAATCAGTGATGGCAATATTATTTCAGATCGCGCTAATACACCTGAAAATGATGACCCCGATTTAAAACGTCAGACACTACAACGCTCACCGCAAAAGAAAACCTCAGCTTGGCGATCTTTCTTTGATCGCTTAGGTGAAGCGTTCCGTATGGCATTGCTAGCGATGAAGGCCCATCGAATGCGTACCTTTTTGACCATGCTCGGGATTATTATCGGAATTGCATCTGTAGTTTCAGTGGTTGCATTGGGTAATGGGTCTCAGAAGCAAATTCTTGAAAATATTAGTAGTCTCGGTACGAATACCATTACTGTGTACCAAGGACGAGGATTCGGTGATAACTCACGAGCCTCACAAACCAAAACACTTGTACCTGCGGACGCAGATGCACTTTCAGAACAACCTTATGTTGATGGAGTCAGTCCTTCTGTTAATACAAGTGTGACCTTACGTTTTAAAGAAACTGAAGCATCTGCAACCGTCAATGGTGTAAGTTCGGATTTCTTCTATGTGCGCGGTATGACTTTTAAATCGGGACAACCTTTTGATAAAGGCAGTGTGACCCAACGCGCACAGGATGTGGTCATTGATACGAATACTGAGAAAACCTTTTTCTCTGATGGTACTAACCCAGTCGGTCAAGTGATCTTATTGGGCAGTGTACCGAGTCGAGTAATTGGTGTCATTGATGCGCAACAAGGTTTCATGGGTAGTTCCGACAGCTTAAATGTATATCTTCCCTATTCAACGGTAATGAGCCGAATGCTTGGTCAGTCTAATGTGCGTAGCATCATCGTGCGAATCAAGGATGAATACCCAAGTAGTGCTGCTGAAAATGCAATCCTGACCTTACTTGAACAACGTCATGGTGCTCAAGATGTGTTTACCCAAAACTCCGATAGTATTCGTGAAACGATCGAGCAAACCACAGCGACTATGACTCTTTTAATTTCAGCAATTGCTGTCATTTCACTGGTCGTGGGTGGTATTGGGGTCATGAATATTATGTTGGTTTCAGTCACCGAACGTACCCAAGAAATTGGTGTCCGAATGGCGGTGGGTGCTCGACAAAGTGATATTTTGCAGCAGTTCTTGATTGAAGCGATTCTGGTCTGCTTACTGGGGGGCGTGCTAGGTGTATTGCTTTCACTTGGGATTGGACAAATTATCGGACACTTTGCCAAAGGCATTATTGAGATGAGCTATTCAACGACATCTATTGTTGCAGCCTTTGTATGTTCGAGTCTGATTGGTATCGTTTTTGGTTTCTTACCAGCACGAAATGCGGCGCAACTCGATCCAGTTGCAGCACTAGCAAGAGAATAAGGAATTTGAGTATGTCTTTTCATTTTAAAAAATTAGGATTAGCACTGGCACTCACAGGTTCTTTAGCTGGCTGTTCTGCTGTTGTTAAAACACCATACAACTCGCCATCGGTACAGGTTCCTCAACAGTTCCAATATGATGTGCAAAAGAATAAAAATGTAAATCTGAGCGATCAATGGTGGACTCTCTTTAATGACGCTCAGCTCAATCAGTTGGTTGAACAAGTTCTCGCTAAAAACAGTGATCTTATAGTTGCTGGTATCACACTGAAACAAGCTCGCTTACAAGCGGGTTTGGCTGAAAACCAACAAGGCATTCGTACCAGTTCAAGTGTATCAACAGGTCATAACTATGATCTACGCTCAGGAAATGGTACTGATCGTGGTTTATCGACCAGTGTGGGTGTCAGTTATGAGTTAGATTTATTTGGTAAACTTGCCAATCAAACTGAAGCCAGTCGTTGGGAAGCTCTTGCAAGCGCACAGGACTTACAAGCAACCGCGCAAAGTTTAGTTGCCACCACAGCCAAACTATATTGGCAATTGGGTTATTTAAATGAGCGATATAACACCATCCAACAGAATTTAGCCTCTACACAGAAAATTTATGAATTGGTGCAATCACAATACAAAGCAGGTGCGGTTTCAGGTTTAGATTTAACTCAAGCAGAACAATCGGTTCAAAGCCAAAAAGCCAGTTTGAGCCAGATTGAACAACAACGTGTAGAAACACGTACAGCCATTGCTGTATTGCTACATATGCCTGTACAGCAACTGAGCATTCAAGAACCGAAACAGCTCCCAAGAAATGCTCTGCCGAATATCGCTGTGGGGCTACCTGCGGATATTTTGTCGCGTCGCCCAGATTTACAAGCTTCAGAATTACGTCTACGTAAAACGCTATCGAATAAAGATGCAACCAAAGCCAGCTACTACCCTTCGATTAATCTCACAGGTAATTTAGGTGCTTCGAGTACATCGCTGACACAACTTTTGAAGAATCCTGCACTCACTTTAGGTGCGAGTTTAAGCCTACCCTTTCTTCAATATAATGATATGAAGAAAGATATTGCGATTAGTGATCTGGAATATGAAAAAGCGATTATTCAATATCGCCAAACGCTATACCAAGCTTTCGCTGATGTAGAAAATGCATTATCGAATCGAACTCAACTGAATCAGCAAGTACAGTTACAGCAACGTAATGTAGAGTTAGCTAATAAAACTGAGCGACTTACCGAAGTGCGTTATCGCAATGGTGCAATCGCCTTAAAGAATTTACTTGATGCTCAAGAGACCACACGCAATGCACGACTCAGCTTAGTGGAAACCAAGCAGAATCAATACAATGCCTATGTGACGTTAATGCAAGCCATGGGTGGGAGTCCTGTTAAAGAACTACCAAAACAATAGCACACGAGTTGTTATTGTTTACTTGCTTAAAGTTTTTGGCTCATTTCTAATGAGCTGAGAGCTTTACTATTGGTTACGGCGTTGTCCCTTAGCTTTCTTTGGTCTCGTGCCTTCAGACCACCATTCAGGTATTATACTAGGGGATTTACCTAAAATATCTTTTAATATAGAGACTAGATCATAAGAAACTAAACCATCTATATGTTCATGCAAACTAGGATCGATATTGTTTCGGAGCGGATCTAACACAAAGTCTATACCATTTATACGAGCCAATTTTGCAGCTGGAACAAAGTCACTATCTCCAGCAAAAAGAACAATCTTATCTACAAGTCTTTCCTGTGCAATACTGGCTATATCTACACCAAGTTTAATATCTACACCTTTTTGACGCATGCTGTAATAAAAGTCATTATTTGTGAGATCTTCAAATTTACATATGCCTTTCAAAAGGTTGTTGAGAGCATCATCCGTTAACTTCCATTGCTTATCATGTTTGATTGTCCCTAAACGCAGAGCAAATTTCCTCTGCTTTTTAACTTCTGTGAGAATTTCATTTCGATGAATTGTTTCTGGTTGTTTAGAAAAATCTAAAACTCGAGGATTCGTTTCTCCTGAATTAACAAGAGGATAATGTACTTTTATATTTAATGGTGGTGAGTCGTAGTAAAATACACGATACAAATGTTGATAGATACTTGAGTTACCGTCATTGAGATGTCTCTTGATACAGCAATTTAAAACTTGTACAACTTGTTTAGGCGTCAACTCAGGCTCGGAAGGGAAATAGCGGCGTTTGAAAAAATTTAGGCGTTTCAAAAAGAATGACGCGTCTACTAGTACTGCAACCTTTATGTCCATAAAATTATTTTGTTTAGTTCTGATATAAAAAAAACCTGCGGGTGAGGCAAGGTTGTTAACAAATAAACCAAGCTTAACCGCAGGTGCTATATAATTAATATTAGCTATTTTAGCTGCTTTGTCAACAAAAACTAACTTTTCACGAGTGATTCATAACATGTAGCATATTATGTTTAGGGTTTAAAATGATTACAGCATAGATAGTATAAATCACAGCGATTAATATAGCTTTATCTCCATCTTAAAAAAATAAAGCCGCTATAAAGCGGCTTTATCGTATGATTTAGATTAATCTAATTATTCATCATCCATCATTGACTGGCTCATACCGACAGTATTGAAACCACCATCAACATAAAGAATTTCACCAGTAATACCTGAAGCCCACGGTGAACAAAGGAATAATGCTGCATTACCCACTTCTTCAATCGTTACATTACGTTGTAATGGGGCAATTTTTTCATTGGCATCCAACATTTTGCGGAATGATTTGATACCAGATGCAGCCAATGTACGGATTGGACCCGCAGAGATCGCATTCACACGAATCCCCTCTTTACCCAAGCTTAGCGCTAAATAACGAACACCCGCTTCTAAAGATGCTTTAGCCATCCCCATCACGTTATAGTTTGGCATCACACGCTCAGAACCTTGATAAGTCAAAGTCAATAAACAACCTTGACGTGCTTGTAATAAAGGCTTTGCAGCACGCGCCATCGCAACAAAGCTATACGCGCTAATGTCATGTGCGATTTTGAAACCATCACGATCTGTCACGTCTGTGAAGTCACCATCTAATGTATGTGCTGGTGCAAAACCGATTGAATGCACCACACCATCTAAACCGTCCCAATGTTTTGCTAACTCAGCAAATGCACCATCAATTTCTGCATCAACAGCTACATCACAAGGGAAAACTAAGCTCGAACCAAACTGTGCTGCAAAATCATCAACACGTTTTTTCAACTTTTCATTTGGATAAGTAAACGCAAGCTCCGCACCTTCACGATGTAATGCAGCAGCGATACCGTATGCAATTGATAATTTGCTTGCAATACCAGCGATTAAAAAACGTTTACCAGCTAAAAGTCCTTGTGACATCTTATTCTCACTCGAAAAATTTTCACCACATCATGCCAACATTCCTTATTTTTCGGAATTGCATAATCCATCTTTTTTACAAACTTGCATAAAAAAATCGCCCTCAGATGAAGGCGATTTTCTTTTTAAGATAATAATTCGTTAGTCATCACCTTGGATCAGACTCAACAAACGCATAAATGAGTAATACATCCATACCAAAGTTGCTAACAGTGCAATTGCACACAACCATTCAAATGCTTTCGGAGCACGTTGTGCTGCTGCACTTTCAATTAAATCAAAATCTAAAATTAAGTTCAGTGAAGCAATTACCGCAACAAAAGCTGCAAAACCGATACCTAACCAGTTACTTTCAAAGATATAAGGAATACTTGAGCTAAATGCTAAACTCATGATGATCTGAACGACAAATACCAAAGCAATCGCAATAGATGCTGAGATCACCACTGCTTTGAATTTCTCAGTTGCGCGAATGATTTGGAATTTATATAAACCAAATAGAACTAATGTGGTCACAAATGTTGCAAGTAAAGCTTGTAACGGAACACCTGGAAATTTCAGTTGGAAAATAAAAGAAATACCACCTAAAAATGCACCTTCAAATAAAGCATAAGGAATTGCTAAAGCAGGTGCTGTATTGGATTTAAATGTTGTAATCAAAGCTAGAACAAAACTGCCAATTGCCCCGACGATTGCCGCTGCATATGCAATCGAAAGATTTGCTGTGAATGCACAATAGAAAAATAGTGCCATTCCGAGAACCGCTGCGATCACAGTCAAAAGAACCGATTTTTGAATCGCTCCTTGAATGGTCATGGATTCAGCCAAGTCACTATAGGTTTCAACACGAGTTAAAATTGGATTATTACTTTGCATGTATACGCTCTTTTTATAGTTAGCAATAAAAGCACAAGTTTAAGCGATTTCTTTATTCTGCCCAATATTTTTTTACATTCATTAAAAAAAGGAGCCGAAGCTCCTTTTATATTTCAATGGCATCCTTATAAAAGATAAGCCATGAGTTATTTATTCATAATAAAAAAATATTCACGGTAATATTTTAATTCAGCAATTGAGTCACGAATATCGTCCATCGCCAAATGTGAGGCATTTTTCTTTAAGCCACTCATAATTTCAGGTCTCCAGCGTTTCGCCAACTCTTTGACTGAAGATACGTCTAAATTACGATAATGGAAGAACTGTTCAAGTTCAGGCATCAGACGGTGTAAGAAACGACGATCTTGGCAAATTGAGTTACCGCACATTGGTGATGATTTTGGATTCACCCATTTTTTTAAGAACTCAAGTGTTTGCTGTTCTGCATCTTGCGCAGACAATTTGCTACGGCGTACACGTTCAATTAAACCTGATTGACCATGTTGCTTGGTATTCCATTCATCCATTGCGTTTAGAATCAAATCTGATTGATGAACCGCTAAAACAGGACCTTCAGCAAGAATATTAAGATTATCATCAGTAATAATTGTTGCGATTTCAATAATCTTATCGTTATCCGTATCCAGACCTGTCATTTCTAGGTCGATCCAAATTAATCGTGTATCTGGGGTACTGCTCATAGATCGTGATTCTAAAGTGCTTAAAAACATCAATAGTAGCAAATTAATTACTTCTTGGCTGTAATTCTATAGTGGCTTCATGCTATTTTTGCGGTCTTAAATGTATGGATTTTTTGGGACATGAATGGCTTTAATTCGTAAACGTCGCTTAACCGAACAACAGCAACGTCGTATTGAGAAACAGCACAAATCTCGTCAAGACGACATTGACACATCACAAGATTTGGATGGGCTAGTTGTTCAGCATTATGGTCGTCAACTCGAAGTACAAGCGCTCTCTGTACCTGATCAACATCCAGAAAAACCAGAAGTTCAAGATGGTGAACCTGAGCCATTCTGGAAACCAATTGAATTGGATAGTGTTTGGCGTTGCCATACTCGTACCAATCTCGAATTATTGGTCACTGGTGATCGCGTCAAATGGCAAGCAGATCCAAATACAGGTTTAGGAATCATTACTGCGATCTATCCTAGACAATCTCTACTGACTCGCCCAGACCGATATCATAAGGTTAAGCCTGTGGCAGCAAACATTAGTCTGATTGTGATTGTATTTGCACCATTGCCAGAACCTGCACCAACATTGATTGATCGTTATTTGGTTGCCTGTGCTGATGCTAATATTCCTGCATTATTGGTACTCAACAAATCAGACTTACTCACTGAAAATGATCCTATTCTAAATTTACTCAGTGAATATGAAGCCTTGGGTTATGAAACCATGATCTGCCAATCACAAGGTGATTTGACTGAACTTGCTCAACGCTTAGACAAGGAAACTGTGGCTTTTGTTGGGCAATCAGGTGTTGGTAAAAGCTCATTGATCAATACTATCGTCCCAAATGCAGCACAGAAAACCAATGTAATCTCAGAAAACTCAGCCCTTGGTCAACACACCACGACTTCAACACGTCTGATTAAATTTGGATCAAACGGCGCATTGATTGATTCTCCTGGGATTCGTGAGTTCGGACTATGGCATCTAAATTTAGAAAAAGTTCGCACAGGTTTTCCTGAAATTGAATCACATCTTGGTCTCTGCCAATTCCGTAATTGCACCCATACGCATGAGAAAAATTGTGCATTGAAACAAGCAGTTGATCAAGGTGAAATCCTACAGCGCCGTCTTGACAGTTATTTACGCCTCATTGATGAAATTCAAGAAGCACAACAAAAAAGTTAACTTTTCTCGATCATTCCCCCTTGAACTAAGGATTTTGAACACCATAGAGATACGTTATACTCAGGATCAATTTTGATTTTAACTTTAGGTGACTTGTGGAACGCTGGTTAGAGTTTATGGGGAATCACCCCTTCTTATTTGGTGCGCTCGGCGTATTGATCGTGTTGTTCTTTGTTTTAGAAGGACAACGTAATGGTCGTAAAATTTCACCGCAATCACTCGGTATTTTGGTTAAAGCAAAAAATGCCATGCTGATTGACCTTCGTGATGCGAAAGATTTCCGTGATGGTCACATCAGCGGTAGCCGTAACATTCCATATAGCCAAATCACAAGTCATGTAGATGAATTAAAAGCAAGTGATCGTCCATTGGTATTTATCTGTAACTTAGGTCAAGTTGCGGGTGCAGCATTGCAAAAAGTTGCGCATGCAGATAGCTATCGTCTAGATGGTGGTATCAGCAACTGGAAAGCTCAAGGCTTACCCTTAGTTAAAAGTAAAACCAAAGCTTAAGGAGCAATAAGATGACAACTCCAAACGTCACAATTTACTCAACGCTGTCTTGCCCATACTGTGTACGTGCAAAACAATTACTTGAGCGTAAAGGCGTTGCTTTTAAAGAAATTAATCTTTCAAATGAAGCACCTGAAGTTCGTATTGAGTTAATGCAACGTACTAACCACCGTACAGTGCCTCAAATTTTTATCAAAGACCAATTCATTGGCGGTTTTGATCAACTTTATGCTTTAGAGCGTGAAGGTAAACTCGACCAATTATTAGCTTAACTTTAAGGAAAAACAATGAGCGAAGAACAAGTTCAACCACAACTTGCATTAGAACGTATTTATACTAAAGATATTTCTTTTGAGGTCCCTGGCGCGCAAGTATTTACAAAACAATGGCAACCAGAACTCAATATCAATTTATCTTCTGCTGCAGAAAAAATTGACCCAAATCATTACGAAGTATCATTAAAAGTTGTAGTTCAAGCAACAAATGAAAATGAAACGGCGTTCATCGTAGATGTAACTCAATCAGGTATTTTCTTGGTTGATAACGTTGAAGAAGACCGTCTTCCATATATCTTAGGTGCTTACTGCCCAAATATCTTGTTCCCGTTCTTACGTGAATCGGTAAATGATTTAGTAACTAAGGGTAGCTTCCCACAATTGTTACTTACACCAATTAACTTTGATGCAGAATTTGAAGCAAACATGCAACGCTTACAAGCGGATGCAGATGCTCAAGGTCAAGCATAATCGTTATTGCGATAGCTGTAAAAAAGGACTGAATATCAGTCCTTTTTTTATTACTCAACAATCGTTCTAAAGGTAAGATTAATCCGTGGTGTAAATATTTTTTTGGTTGGCGGTAAACGATGTAACCAATATGTCTGTGTCGTATCTTTCATAACTAATAAACTGCCATGTTCTAAAAACACATCAATTTTTTCTTTGGTTTGTTTATGCTTAAACGCAAATTTACGTTCCGCTCCAAAGCTTAAAGAAGCAATTGCACCATTTTTGATGAGATCGATTTCATCATCACTGTGCCAAGCCATTCCCTCTTCTCCAGAATGGTAAAGATTGAGCAAGCAAGAATTGAATGTTTCACCTGTTAATTTTTCGACTAAGGCTTTTAACTCAATCAGTTCTATAGTCCAAGGCAAAGCATATTTATTAATGTTGGAATACGTATATTCGAAGCCTCGATCACCATACCAAGCGACTTTTCTTTTAGTTATAATTTTTCGACCAAAAATAATCGCCTGATCGTTTTCCCATGCAATATTCTTCATAAGCATTTCGAAATAGTGATCTGCTTCTAAACTACTTAAAACTTTACCATAATAATGAACAGTCCCCTCGTAGGGTAAATAGTTCACTGTTGGATCTGCTTCAATATCAAATAATTGCATGAGTTTGCGAACCCTCCCAACCAATAATCGCTGTTTTACGAACTGTTCCCCACTCATATCCACCGATAGCACCAGTCGACTGAATCACGCGATGGCAAGGGATTAAAAATGCAATCGGGTTATTACCAATTGCTGTTCCAACAGCACGAGCTGCTTTGGGATGATCAATCATTTGGGCAAGTTGTCCATAAGTCGAAAGTTGACCCATTGGAATTTTGAGTAAGCTCTGCCAAACTTTTAATTGAAAGGGTGTGCCCTTGAGATGTAATTTAATCATCGGAAGTTGTTCCCAATCCTGACGAAAAAACTTCAGTGCAGCTTCTTGAAACGCGTCAACTTGTTCAATATACATTGCATGAGGAAATTGCTCTTTTAAATGTGCTAATGCTTCAGCTGTATTTTCTACAAATCGAAGTGTACAAATGCCTTTCTGAGTAGATGCAATCAACACCTGACCAAATGGTGTTTCAGAAAACTGATAATGAATCGTTAAATGCTGCCCACCATATTTATACTCAGCAGGTGTCATACCCTCTATTTGAATAAAAAGATCATGTAGTCGACTGGTACTCGATAATCCTGTAGCAAATGTTGCATCAAATACGCTGCCCTGCTGTTGCTTCAGAACCTTCTTTGCATGTTCAATGCTGATATATTGTAAAAATTTCTTCGGACTGGTACCCGCCCACTCAGTAAACAAGCGCTGAAAATGTGCCGGACTAAGATGAATATGTGCTGCTATTTCATCAAGCTGCGGCTGCCTTTGAAAATTATTCTGTATATAAGCAATCGCTTCTGCAATACGCTGATAATGTTGTTGTGAGGACATAGGATTAGCTCTCATCATGCATCGTTTCACTGTATCAATTTAGAAATTTGATGAAAATCCGAATCATGCTCAGTTTATGTTCTCATTCAATATAAATGAATGCGCATAAAAAAACTGCACGTTTAATACGTACAGTTTTATCACTAAACTACTGGCTCGACTTAACAATACATGCTTAGAGTTATTGATCTAAATCCCAATAAATTAATGCATATAATGCTTATGACCTTGATCACGTAAATCTGCAATTTTCTTCGCTTGTTTTTTTGCTTCGTCTAACTTACCTGCTTGAACAAGTACTTTTGCTTTATCAATTTCCACAATAATTTGCTCAAATAACGCTGTTGAAGTCGGAACTTTTTCAGCTGAATGTGAGGCCAACTTATACTGTTTTGAATGGACTGCTGCTGCACGCATATTATTTAAAGCAGCTGTTGCCGCCTGTGGATTTTCAGCCTGATTGAATGCTTTATAGTTTTTACCGAGTACTTTCATATCATCAGATAAACCACCAGCAAAAACTGGGCTACTCAAACTAAAACATGACAACATAAGTGCAGTGGCTAAAGTTTTTTTAATCATCAGGATGTCCTATCAAAACTGTGGCTATAATTGAGTTCACGTACAGACTGACATCGCACACAGTTGTGCTTATAGGTCAGATGACGACGTAAGTTTAGAATACATAAAAAATGCAACGATTTCGTTGCATTTTAATTAAAAGTAAAACTGTTTTATTTACGACTTCTGTAGTAAAGCATCATGTATTGCTTCTACCAACTGTTGCGAAATCTCTTGCTTTGACGCTTTCTCTAACTCACGCTTTTCCATATGGTATGACTGAGCAAAAAATACTGTCATTGCATTTTCATCAGAAGCGAAACCAATATCAGGTCGAGACACATCATTACATGCGATCATGTCTAGTTTTTTAGCAACCAATTTACCTGCAGCATATTCTTCAACATTTTGCGTCTCAGCAGCAAAGCCCACCATAAATGGACGCTGTTGTTGCTGTGCAATGGTCGCTACGATATCTGGATTCTTAACCAATGAAACTGCAAGTTCATCTCCAGACTTCTTAATTTTATGTTCCGCAACTTCAGCAACTCGATAATCAGCAACAGCCGCAGTTGCAATAAAAATATCACAACCCTCTTTTAGCTGATTCATACTAACATCAAGCATTTGCATAGCAGATTTCACATTAATTCTATCAACACCATTTGGTGTATCTAAACTGACTGGACCTGCAACTAAAGTGACTTTCGCACCAGCCGCATAACATGCTGCTGCCAAAGAAAAGCCCATTTTTCCTGTACTGTGATTAGAAATATAACGGACAGGATCAATTGCTTCACGCGTTGGACCCGCAGTGATAGTGACACGCTTGCCAGCGAGTAAACCAAATTTCTCAGCAATTGCACGCTGCGCTTTATGAAAATATGCGGCTACTTGTTTGGCTAAATCTTCAGGTTCAGGCATACGACCTAGACCAACATCCCCACAAGCTTGTTCACCAGCATCAGGCATAATGACATGCACACCATCTTCAACCAAAGTTTGTAGATTGCGTTGCGTTGCTTTTGCTGCCCACATTTGCTGGTTCATAGCAGGTGCAACCCAAACAGGTGCTTTCGTCGCTAAATATAATGTACTGAGCAAATCATCTGCCAAACCATTGGCAAATTTCGCAATCGTGTCACAACTTGCTGGAGCGACTAACACTAAATCAGCCCATCGCGCCAACTCGATGTGTCCCATACCTGCTTCTGCTTCAGGGTTGAGTAGCTCAGTATGTACAGGATTCCCTGACAAGGCTTGAAATGTTAAAGGTGTGATAAATGCTTGTGCGCCATGTGTCATGACCACGCGGACATCGAAACCAAAATCTTTTAAACGGCGTACTAAAATGGCACTTTTATAGGCAGCAATACCACCCGTAACCGCTAATATAATGTTTTTATGTGGAATTACACTCAGATCAAAGCTCACAAACAGGGTACCTTTCTGTTGCAGTGGCGCTCACAATATCATTAAATATCGCCATACCCAAGTGATGCACTTGGAAAAATTATCATCATAAAAAAATTATGTGAATAAAAATGAATCAATCTATAAAACAATCCATTAAAGCATGGCCAGAACAAGAACGACCAAGAGAACGTTTACTCTCGCAAGGACCTCAAAGTTTATCGGATGCTGAACTACTAGCGATTTTTCTCCGCTCTGGCTCAAAACAACACTCAGCTGTTGAACTTTCTCGTATCCTGATTCAGCATTTTGGAGGATTGAACCCAATTTTTGATGCTTCGTTAGAAGACTTGTCCCAATTTAATGGCATCGCGTCAACCAAATATGCGCAACTCATGGCAGTCAAAGAATTAGGACGACGTTATTTGAATAACTATTTCCATCAACAACGACTATGTTTAGATCATTCTTCTTTGGTTTTGGATTATTTACGTTATGAACTTCTAGGTGAAAAACAAGAAGTATTTGCTGTTCTGTGTTTAGATGCAGAATTGAGGAAGCTTCATTTCAAAAAACTATTTTACGGTTCGCAGCATTCATGTAGCGTTTCATTGAATCAGACCCTACGCTACGCAATTCAACAACAAGCCTGTCAAATCGTCGTTGCACACAACCATCCCTACGGAATAGCCCAACCGTCAAATGAAGACATCTACTTTACTCAACAACTCAAACAAGCTTGTAAATTGGTTGAAATTCATTTGATTGATCACTTTATTATTTCACCTGACGGCTATTTTTCTTTTACTGAACAACAACTACTCAACCCTATTAAAATCAAGCAATCTGATCTTGACAAAGCGCCCATCTAACATGAACATCAACAGATAAAATTAATGATTCAAATAACATGATTGTCCGCGACCAGCCTAGCATTTTTAAAGTTTTATTCTCATGGCGCGGGACGATTTTACCCAAAATTTTACCCTCTTTAGGTTTTGTCATGTTGATCTCTGCAATTATTGGCGGAGTTGAATATATTGACCTATATCGTTTTCCTGAAATTCCACTGGTTGGTTTTACATTGATCGGCGTTGTACTGTCGATTTTCTTAGGTTTCAAAAATACGGCATGTTATGACCGTTGGTGGGAAGCACGTAAACTTTGGGGTGTTTTAATTGCGACTTCACGTCATTTTGATCGAGATTGTCGTGTGTTGGCACAAGCCAGACGTGAAAGGATCATTCAAAATGTGATTGTTTTTGCGAATGTGCTGCGTGATCGATTACGCCACCAAACAGCCAACCCAACCGAACTCACCGAAACTAGCGGTTTGAGTCAGCAAGCTTTGAATCAGCTTTACCAACAACATAATGCTCCGCAATACACACTAAGCCTTATTCAATGGGAATTACTGCAAGCGCTGAAAGACGGTGAAATTTCTGATGTGATTTATACACAAATGAACCGTCATGTCGCAGCTTTAAGTGAGATGCAAACAGGTTGTGATCGTATTGCCAATACCCCTATTCCTTTTGCTTATTCGGTCTTATTGAACCGAACTGTTTATTTTTTCTGTTTTATGCTGCCATTTAGCTTAGGTTCTTTACTTGGTTTAGTCACACCACTCTTAGTCGGAATTTTGGCTTATACCTTTTTGGGACTCGATGCGCTGAGCACAGAAATTGAAGAGCCTTTTGGAACGCAAAGCAATGACTTACCTTTAGATGCGATGGTGCGTTCAATTGAAATTGAACTGTTAAGCACGCTGGGCAGACCTACTCCACCGCCCATACAGGCACATGATCACAACTTATTATAAGATAGAATTATTGGAAACGATCCCAAATTCCAATTTGCCCTTCTTTTACTCGTGGCGTATTACCAAGTTTAATCCACGGCATATTTTCCCCATGAAAATCACTGCCTATCGAAACGGCTAAATCAAACTGCTGAATCATTCGATCAACCATTTGACGTGTCGAAGCCGGTTCTATACTTGGAGGTAATTCAACTGCATCTCCTCCCTCCTCGGCAAATAATTCAATTAAATATCTGATATTCGTCGCAGATAAATCATAGCGCGTTGGGTGAGCCAATACAGCAAAACCCTGACTCGCATGTATGACATCGATGGTATCTTTTAAGCCTAATCCTTCAAATTTTACGAAAGCCTTTTTTCCTTCTTTTAGGAAACGGTCAAATGCCTGCTGTGGACGACTAACGATATTTTTCTCTACCAATGTTTTAGCGATATGCGTTCGGGTTACACGATCTGCTTGCCCATCAACCTTCGCAATTACATCTGGATAAATATCAAAATCAATACATTTCTCTAATAAGTCACAGATGACCTTAGCTCGTTCCGCACGGACTTTTTTCTGATTTTCAAGCATAGCTTGGATCGGTGTTTCATCTTGCATATTCAGCGCCACGATATGCACACCATAGCTTTTTTTCGTGTTTGGTCTTGACCACTGACTCGATATTTCAACACCAGAAATAATCTGAATATCATGATCTTGAGCATACTTTCGTGCAGAGCTTAAACCATCCATAGTGTCATGGTCAGTTACAGCCAACATATGGATTTTCAAATCGACAGCAGCCTGTACCAGTTGCTCAGGAGAGAACGTACCATCAGAAATGTGAGTATGAGTATGTAAATCGACACCGAACATGGTTTGTATTATGCTATCTGACCTATTTCATCATCGTACTGTAACATGAAAGCGTTGCTCGACTACCTTCCGCTGATTATCTTCTTCTACTTTTATAAAACGACCGATCCCAAAGATAGTCAACATCCCCTTCTCCAATTGGTGGGTAGCGCAGGAAATACTGATCAAAATCATATTCTTGTTGCAACATGCGCGCTTCTTATTTCAACCTTAGTGGTTTATGGCTGTTTGTTCTTTTTCCAAAAATTCAAACTGGAAAAAATGCAATGGTTTATTGTGGTGATGTCCATTATTTTTGGAGGAATCACTTTAATTTTCAGTGATGTAACTTACATTAAAATGAAAGCTGTCATCATCAATATTGGAATAGGTATCGGGTTCTTAGTCACACCTTTATTCAATAAAGAAAGGATGCCAATTATCCAAAAATTATTAGGTTCGTTACTAGAGTTAAGTCCTCAAGGTTGGATGCGTTTAAACTGGGCTTGGTGTGGGCAATTCTTCTTATTAGCCTCACTACATTTTTTCTTCGGTTTTATCTTTATGCAAGGCAAATATTGGGGTGAATTCACCGCATTTGGCGATATTATCGTTTCTATCAGTTACCTTGCTGTTATACTGTTTTGCTTAAGAAAGCATTTTAAAACCACAGACTAAATTTAAAGTTATTGAGCTACAGCTATGCCCTATTTTGTGCTGACTTGTACTGATCGTGAAGGTACTCTAGAAAAACGTTTAGCAACACGACCTCAACATTTAGAACGCTTACAAAAATTAGATGATGAAGGTCGTCTGATCGCAGCGGGCGCTCATCCTAAAGACCCAAACAATCCTCAAGCAGGATTTTTAGGTAGCACGATTATTGTCGAATTTGATAGTCGTGAAGCTCTCGATGCATGGATCCAAGATGAACCGTTCTTAAAAGAAGGGATATATGCTGATATCGAAGTGAAATTGTTCAACAAAGCTTTTCCAAAAGGGTAAATCATGCAAGTTTCAGTGAGAAGCTTTTTCGCTTTATGTTTACTCAGTTCAACGACTTGGGCTGTTGAACCAACAACGCCATCAGCACCAACAGCGGCTGCGCCTACAACACCCGTTACTACACCTGCAACTGTACAACCTAAACCTGCAACAGCAACAACAGGCGGCTCCACAAACAATACAACAACGGCTACAGCGCCTAAGCCGTTGACTGCGGAACAAATTGCAAAAGCCAAACAACAACAAGATGCAAAAGTCAAAGCCATGATTCAAGATCAAGCAACACGCTTGAAACAACTTGAACATGCAAATCTGCAAGCTCTGTCTCAAAACCAAGAATTGCAATTAAAAAATGATAACTTGACTGTACAAGTCCAAGTTCTGCAAAGTGAACGCAGTGCTCAGATGTTTTTATATGGCGCTATGACGATTGCTGTCGGGGTAATTTTAGGTTTCTTTATCGCAAGTTATGTCTACACCAAACGTCGTCGTCAGTGGTAAATATCAATCTTCATGTTACAAACATTAAAACTTCAAACAGCTGAATTAGATTGGGAACTTGTTGATGGTATCGAAGTTCCCATATCTAAACAATTTGGCGATGTCTACTTTTCTAAAGATAACGGTTTACTCGAAACACGCCATGTGTTTTTAAATGGAAATGATCTTAGTACACGGTTATCAGAACTCTGTGACTTTCAGTATTTCTGTATAGGTGAAACGGGTTTTGGTACAGGACTCAATATTCTTACCCTTTGGCAACTTTGGCAAAGTGTTCGCCCTGATAATCACAGTCATTTACATGTCATCAGTGTTGAAAAATTCCCTCTCAGTAAAGCTGATCTCATACGTGCGCTTAGTGTTTGGGATGAGCTTAAACCTCTTGCAGATAAACTAGTACAACAATACCCATTACCGATTGCAGGTTGTCATCGCCTGAGTTTTCCCGAAGAGCGATTTAGCATCGATCTATGGCTCGGTGATGCGCAGGACATTTTTCCAAGTATCCCAAAAACACAATCAGTCAATGCTTGGTTTCTCGATGGGTTTGCGCCTTCGTGTAACCCTGATATGTGGCAAGAAAATGTATTAAATCATATTGTGCGTTTATCCGAGTACGGAACGACCTTTGCATCCTTCAGCGTTGCTGGTGTTCTTAAACGTGGACTGAAACAACACGGGATCCAAATCAGCCGACCTAGAGGCTTTGGTCACAAACGAGAAATGTTAAAAGCCATTTGGCTAGACTGCTCACATGATGAAAGTGAAGAATCAGAGGCGCTCCAAGAGCTTCCAGCAGCATTACCTAAAACAACGCAACTAAAGCAGCGACAAATCACCATTATCGGCGCTGGAATAGCAGGTTTGACCACCGCATGGGCATTTGCTCAACGTGGGCATCAAGTGATGATTTACGAGCAAAATGAACCACTTTCAGGTGCTTCTGGTAATCCTCTTGCGTTACTCAATCCTAAGCTGTGTCCAATCGATCAAGCCCATGAACATTTAATGACTCTAAGCTGGCAGCATGCTTTAAACTTTTATTCACGATTTAAAGCATTCCGTGCAATCCAAGTAGAACAGATCGAAATAAAAAATGCCGATGAACTACTTGGACTAGAACAACAATATCCTGAATCAGTTTTCGGGACAGCTCATTCTTCTCCCAATCAAACACTCGAAACCCACTATCCAAGTTTGATATTGCAGCAAGCTGGCGCAGTTTCTCCTCATGTGTTGCGTGATGAGATTTTAAAACATTCAAATATCAGCATAAAAAAAGCCAAAGTTTCTCGTCTTAGACCAAAAGCAACGCAAACAGAAATTTGGCAAGATCAGGACTTAATTGCGGTAGCAGATCACGTCATCGTATGTTGTGCAAAACAAAGTGCTGCCTTATTTGAAAACTATCCTGTATTGAAGCCTATTCGAGGGCAGGTCAGCTGGGTAAATAACGCCATACAGCCTTTGGCCTTGGATCAGGCTTATAGCTATGGTGGTTATTGTATGCAGTTAGATGACTCTCAATTGATTTTAGGTGCATCCTTCTACCCTAACCGTGACGATAGTGATGTTCTTGCTGAAGACCATGTGCATAATTACGAACTTATCCACAGTGTCTTCCCACAATATGCTGAACAACTTCCATCTATCGACATATGGCATGGTCGTGCTTCTATTCGGGCGCAGAGTTCAGACTATTTCCCTTTAGTTGGGAAAATGGAATCAAACACTGAAATTTATACTTTTGCAGGTTTAGGTTCTAAAGGATTTTTATTTGCACCATTATGCAGTGAGATTTTAACTGCATTAGTGTTGGGTGAGCTTTGTCCCGCTCCACAATCTTTACTAAGTAAATTGAATCCGTTACGTTTCCAAAAAAAAGTAAAAGTGAGGAAACCATATTATTCGAAGCAAATGTAGTTTTTATATTTTAAATCGAGAATTTGATTTATTTTTGAGTTTGCCAAAACACAAATGTATTTTGGCAAACTTTTTTCATTTACACACCTTCTACAAGAGGTAAACCAGCATCACGTGCTGCACGAGTACCTCCCATCAAAACGACGTATTCACGTGAACTATCTAGACCTTCTAAAAGTTCGGCTGCTCGTGGTGCTTTACTGCCACCACCACATAAAATGTAAATCGGCTGATCCGCTGCAACTTGAGTCAAACTATCCGCAGTTAATTCAGCAATAGGACGATTTACTGCCCCTTTGACATGAGCCTCTGAATACGCTTTGGTATCTCGGACATCCCAAATGATCGCGTCCTCTGGGAACTCAAATGTTGTAATTTCTTGTTTACGGATCATTGCGCACTCCTTTGATGTAAACAACACTTGGCAAATGAAGAAAACACCCTTAGCATCTCAAATATTCTTTCCCTTTGTAAAGGTCTAACCATGCCTTCTTTTGATATTGTTTCTGAATTAGAGTTATTTGAAGTCAATCATGCGGTACAAAACACGCAAAAAGAGATTGGTACACGTTTCGACTTTCGTGGACAAGACGTTTCGATCGAGTTAAATGAGAAAAATAAAGAGATTAAAATCTCGACTGAAAGTGATTTCCAATGTGAACAAGTCTATACCATGCTTGAAAATCATTTCTATAAACGTAAGGTTGATGTACAAGCGCTTGATCCACAAAAAGCCACTGCATCAGGTAAACATGTAGTACAAGTGGTCAAACTCAAAGATGGACTTGACTCAGATACTGCAAAAAAAATTAATAAAGCCATTAAAGAAAGTGGTATCAAAGCGCAATCTTCTATCCAAGGGGACAAAATCCGCGTCACTGATAAAAAACGTGATACGTTGCAACAAGTCATGAATTTTTTACGTGAACAACAATTTGGTCTGCCACTGCAATTTAATAATTTCAAAGACTAAGCAATAGGCTCGCTATGGCAAAAGATAACCGTCTTTATACGTTAGTTAAAACCACTTCTAAATTCCCTAAAGGTATCCGTAGTACCTTATGGAGCAAAGCATTTGGTCGTGTTGTTCCGATGGTAGGAACAGCGAACATACGCTATTTAGAAGTAGATAAAGATCATGTGACTGTTCGCATTGAAAACCAACGTAATATGCAAAATCATATTAAGGGTGTACACGCGGCAGCTATGGCTTTATTGGCTGAAACAGCAACTGGATTTTTAACAGGTTTACATGTACCTGATGATCGCATTTTATTGATCAAATCTTTACATGTAGATTATTTAAAAGTTGCACAAGGCGGTTTAACTGCAACTGCAACATTATCTGCTGATCAACAAAAGTTCATTGCAAATAATGAAAAAGGCGAGCTACTGATTCCTGTTACGGTCATTGATGATTCTGCAAATGAACCGATCCAATGCCAAATGCTTTGGGCTTGGTTACCCAAACGTAAAAAATAATAACTGATCTAAACTTCTTTTAGATTGTTACTCAGCCCAAGATACAAATACCGTTTTGTTTCTTGGGCTTTATATTATGAAAAAAATTTACTTTATTCCCATCATATTTTTGACGACTATCATTACTGCTTGTTCTTCTATTCCATCCAATACGACTCATCTTAACAGCTCGAACCAAACTCTCTCCGATGAGCTATCAGAACAAAATAAGAAAATTGTCGTGGACTTTTATGAAGGTGTTTTTTTGAAACACCAAGTTAAAGCATATGCTGATCGCTATATTGGCGACCAATATATCCAACATAATCCAAATGTACCCGATGGCAAAGCACCTTTTGTAAACTTCTTTACGGAGAAATTTAGCAATAATCCAGCAGCAAAAAATGTAATTAAAAAAGCGATTGCTGAAAAAAACCTAGTTGTTCTGCATGTTCATTCAACTGAAAATGATACAGATCGGGGACGAGCGATTATTGATATTTTCCGTGTTGAAAATGGGAAAATTGTCGAGCATTGGGATGTGATTCAAAACATCCCAGAGCAAAGTAAAAACAGTAATACCATGTTCTAGCTATAAAGGTATAACCCAAATAAATTTGGGTTATACCTTTATGAATGAGAAATTGATGTTTCAATAATAGAAATAAGTTGCTGCAGATATTTAGCATCGACTTCATCAAACTGATTGAGTTCATCACTATCAATATCTAGTACACCAACACATTCCTTATTTTGCATAATCGGCAATACGATTTCTGATTTAGACGCTGAGCTACATGCAATATGTCCTGGAAACAACTCAACATCAGGAACGATAATAACTTGTTGTTGTTGCCATGCTGTACCACATACACCACGACCTTTCGCTATACGAGTACAGGCAATTGGTCCCTGAAATGGACCTAACACCAATTCATTTTGCTTAACCAAATAAAAACCAACCCATAACCAACCAAATTGCTGATTCAGTGCAGCACAAATATTTGCAAGATTAGCAATCAGGTCAGGCTCACCCTCAACAATTGCTTTAATCTGAGGGATAATACTTTGATATTGTTCGGCTTTATCGCCTTGTTGCAAAATGAGCTCTTCAGCCATGCTTGAATCCTAACGAGATAACTCCCTAATCGTATCAAGCAAATACGCTTAAACCGATAGTGTTGCTGTAAATTTCTGTCTAACTTCTTCTGAAATTTGACGTTTATTACCCTTTACATCGACCGCAACAAAGGTAAAGACCCCTTCAGTAATTCGCACTGGTTCACGCGAATCATCATGACTGTTCCATACTTCAATTTGAACTTGAACCGAAGTATTACCAACTTTTAAGATTTTCGTATAGCAACTAATCACATTTCCTACTTTCACAGGAACTAAAAAAGTCATCTGATTAATTGCAATCGTTGCACAACGACCTTTACTGAAGCGTTCGACGTGAATTGCACCAGCCAAATCCATTTGAGATACAATCCATCCACCAAAAACATCACCACTCCAGTTAGTATCAGCAGGCATTGCAATCGTTTGCAAAGAAAGCGTGCCTTCAGGATGGTTCAAACGCTCAGTCATATCAAATATCTCTTGATGTTACTTCAAATGTTGTTGTAGCCATTGCTGAAGTTCAGGTGCACGTAATGCTCCGCTCACTCGAGCAATTTCAGTTGTTTTGTTCATCAGCACTAGAGTTGGAATACTACGTACGTTAAATGCTGCACTTAATCTTGGATTTGCTTCTGTATCAATCTTTGCAAAAATCACATATGGATTTTGGGTTGCAACTTTAGCAAAATGTGGAGCCATCATTTTGCATGGGCCACACCATTCTGCCCACAAATCAATCAATACAGGTAAATCAGTATTAGAAATAAAATTACTGAAATTTTGTTCATTCAATTCAATAGGTTGTTGTGATAATAATGGCTGATGGCATTTACCACAACTTGGATGCGTAATTAATTTCTCTTCTGGTACACGATTTTTTGCACCACATGAACTACAGACTATAATCATTTACATCACTCCAATATGTTGATGCAAAAATTCTAATTGGGTTGTGACTGCTTTTTCAAACCATGAACCATGATAAATATCAAAATGTTTAATATCCCACTCATGATACGTTACAAATGGCGCAATATTGGTCGCTGCTTCACGACTAGACTGAATTGGAATTAAAGTGTCATTTTTAGCAGCGATGAATAAAACAGGAATATTAATTTTTCTTACAAATTGGATTGGACGATAGCGCATTAAGTTAAAAAATACACGTGCTGGAACTTCACCACTCCAATAATAATCAGGATTCACTATTGAATGATATCCAAAGTAGCTATCAGATGTAGGTAAAAAACAAAGCTTGTATTGATCAACAACAGGTAGTGTTTTAGGTGCAAGCCCCATTTTTGAGCCCATATAATCCTGACTTGATCGCTTTAATGCTTCAGGATAGCGTTGCAAGGGATAAAGTTTCGCTGTTTCAGCACCATCAACATACGGAACTTGAACCATGATTGCCTGAATGTTTTTTAGGTCTGTAGCCAAACTTAAAGCATAACCGCCGCTTAATGAGGTTCCCCACAAGATAATACGTCTACTATCAATATATTTACAATTTGATGCATACTGAACTATGGTTTTCCAATCATCTAATTGAGCACTTAAAGAGATCAACTCTCGAGGTTTCCCAGTACTCCCTCCCCAATAACGATAATCAAATAAAATAACAGCATAACCCGCTTGTGCAAAACGCTGCGCATACTGAACTAATTTAAACTGACGTAATCCAGCAAAACCATGCGCCATAATAATAACGGCTGGTTTTATGTTAGATTTCGGTAGATAAAAATCAGCAGCAATCGTTTCATCACCACTAGGAACATACAACGGCTCAACTGTATAGGTGTGCATGCGCGCTCCATTGCGTTATCTTTTGCTTATCATCATGTATTTACTATAGACATTTAAGCTCAAGATCAAGCTTAATGCTATGATAGAGCATAAAATGTTTTGTTTATTTTTGGAGTGACAAGATGTCAGAAAATGTTGGTTTTGCAGGTCAAATTGGTCCTGAACATGTTGAGCAAGTCGTCGAAAAAGGCTTCAAATCAATAATAAATAACCGCCCTGATATGGAAGGCGGGCCAGAACAACCTACTAGTGCTCAAATAGAAGAAGCAGCACGTTTAGCAGGTCTTGATTATGTATATCAACCCGTTGTATCAGGTCAAATGACTGAGTTAGATGTTCGTACTTTTGCCAATCATTTTAATGAATTACCAAAACCCGTTTTAATGTTCTGCCGTACAGGTAATCGTTCAAATAATTTATACCAATTAGCTAAACAAATGGATTTATTAGATGATTAAAATTTTTATCTATAATAAAAAAACAGTGCTATAGCACTGTTTTTTTACAGGTAATTTAATTGCTATTTATAACTTACATAAATAGTTGAAACTTTTTTATCAGGTGCAGCTACAGATACTTTTAATACATCACCCGCAGCACAATCTTTCAGACGATAACCATAATAAGCCTGTGTACTATTTTTAAATGTTGTTGGTGTCATAAGATCATAACGATCTGCAACAGGAGAACTACCACTAGCCAAGGAAGCTGAACAAGATAAATTATTATCTTTGGTATTATCTTCAACCGTTACACTAACTGTTGAACCTGTAGGCATAGGAACACTTTGCAAGCTGTTTCCATACATATTAAAAGATAACAAACCACCAGTTGCACTAACATTGGTAAACGTTGGTGTATTCTCGGCAAAAGCAAATAATAATTGTTGGCGAACAATTGCATCTAAACTGTTATCACAGGTTTTTGCAATATTAGGTTGCCCAATGCTAGAAACTGCACAATCTAAAATGCCAGCACTGCGTTTATAGAGGAACTCACCAACATTAGAATTATAGGTGTTATCTTCGTTGTCATCACGGAAGAAATCACCGATATTACTTTCTAATTTGTCCACACCAATCGTATAGACATTATCTCCATTGAGATCTGTATAACTCTTATCACCTTCTACATATGCCAATACAGTAACACGATTATCAAGTGGACGAGGGTTTTGTGTCGTTAGCGTTACTGAACACATTCCTTTCACTGTTGAACAATTTGGTTCAACATTACCACCTTCTGAAACAAAGCTAATCACTGTACCATCTGGAACAGCATTTCGTGTACGGTCCACCATACGAGCTATAATTGTAGCAGTATCTCCATCAATCTGATTCTGTAATGAATTCTTAGAAACCGATAAACTTAAACCTGCTTGAGTGACACGACCCGTTGAAACAGCGACATTTTTAGATAAAGCAGATACATTCGCATTCGATACTAATGTTGCTTTAATTTCTACAGGACCTGGAATATTACCAGGATATAAAGTCACAATAACTTTACCTGATGGATCACTCTTAACTGTTTTCGCAGCACGATTACCCAAAGCAAAGAAACTTAAATCATTTGGGGCACGTAATAATTCAATTTGAACATCTTTATTTGCAGCAGGCGTGCCATTGGCATACAATGTAAATTCAATTTGACCCGATGCCGCTGAACCACTACTGTTTATTCCTAGATTCACTGCATCAGATGTATAAACTAAAGAATCTGCCTTAATTTCAGCAATATTCACCGTTACTTTTGATTCAGGAATATTTGACCCTGATGCTGTTATCGTTTGTGTACCTTCACACAACTTACCATCAGAACCTATTGATTTATAAGAAGTTGCGACATCTCCTTGATTCGAAGAAATAACCATTGCAGGCTCAAACGTACCACATGTAGCACTAAAATTAACTGTCACGTTATTTTGATTTACTTTGGTATTTGCATCTTGCGTTTTTAAAGTAATATTGGTTGATGCGCCTGATTCTAATGATGTCACAGCTGGTGCCATTCCCACGAGAACAATATTTGCTGCTTGTAATGTAAAGCTACTAGGCTGTGTTGAAGCAGATTTACCATTATAGTTAACAGTAGCAGAAATTTGATATGCACCAGTCGCATTCAAATCTTCTGGTTTAACCGATATAGTCGCCTCACCATCTGCATTCGTGAGAACAGCGCCATTTGTTGTCCCCCAGACAACACCTTCTCCACTAAATGTAACGATTGCCCCACTAATTCCTTTACCTGAAGCATCCGTTACTTTTACTTTAGCTGTTACACCTGCGGCTGTAATAGAATTAGTAAGTGTATTATTTGTATCGGATAAAGTAATATTTGTAATATTAACTGCCGTTACAGGAGTTTGACCATTTTCTCCCGATCCTGAAGTATTTCCACTATCATTTGAACCATAATAACCACCTCCACCACCACAACTTGCCAATAGAACCGAAATTGTAATCGCAGACAGTTTTAACGTTAGTTGCTTTTTATTCATTAACATTCTATTTCCCCTATGTTCATTTTGAATGTAATTTTCTTCATTATTAAAAATATGGCTAATAAAACCATATTCTAGTTTTGGTGTAAATAAAATTTAATTTTGAACCAAGCTTTAGATGAACTAGGTCACATTTTAATTAAGGAAATTTTAGCAAAAAATAATAATTGTCACTTTTATTTAATTTCTGACCAAATTTTGAAAATTCATTTTTTAATCGGAGAATTTGTAAATCTAACTAACCATTGTCGTAGAGCTTCGCCAGCGATTGCTTTTAAGCTATCCGTCATCAGAGACATGCCTAAAAGGAATAAACCGATACCACCTAGCAACTGGATAATCACATTCAATGCTGAGTTCCTTTTTATAATTATGAATTTAAATCAATCATAAATTGAAGTAGGGATAAAACAATTGAGATTTTGTAGATTGCTTTTAAATTTTCTTTTTCGCAATAAAAAACACCCCTAACTGTTAGGTTAGGGGTGTTTAGTATTTAAAAGCTGGCGATGACTTACTCTCACATGGCAAACGCCACACTACCATCAGCGCGAAGAGGTTTCACTTCTGAGTTCGGGAAGGGATCAGGTGGTTCACTCTTGCTATTGTCGCCAGCAAACTGT
>Ga0247720_100179_pt1 | contig 29359 bp, 26 predicted proteins | sample MSEWel2015_12_15_FD_189078 | JGI IMG/M metagenome (GOLD analysis project Ga0247720, IMG submission 189078) | Subsurface sediment microbial communities from gas well in West Virginia, United States - MSEEL Well Study Marcellus 3H_2015_12_15 | ecosystem: Environmental > Terrestrial > Deep... | reverse complement strand
TTGCTAAAACGCTCCCTGCCCATGCCCGCAACCCGCATAAATCCTGATCCGTGCCGGGGTAAAATATTTTTGCCACTGCCCTAAAACGGCCTATTCATCTCTACTTCCGAATATCGCAATTGGCTCTTTATAATGTTCATTAAATCTGGCGAAGCAATTCCTCCCGGCGGCAATTCTGTGACACCCAGCGGTCAAAATCCGGCCGCGGTTAGAAAGCCATAACCTGTCAAAGTCATTCTTATTTATCTGAACATAAAGAAAACCATTCAATCTATGGTTTTGTCTGTTGCCGGAAAATTTATGTTCTCTAACGGTCAAAGAAAGTAAAATAAAGAGAAAGGCGGAGGTATGCCGCAGGGGGGATGCTATGGCCGGCAAAAGAGCAAAAGGTTTAGTGAAAAGCAGTAATTGAAAATTTAGAAATTTGAAATAATGGAGGTGCATACTATGAATCAGCCCAATCAACCCAGTGTAGCACGGGCCTGGGCAGTCACCTTTGCCGGTATGGGCATAAACCTGGCCCTGGGTGTCTTATACACGTGGAGCGTTTTTGCCGCTGCATTGATAGACCAGTTGAACTGGACCAAAACCCAGTCCCAGTTCCCTTACACCCTGGCCTGCGTCATGTTCGCCCTGTTCATGGTCCCGGCAGGCCGGATGGTGGATAAGTTCGGCCCCCGGCTGGTTGCTACAATTGGTGGCATCCTGGCGGGAGCAGGTATGATCATCTCGGGAGTTACCCAGTCCCTGGTGGGTATAACCATTGGTTTCGGGCTTATCGTCGGTGCCGCCCTGGGGTTTGGATACGGCGCTCCCACCCCGGCAGCGGTAAAATGGTTCCAGCCCCATAAAAAAGGATTGATCTCCGGGCTGGTAGTGGCCGGTTTCGGCCTGGCTTCAGTTTACACCGCCCCTCTAACCAAATATTTCCTTACCAATTATGGAATATCCAGGACCTTTATTTACGAAGGAATTATCTTCTTTGCCGTAATCATTATTCTGGCTCAGGTGCTTACTTTTCCACCCCCGGGTTATGTACCTTACGGCGGCCCGCCTCCTGCTACCAGGGCAGCTTCAGCAGCCAGCTCCAAGTACGATTTCAGCCCCCGCGAAATGCTGGCCACACCCCAGTTTTACCTGCTCTGGTTAATGTTCTGCTTTGCAGCATCGGCGGGACTGCTCATCATTGGACACCTGGCCAAGATTGCCCAGATCCAGGGGGGAATTGACTGGGGCTTCCTGCTGGTAGCCGTCCTGGCCGTTGCCAATGCCGGTGGTCGTATCCTGGCGGGGTGGTTAAGCGACCGCCTGGGCCGGACCAACACCATGCTCCTGGTTTTTGCCATCCAGGCGGCCAACATGCTGCTCTTTGCCTCTTATAAGAGTGCGGTTACCCTGTTTATAGGTTCAATTCTCACCGGAATTGCTTATGGAGCCAACCTTTCCCTCTTCCCGTCAGCTACTTATGACTATTTCGGGTTGAAGAATGCGGGCATTAACTACGGCCTGGTCTTTACCGCCTGGGGCGCCGGCGCCCTGATTGGACCGATCATTGCAGGACGGGCGGCAGACCTGACCGGTGGCTATAATGCCAGCTACCTGATCTCCGCTGCCCTGCTGGTGGTAGCCGCCATCCTCAGCTTTGTCACCAAACCCCCTGTAAAACCGGTATCCGATGGGCAGGCAGTAAAAGCATGAACCGGGGCGGGTTTCCACCCGCCCCTTGCTCACGACTGGGAGTGAATTTTTTCCCTGAGCAGGCGGTTGACCAGCTCCGGGTTGGCCTTGCCCCGGGTGGCCTTCATTACCTGCCCCACCAGGAAGCCAAAGGCCCGATCCTTTCCTTTCAGGTAGTCCTCCACCACCTTGGCGTTGCTGGCCAGTACTTCATCCACCACAGCAGCAATGGTCCCCTCGTCGGTAATCTGCACGAGCCCCTTCTCCTGTACAATCTGTTCCGGGTCCTTGCCGGTGGCAAACATCTCTTCAAAAACCGTTTTGGCTATCTTCCCGCTGATGGTACCCCTGTCCATCAGCTTGAGCATGTCGGTCAGCTGCCGTGGCGAAACCTTACATTGGGTAATATCCATATTGTGGGCATTCAACAGGCGCGAGAGGTCTCCCATCATCCAGTTGCTGACCGCCTTGGCGTTGGGATAAAGGGCCACACACTCCTCAAAATAATCGGCTATTTCCTTGGTGGCGGTAAGTACGGTGGCATCATAAGCCGGCAGATCGTAGCGTTTGATGTAGCGGTTGCGCCGCTCGTCGGGAAGTTCGGGTAGTGTAGCCCTGATTTCCTCCACCCAGCGGCGGTCAATGATCAGGGGTACCAGGTCCGGCTCGGGGAAGTAGCGGTAATCGTGGGCCTCTTCCTTGCTGCGCATGGGCAGGGTTACCCCTTTACTCTCATCCCAGGTACGGGTTTCCTGGATGATGCGGCCGCCTTCCTCAAGGACGGCAATTTGCCGTTCCACTTCGTAAGCCAGGGCCCGCTGCAGGGCTTTAAAGGAATTCATATTTTTAATTTCCGTTTTGGTTCCGAACTCGCGGCTTCCTTTGGGACGTACGGATACGTTGGCATCGCAGCGTAATGATCCTTCCTCCATTTTGCAGTCGGAAACCCCGGTATACTGGATAATGGTCTTCAATTTTTCCAGGTAAGCCCTAGCCTCCTCGGGAGAGCGCATGTCCGGCTCGGAGACTATTTCAATGAGCGGTACCCCGGTGCGATTATAGTCCACCAGGGAATAGGGAGAAGTGGCAATGGTACCCTGGTGGATCAGCTTTCCCGCATCCTCTTCCATGTGGATGCGGGTGATACCTATTCGCTTGGTCTGCCCGTTCACTTCAATGTTCAGGTAGCCGTTTCTGGCCAGGGGCAGGTCATACTGGGATATCTGGTAATTTTTAGGTAAATCCGGGTAATAGTAGTTTTTACGGTCGAACTTGGAGTACTCTGCAATTTCGCAGTTCAGGGCCAGGGCCGCCCTGATAGCGTATTCCAGCACTTTTTTATTTAAAACCGGCAGCACTCCCGGCAATCCCAGGCAAACCGGGCAGACATGGGTATTGGGATCTCCACCAAATTCCGTCGAAGACGGGCAAAAAATCTTGCTTTTGGTTTTTAACTCCACATGTACTTCCAGACCGATAATGGTTTCATATTCAGTCAAGGCTTGCTTCCCTCCCTATAGAGACGGCCGGCGGCGGTTATAATCCGCATGCTGCTCGAAAGTGTAAGCTACCCGCAACAGGGTGCCCTCATCGAAGGGCTTGCCAATTAACTGCATGCCTACGGGTAAGCCGTCCACAAACCCGGCCGGAATAGATATTCCGGGTATGCCGGCCAGGTTTACCGCCAGAGTGCAGATGTCAGACATGTACATCTGAAGGGGATCATCCATTTTTTCTCCCCGTTTAAAAGCTGGAGTCGGGGTAGTAGGAGCCAGGAGCACATCAAACTTTTCAAAGGCCCGATCAAAATCCTGCTTGATCAAGGTGCGAACCTTTAGAGCCTTCAAGTAATAAGCATCATAATAGCCTGCAGAGAGGGCGTATGTACCCAGCATGATGCGCCGCTTGACTTCCGGACCAAAACCCCGGCTGCGGGTCTTCATAAACATGTCCACCACATCCCGGGCGTCTTCCGCCCGGTAGCCGTAACGGACCCCGTCATAGCGAGCCAGGTTGGAACTGGCTTCCGCCGTGGCAATCAGGTAGTAGGCAGGCAGGGCATAACGGCTGTGGGGCAGGGTAGTTTCTTCGATTTCCGCTCCCAGGGAAGCCAGCAATTTTAAAGCCTGTCCCACAACCTCTTTTACAGCCGGGTCAATGCCTTCCCCCATATATTCCCGGGGCACGCCAATTTTCAGACCCTTTACGTCATCCTTCAAGCAGGACGTGAAGTCGGGAACATCACCCGGTGCCGAAGTGGAATCCAGGGGATCGTGCCCGCTAATGGCGTTCAGCATCAGAGCGCAGTCGGTAACATCCCGGGTAAAGGGACCAATTTGATCCAGAGAAGAAGCAAAGGCCACCAGCCCATAACGGGAAACTGCTCCATAGGTGGGTTTCAAGCCGATTACCCCGCAAAACGCGGCCGGCTGGCGGATGGAACCTCCCGTGTCGGAACCAATGGCGGTAATGGCTTCTCCAGCCGCTACCGCTGCGGCAGAACCGCCACTTGACCCTCCCGGCACCCTTTCCAGGTCCCAGGGATTGGCGGTGGCAAAGAAACCCGAATTTTCCGTGGAAGAGCCCATGGCAAACTCGTCCATATTGGTTTTTCCCACCATTACCGTCCCGGCGGCCTCCAGCTTTTCCACCACCGTAGCATTATAGGGGGGTACGAAATTGTAGAGCATCTTAGAAGAACAGGTGGTACGAATACCGCGGGTACATATGTTATCCTTGATGGCTACCGGGATACCGGCCAGGGGTGGGATCTCCTCGCCGGCAGCAATCTTACGATCGATTTCCTGCGCCCGGGTAAAGGCCCTTTCCCTGGTCAGGGTTACATAGGCTTTGACTTTTTCTTCCACGGCATCAATACGGTCAAAAACGGCGCGGCAGATTTCTTCGGCACTGACTTCCTTTTTTAGGAGCAAATCGTGCAGTTCGTGGGCGGTGAGGTAATATAACTCCAACAGGACTCCCTCCTTATACTATCCGCGGCACTTTGAAGAATTGTCCTTCCGTTTCCGGAGCGTTGGCCAGCACTTCATCGGGTGGCAGGTGTTCGCCCACTTCATCTTCCCGCCAGACATTTTTCAGGTGCAGTACGTGTGCGGTGGGTGGTACATCATCGGTGTTAAGCTCGTTAAGCACCTGGGCGTATTCCAGGATAGCGTCCAGCTGTTTGGTATACATTTGCTTTTCTTCTTCGCTCAATTCCAGGCGGGCCAGAAGGGCCACATGCTCCACGTCCTTGATGGTTATCATACCAGCACCTTCCTTAATTTTAAGACTTTAAATGACCATATTATAGCGCCCCGTGGGGGTGGTTGCAACTTTGACTGTTCCATCGCCCTCATGAATTCCTACTCAAATTTTATATGGCCTGCTCCACCAGGCGGCGGAAGTCTTCTTCCCGCAGGATGGGGATGCCCAGGGCCAGGGCCCTCTCATATTTACTACCAGGCTCCTCTCCCACCACCACGTAATCGGTTTTCCTGCTCACACTGGAGCTTACGCGCCCGCCCAGGCGCTCAATCAGTTCCCGGGCTTCCTGCCTGGTAAAGTGCTCCAGCGTGCCGGTAAGGACAAAAACTTTCCCCGCCAGGGGCTTGTACCCGGGTTCGTCAACCACCTCCTCACGGGTATTGACACCGGCAGCCACCAGCTTTTCCAGCACCCGGCGGTTTTGTTCCTGGGCAAAGAAGGTAAGGATGCTATCAGCAATTTTGGGTCCGATTTCCGGAATTGCCAGCAATTCTTCCCGGGTAGCCCGGCAGAGCCGATCCAGGGAACCGAAACGCCGTGCCAGAATGCGGGCGGCCCTTTCCCCCACGTGACGGATGCCAAGGGCGAAAATCAGGCGGTAAAGAGGGTTGGACTTGCTCTTTTCAATGGCCTCCAGGAGGTTTTGTGCCGATTTTTTACCCAGGCGTTCCAGGGGTACCAGATCTTCCAGGCGCAGGGCGTAAAGATCCGCCGGATCCCGTACCAGCCCGGCTGCCAGCAACTGGCCAATCACTGCCGGCCCGAGGCCGGCAATATCCATGGCGTTGCGGGAAACAAAATGCAGCAATCCTTCCCTCAGCCGGGCCGGGCAGGCGATATTGGTACAGCGGGTTGCCACCTCCCCCGGCGGGCGTACGACTTTTGCACCGCACTCGGGACAATGGTGAGGCATGACAAAAGGTTTTTCGTCCCCGGTTCGCTCTTCCGGGATTACCGCAACCACTTCCGGGATTATATCGCCGGCTTTCTGAACGATTACCATGTCTCCAATTCGAATGTCTTTCTCCCTGATTATATCTTCGTTATGCAGTGTAGCGCGGCTGACGGTGGTGCCGGCCAGGCGAACCGGTTTTAGAATGGCAGTAGGAGTCAGTACTCCGGTACGTCCCACCCGCAGGATGATATCCTGCACTCTGGTTCTGGCCTGTTCGGCCGGAAATTTGAAGGCAACGGCCCAGCGGGGACTTTTCATGGTGGCCCCTAACCGGGCCTGCTGCTCCAGGGAATTAACTTTTATAACCAGGCCGTCAATAACATAAGGAAGGTTGAAACGCTCTTCCTGCCACCGGCTGCAGTAATCTATAACTGCTTCAATATCGGGCAGAAGGCGGTAGTGAGGATTAACGGGAAAACCCAGTTCCTTGAGCAGGGAGAGAACTTCAGCGTGGGTATGTACATCAACTCCTTCCACTTCCCCGAGGCCGTAAGCAAAGATGCTCAGCTGGCGGGAAGCCGTTACGGCCGGGTCCAGCTGGCGCAGGCTGCCTGCAGCAGCGTTACGCGGGTTGGCAAAAAGGGGCTCTCCCGCTTCCTCCCGGGCCTCATTCAGGTGCCTGAAGGCATCCTTGGACATGTACACTTCTCCCCGTACTTCCAGCAGGGGTACGGTTTGACGCAGGCGCAGGGGAACAGCACGAATGGTTTTCAAGTTGGCAGTAACATCCTCGCCCGTTTCCCCGTCCCCCCGGGTGGCCCCGGCAACCAGCAGGCCGTTTTCATAGCGCAGGGAAACGGCCAGCCCGTCTATTTTCAGCTCCACCACATATTCCACCCTCTCCCCGGGCAGGGAAGAACGCACCCGGCGGTCAAAGTCCCGCAATTCTCCTTGATCAAAAGCATTGGCCAGGCTGAGCATGGGGATGCGGTGGCGAACGGTGGTAAAGCCTTCCCGGGGCTTCCCCCCCACCCGCTGGCTGGGTGAGTCGGGAGTGACCAGGGAGGGGTACTTGCCTTCCAGCTTAATCAGTTCCCGCATCAGGGCGTCGTAACGTTCATCGGAAATTGCCGGATCATCCAGGACGTAATAACGGTAATTGTGGTATTCAATTTCCCGGCGCAACTCTTCAATCCGCCGGCGGGCTTTTTCCAAGGCGCTGTCCAAAAATACACCCCCCAAGAGAAACCGGATTCAGGTAATCAGCTCGGCAACAAAACGGATCAGCAGAGCCCCGGGAATAAAAAGCACCTGGGCTAAAAGGGTACCTGCCAGTCTGGTTAAGGCCAGGTAAACAGCCATTTGCTTTACATCAGCCTCCGGGCGCACCCCGCGCATGGCCTGGTCGGTAATCATGGCTGCCGTGGGATCCACCACAGTGGCCGCCAGAACAGCGGCCACGCCGTTCACAATCCCCGAAGTAAGGGTGGCCGTAGAGCGGAACTGGGGTATTAATGCCCCTGCATACAGGGCTGATAGCACGCCGGTAGTCCAGATGCCGGTGATTAATATGTTGGCCAGCAGAAAGTAACGCGGTATTTTCAACGGCCCCCGCAGGGCATCCCGGAAATGGCCCGCCCCGGGTAGCTTAACCTTCCTGGCCATGGCTAAAAGCTGCCGCGGGGATACGATCATTTTATAAATCATCCGCGGTACAGAACCCAGATCCTCCAGGAGCATAATCCCCCGGGTGAATACACTGACAAAGGTGGGTATCAAAAGCCCCCCCATAATGGTTCCCCCGGTGGCAGCCAGGATAACCAGGCGGATTTCCATATTCAACCTGGACAGCTGGGCCTGGTAATAGGGGTCGGCCAGGAGATTCCCCCCTCCCGCATGTTTTAAGCCGGCATTAATGGCATGTTCAACAATGGAGGACATCAGGGGGGCCTGAATTAAATTTGCTGTGCTGGCAATCAGAAAGATTACCTGGAAAAGGGAAAGAGCCGTGGCCAGACGCTGGGTGCGGACACCGGCCAGGCGAACGGAATAAATGAGAGTGTTAATCATATGAATAATGGCCGTCAGCAGGGCCACAATCAGCAGCCGGGTCATTTAAAACCTCCATAGAAGTTTCGAGCATATCTATATTATTGCCCTCATGACTGCCGGGCAGACTTTAAAGCCGCTCCAGGGGAGCATAGCGGGCCAGAAGGGTTTTGGTACCCAGGTTGGGAAATTCCACCTGTAATTCTGCATTTTCCCCCTGTCCCCTGACATTGACCACCGTACCCTGGCCCCACTTCCGGTGCCTGACCCGGTCACCCGGGCTAAAGGCACAAACCTGACGGCGGGCCCTTTCTCCGGCCGCCATCCGGGACGGCCCGGCCCCTTTGGAGATGATCTGGACCCGGTCTGCCCCGTAACCGCCATCAAGGGGGTCATCGGCCGTAACCAGGTGTGGCGGTATCTCCTCCAGGAAGCGGGACGGGTCATTATGACGGGTAGCGCCATAAAGGGTGCGCTGCCAGCAGTGGGTTAAATAAAGCCTTTCCCTGGCCCGGGTAATGCCCACATAGCACAGACGCCTCTCCTCTTCCAGCTCCGCCGGCTCCACCAGGGACCGGGAATGAGGAAAAACCCCTTCCTCCATTCCTATAAGAAAGACCACCGGGAATTCCAGACCCTTGGCGCTGTGCAGGGTCATCAGCACCACCTGGTCGGCCTCCCCGTCGTAGCCGTCAATGTCGCTCACCAGGGACAGCTCGGCCAGGAAGGTGCTCAAATCCCGTTCCCCCTCCTGGCTGTCGAAAGCCCGGGTCACCGAGAGGAATTCCTTCAGGTTTTCCTGCCGGGTGCGGGACTCCACCGTATTATCAGCCAGAAGTTCCTGCCAGTACCCCGACCTCTGGAGCACTTCCCAGGCCAGGTCGGTTATATTTAACTTGCCCTGCTGTTCATAAAGCCAGCCGAAAAGACGGGCCAGTTCCAGGCAGGCCGCCCGCACGCTTCTGGTCAGGCCGGGAATTTCCTCCACCCTGGCCAGGGCTTCCAGAACCGGAATTTCCCTGGACGCGCTGAAGTCGAGCAGCCTTTTCAGGGAAGCCTCCCCGATACCCCGCCGGGGCACGTTGATGATGCGCCTCAAGCTTACCGTATCTGATGGATTGACCACCAGCCGCAGGTAGGCCAGCAGGTCCTTAATTTCCTTACGGTCATAGAAGCGCAGGCCGCCCACGATAGTATAGGGGATTCCCCGGTGCAGCAGGACTTCTTCCAGCACCCGGGACATGGCGTGGGTGCGGTAAAGCACCGCCATGTCCCGGTAGGGCACTCCCCGGCGGTGGAGCCGGGTAATGCGGTCGGCCACGTAATTGGCTTCGGCCCGCTCGTCATGGGCCAGGTAGACCACCACCGGGCTTCCCGCACCGGCAGCCGTCCAGAGCCTTTTTTCCCTGCGTCCCCGGTTGCGGCGGATAACGTGATTGGCAGCATCCAGAATGGTCTGGGTGGAACGATAATTTTGCTCCAGTTTAACGATCCTGGCATCGGGGTAATCCTTTTCAAAGTCCAGGATGTTCTGGATGTTCGCCCCCCGCCAGCTGTAAATACCCTGATCCGGATCCCCTACCACGCAGAGGTTACGGTGCTCCCGGGCCAGGAGGTTCACCAGCACGTACTGGGCGTGGTTGGTATCCTGATACTCGTCCACCAGGATGTAACGGAAACGGTTCTGATAGTAGCGCAGAACCGCGGAGTTTTCCTGGAAAAGGCGCACCGTGAGCATGATCAGGTCATCAAAATCCAGGGCATTATTGCGGAACAGCTTGTCCTGGTACAGGACGTAAATGCGGGCCACCTGCCGGGAAAAGAAATCCGAGGCTTCTTCCTGGTAGGCATCGGGATCCAGCAGTTTATTTTTCGCCCCGGAAATGGCTGCGGCTACAGACCGGGGCGGAAACTTTTTCTCGTCCAGGTTTAACTCTTTCAGGCAATCTTTAAGAACGGTCTGCTGATCATGCTCGTCGTAAATCACAAAATCACCGGCATAACCCAGAAAACGGGCTTGTGTACGCAGGATGCGCAGGCAGGCCGAATGGAAGGTGGAAACCCACAGGTCCCGGGCAGCATGGGGAACCATGGCCTCAACCCGCTCCTTCATTTCCCGAGCCGCTTTGTTGGTAAAGGTGATGGCCAGGATATGGTGGGGTTCCACCCCCTGCTGCAGGAGATAGGCGATACGGGTGGTCAACACCCGGGTTTTACCGCTGCCCGCCCCTGCCAGCACCAAAAGGGGGCCTTCCATGTGCTGTACCGCTTCCCTTTGCGCTGCATTTAAATTCTTAAGCAGATCCATTTTGGCGATCACTTCCCATCCAGGGTGCATTATACCACAGCCCCTGCCCTTCCGGTACCATCAAAAGAAAAACCCGGCGCATTTAGTAGCAAGACCGGGAAAAATTTTTTCATCAGGCCATAAGGCCCGTTACCAGCAACAAAACCAAACCTTATCCAATTAATCATCCTTCCGCCGCCCGGCCAGCTCGGCAAAAACCTCCGCCGGCGTTATCCCCTGCTCGGCCAGGACCACCAGCAAGTGGTAGAGAACATCGGCGCTTTCCTCAATAACCTCTTCCCTGTCCCGGTTTTTGGCCTCTATGATCAGCTCGGTGGTTTCTTCTCCCAGTTTTTCGAGCATTTTATCCAGGCCCTTGTTAAATAGTTTGGCGGTATAGGAACCGGGGGGGCGTTTCTCCTGCCGTTCTTTAATTACCCGGTACAATTCTTCCAGAATCCGGGCATCAACTGCTGTTTGATTTTCCTTGCCCTCTTCAGAGTCGTCCTGTGATTCCTTTTCCAGGGCAACAGGAGACGGGCTGCCGCCCTGTCCCGACTCCGAAAGGTCAGCCTCCGGCCGGGTTCCCAGGCCGTATACCTCCTCCGGGTCAAACTGCCGTTCTCCTATCACTTCCACCTGTCCTGTCTGCGGATTCAATCGGTAGTGGAAGCAGGTGTAATAACCTTCGTGGCAGGCGGCTCCTGTTTGTTTGACCTTGACCAGAAGAGTATCCCGGTCGCAGTCATAGGTTATCTCCTGAACTTTCTGCACGTTCCCCGACGTTTCTCCCTTATGCCATAATTTTTGCCGGCTCCTGCTCCAGAACCAGGTTTCGCCGGTGGCCATGGTTTTTTCCAGCGCTTCCCTGTTCATATAGGCCATCATCAGCACGGTACCGGTACTGCCGTCCTGAATGATGGCCGGAATTAAACCATTGCGATCATACTTCAAGCACCCCGGATCAAAGGTCATTGTTTTTCCTCCTGTCCTCTTTCATCATAGTGTACCCCGATCAAGTCAGTCGCACGGGTACTCCCTTCTCTTTAAGATATTCCTTCACCTGCCGGATGGAATACTGGCCAAAGTGGAAAATGGAAGCCGCCAGGGCAGCATCGGCCTCACCGGCAGTCAGCACCTCGGCAATATGCTCCAGAGTACCCGCTCCACCGGAAGCTATTACCGGAATATTTACTGCCCTGGCCACAGCGCGGGTTAACTCCAGGTCATAACCGTCTTTTGTACCATCCCTATCCATACTGGTAAGCAGGATCTCCCCCGCACCCAATCCTTCTACCTGCCGGGCCCACTCCACGGCATCAATGCCGGTGGGTGTGCGCCCGCCGTGAATGTACACTTCCCATTTACCCGGTGCCACCTGGCGGGCATCAATGGCCACCACAATGCACTGGCTGCCGAATTTCTGGGCCGCATCCGCAACCAGACGGGGGTTTTTTACCGCCGCGGTGTTGATGGACACCTTGTCCGCTCCAGCAGATAAAATGGAACGGATATCCTCCAGGGAGCTTATTCCTCCTCCCACGGTGAATGGGATGAATACCTCCCCCGCCGTACGGTATACCATATCCAGAACCGTTTTACGGCCCTGGGCTGAAGCTGTGATATCCAGAAAGACCAGCTCGTCGGCCCCCTCCCGATCGTAAAAGGCGGCCAGCTCGACGGGATCCCCGGCATCCCGCAGGTTTATAAAGTTGGTTCCTTTCACTACCCGGCCATCGGTTACATCCAGGCAGGGAATAATACGCTTGGTCAACACACCTGCCCCTCCAATTCTTCACTGGTAATTTCCAGGGCATCCCGTAAATTAATGGCACCCTGGTAGAGAGCCTTGCCGATGATTACCGCTTCCACCCCTAGAGGCTCCATAGCTTTTAGTGCCCGCAGATCGGAAAGGCTGGAAACCCCGCCGGAAGCAATAATTTTCAATTGCGTGGACCGGGCTACTTCTTCTACTACGGCCAGGTTCGGGCCTTTAAGCGTCCCGTCCCGCCAGATATCGGTAAATACTACCCGTTTGATTCCCAGGCCTTTCATCTCGCTGGCCAGGTCCAGGGCATTCTTTTCTGCCGTGACTCCCCAACCTTCAATAGCCACCTTGCCGTTGCGGGCATCGATACCTACCACGATGGACTCCCCGTACCGGCTGCAGGCTTCCGCCACCAGGCCGGGATTGATAATTGCCACCGTGCCCAGGATGACGCGGGCAGCCCCCATTTCCAGCAATTGCTCGATTACCTTCATGTCCCGGATGCCTCCCCCCACCTGCACGGGTATGCGCACAGCTGAAAGGATACCCCGGATCATTTCCCAGTTTTTGGGCTCCCCGGTGAAAGCCCCATCCAGGTCCACCACATGCAGCCAGCGGGCCCCCTGATCCTCCCAGAGACGGGCTACAGCAACGGGATCATCGGAGTACACCGTTTCCCTGTCCAGCCGCCCCTCAACCAGTCGTACACATTTGCCTGCCCGCAGGTCAATTGCCGGGATAATCAACATTTGGCCACCAACTCCCCAAAGTTTTGCAAAATTTTTAGCCCCAGGGTGCTGCTCTTTTCCGGGTGAAACTGGATGCCAAAAACGTTACCCCGATTGACCATGGAGGTAAAGGGCTGCCCATAGGTAGTTACCCCCGCCACCAGGTCCTGTTCCCCCGGGTCCACATAATATGAATGTACGAAATAAAATTGCGCCCCATCGGAAATCCCCCGTGTTAAGGGAGTCTCCTTTTGAAAATATACGCTGTTCCACCCCATATGGGGAATTTTAACTCCCCAGCGGAGGCGGCGTACCCAGCCGGGGAAAATACCCAGCCCCGGCGTTGAGCCAAATTCCTCACTTATTTCAAACAGGAGCTGCAGCCCCAGGCATATACCCAGAAAAGGCTTACCCGCAGCAACCGCCTCTTTAACTGCCTGGTCCAGGCCGGCAGCTTTAAGATTTTCCATGGCGTCCCGGAAAGCCCCCACGCCCGGCAGGACTATCCCCCGGGCCTGTCCCACCCGGCCTGGTTCCTGTACCACCTCAGCCCTGTAACCTACTTTTTCAAAAGCTTTCTGCACGCTCCGCAGGTTTCCCATTCCATAATCAATAATAGCAATCAAAACTTTACTCCTCCCCCGCCATTACCCTACAGCAACCCTTTCGTGGAAGGCACTCCTGCCATCCGGGGGTCCAGGGCGACGGCAGCTTTCAATGCCCGGCCCAGGGCCTTAAAAATGGCTTCAATAATATGATGGGTGTTCCGGCCGGCCAGGAGGCGCACATGCAGGGTAAATTCCCCGTTCATGGCCAGGGCCCGCAGGAATTCTTCCACCAGCTCCGTATCAAAATCTCCCACCCTGGGTGAAGGCAGGGAAACTTCACAGGCCAGATAGCCCCGGCCGCTCAAGTCCACTGCCAGGAGCACCAGGGCCTCATCCATGGGTAAAAGGGCGTGCCCGTAACGGCTGATGCCTTCTTTATTACCCAGGGCCTCCTTTAATGCCCGCCCCAGGCAGATGGCCGTATCTTCCACCGTATGATGGGCATCCACTTCCAGATCCCCCCTGGCCTCCAGCTCCAGGTCAAAGCCGGCATGCCGGGTGAACAGGCAGAGCATGTGGTCAAGAAAACCAACCCCCGTTTTTACCCGGTAAATGCCCTGACCATCCAGGTTCAGCCGAACCTGGATTTCCGTCTCTCCGGTGCGGCGCTTAACCCCGGCCACTCTCTGCTGCAAATTTATTTTCTCCCACCTCCTGCAACCCCAAAATCATTTTTAGCTTTTCCAGGAATAGCCGGTTTTCATCCTTTTTTCCAACAGTTACCCGCAGGCATTGTTCCACCCCGGGTCCATGTACGTTGCGAATTAATATACCGTTCGCCAGCAGTTCCTGGTATACCTGCTCAGCTGGCCGCAGGGTGCGAAAAAGGATAAAATTGGCTGCGCTGGGATAAACCTCGACCCCGGGCAGGGCAGCCATTTCCCGGTACAATTCCTCCCGGTCCTGCCGAATCTGCCCGACCAGCCGGTTAAATTCTTCCCGGTGCTCCATGACCTTACAGGCAGCCAGCTGGGAAAAAGAGTTCAAATTGAAAGGCTGTTTGGTGCGCAGCAACTGTTTAATTACTGCCGGATCGGCCAGCAAATAACCAACCCGCAGGCCGGCCAACCCGAAGGCTTTGGAAAAGGTGCGCAGAACCACCAGGTTGGGGTATTCCCGCAAAAGGGGTATGCTGCTTTTCCCGCCAAATTCCTGGTAAGCCTCGTCCACCACCACCAGGGCACGGGTGTTCTTCAGTATTTCAGCCACCTCTTCCAGCGGGGTGGCGTTCCCGGTGGGGTTGTTGGGAGAGCACAGGAAGATGACCCTGGTTTCAGGATGCCCGGCCGCGGCGATAATAGCCGGCACGTCCAGGGCAAAATTCTCCCTGCGGGGTACGTCAACCGGCCTGGCCCCTGCTATCCGGGCGTGTACCCCGTACATGGAAAAGGTGGGAGGGGTGATAATCACCCGGCCTCCAGTACTAAAAGTTAAAAGCAACGTAAGGATTAATTCATCGGAGCCGTTACCTGCCAGGATGCCTTCGGCCGGTACACCGGTGTATGCGGAAAGCCGGGCCACCAGTTCGCCGGCCAGGGGATCGGGGTAACGGGTCAGGGTAAGGTTCACCAGTTCCCGCCCGATTTCCTCCCGGACAGTTGGCGGAAAATCATAGGGGTTCTCATTGGCATCCAGTTTAATTACATTATGGTGGATGTGTACTTCATAGGGCACCAGCCCTTCCAGGTCCGGACGTACCAGCAAGGCGGGATTAAAGACGTCATTCATTGTTCTCACTCCCCCGGCAGGCCCCGCCCAACCTCACTTCTATGGCCCTGGCATGGGCATCCAGTCCTTCCACCCGGGCCAGGCGGATAACGCTGGGGGCCATTTTCAGGAATGCGTCCCGGGAGCAGGAAATGACGCTGATCCTTTTTAAAAAGGCGTCCACCCCCAGGGGGGAGTAAAAACGGGCGGTACCTCCTGTGGGCAGAACATGGCTGGGGCCGGCCAGATAATCTCCCAGCGGCTCTGAAGCATAGGTCCCCAGGAAAACCGCTCCCGCAGAAGTAATGCGTCCCAGCCAGGAAAAGGGCTCCCTTACCATCAGTTCCAGGTGTTCCGGGGCAATGCGATTGGCCAGGTCAACGGCCTGGGCAATGTCCCGGGTCAAAATAATAGCCCCGTGACTGGCCAGGGAACTGGCGGCAATTTCCCGCCGCGGCAGAACGCCGAGCTGGCGCTCCAGTTCCTCCCTGACGGATTGTGCCAGCCGCTGGTCCGGGGTGAGAAGCATGGCCCGGGCCAGGGTATCGTGTTCGGCCTGGGAAAGCATATCTGCGGCTACATAGCGGGGATCAGCCGTATCGTCAGCAATTACCAGCACTTCACTTGGCCCTGCCAGCATATCTATGTCCACCAGGCCGAAAACCTGCTGCTTGGCCAGGGTAACATAAAGGTTCCCCGGACCGACGATTTTGTCCACGGGCCGGATGGTTTGTGTCCCATAGGCCAGGGCGGCAATGGCCTGTGCCCCGCCCACCCTGTAAATTTCCGTTACTCCTGCCACACTGGCCGCTGCCAGGATATACGGGCTGATTTTCCCCTCGCGGTTGGGGGGTGTAACCATCACAATTTCTTTAACACCGGCCACCCGCGCGGGAAGGGCATTCATTAATACCGAAGAAGGGTAGGCCGCCGTACCTCCAGGCACGTAGATCCCTACCCGGGACAGGGGCCGAACAAGCTGGCCCACCAGAAGCCCTCCCGCATCCGGCTCCATCCAGGAACCGCTCAGCTGGCGCCGGTGGTATGCAGTGATATTTCTCGCAGCTACCGCCAGATCCTCTAAAAAGCTTTCTTCAACCCGGTCTTTGGCCTCCTGAATTTCTTCCGGTTTAACTTTAAGTTCCCCGGGAGTAAGGGTAACCCCATCAAAAAGGGCCGTATAGCGGCAGAGAGCCTGGTCCCCGCTCTCCCGTACCCCGGAAAGGATCTCCCTTACCCTGGCAGCAGCTTCTTCCTGACCGGCCGGATGACGGGTCAGGTGCTGTTCCAGAGCCGGATCGTCAGCAGAAAAAATTTTAATCAACCGCCAGTCCTCCTTTTAACCTGCCCGGAGTCTATCTAACTCCACTGCTTTAACTAGTTAAATTGTTATTATGATATCATAATAAATTTAAGGGGCCTTTATGTCAATACTTATTTCTGCCTGTTCTGATCCCCACCGGCCAGCCGGGCCAGAACCAGTTTATAACCGTCGGCTCCGTAATTCAGGCAGCGCTTAACCCGGCTGATGGTGGCCGTGCTGGCTCCTGTTTGAGCGGCGATTTCCGTATAGGTACGGTTTTCCTGCAGCATCTTGGCTACGGCCAGGCGCTGGGCCATGGCTTTAAGTTCGGCAACGGTGCAAATATCCTCGAAAAACTGGTAGCATTCATCCACATCCCGTAGTGTAAGGATCGCTTGAAATAACTCGTCCAGTGACGGGTCCTTCAGTTTACCCGTATATGCCATTGGCCACTCCCCCTGGTCTCATTCAGATTATTCCCAAAGGGAACAGGGTTCTTTCCAGTGGACTTCGACAGGCGGGGAAAAAATCCTTTTCTTCTTTACAAAATTAAAGGGGCACCTTCATCCTTCGGTACCCCTGAAAACTCAAATAGAGCCGGTCATTTACCTCAAAGTTGCAGCACTTTAATATTACAGGAGCTACGCCCGTAACCCCAGGGCTTTGTGCCCGATATCCCTGCGGTAGTGCATACCTTCAAAATGTATTTTTTCCACAGCGGCATAGGCCTTCTCAATAGCCTCGGGCAGGGTTTCCCCCGCAGCGGTTACCCCCATAACCCGGCCGCCGGCGGTAACCACCCGTCCATCCTCCAGGGCTGTGCCGGCATGAAAGACCACTACATCCGGAGGCACCTGTTCCAGGCCGAAGATGGGATAACCCTTGCGGTAAGTGCCGGGGTAACCTCCTGAAGCCAGCACCACGCACACAGCCGAGCCCGGCCGCCAGCGAATTTCCTTACCTGCCAGGTTTCCCGACAGCACGGCTTCCATAATTTCTACCAGGTCGGTTTCCAAAAGCATGAGCAGGGGCTGGGCTTCCGGGTCACCAAAACGGGCATTGAATTCCAGGACTTTGGGACCTTCGCCGGTGACCATTAGCCCTGCGTAAAGCACCCCCCGGTAAGGCCGCCCTTCGGCAGCCAGAGCCCTTACCGCAGGGGCGAGGATATCCTCCAGGACAACCCGGTAATTTTCCGGCGTTAAGACGGGAGCAGGAGCATAGGCACCCATACCGCCGGTATTGGGACCCCGGTCGCCGTCGTATACCTGCTTGTGATCCTGGGCAGGCAGCAGGGGAAGGACTGCTTCCCCATCGGTAAAAGCGAGAACGCTTACCTCCTGGCCGGTAAGGTATTCCTCCACCACCACCTGCCTGCCGGCATCACCAAAGGCACCCTCCACCATAATTTCTTTTACCGCTTGCAGGGCTTCTTCCACCGTCTGGCAGACAATTACTCCCTTACCCGCAGCCAGCCCGTCAGCTTTGACCACACAGGGAGCGTTTAGCTGCCTGATATAGCCAGCCGCCTCCCCGGGATCGGTGAAGGTGGCAAAACGTGCCGTGGGAATACCATACCTGGCCATGATTTCCTTGGCCAGCACCTTGCTGCTTTCGATGGCAGCGGCACGGGCGGTAGGGCCGAAAATGGCCAGTCCTGCCCGGTTAAAGGAATCCACAATGCCCCGGGCCAGGGGACCTTCCGGTCCCACCACCGTCAGGTCAATTTTTTCCTCCCTGGCAAAAGCCACCAGGGCGGGGATGTCCTCCGCCCCGATGGGCACGCAGCGGGCCAGGGAAGCAATGCCGGCGTTGCCCGGGGCACAGTAAATCTCCTTCACGCGGGGGCTTTGTCTTAATTTCCACACCAGGGCGTGCTCCCGGCCGCCGCCGCCCACCACCAGCACTTTCATGTATCCAGTCCCCCCATTTGGCACTAGTGTTTGAAGTGACGCATACCGGTGAAAACCATGGCAATACCGTGCTCATTGCAGGCGGCGATGGATTCCTCATCCCTTACGGAACCTCCGGGTTGAACAATGGCTGCAATCCCGGCTTTAGCCGCCTCGTCCACCGTATCCCGGAAGGGGAAAAAGGCGTCGGAGGCCAGTACCGCACCCCTGGCTTTCTCGCCCGCCTGTTCCAGGGCAATCCGGGCTGCACCCACCCGGTTCATCTGCCCCGCTCCCACACCGATAAGCTGGCGGTTCTTGGTAATTACTATGGCATTGGACTTGACATGTTTAACCACGGCTATGGCGAAGGCCATTTCAGCCAGCTGCTCCGCGGTGGGCTGTTTTTCCGTAACCACCCGGACCTCATCGGGGCGGGTGAGTTCCAGATCGGCCTCCTGAATGAGTAACCCGCCGTTAACCTTGCGGATATCCAGCCGGTCGCTGGAAGGCCCGGTTAGAGGGCCGGTTTTCAAAAGGCGCAGGTTGGCCTTCCGGGCCAGAATATCCAGGGCTTCCGGGGTGAAATCAGGAGCAATTATGGCTTCCAGGAATATGGAGGCCATCTGCCTGGCCGTTTCCTCATCCACCGTACGGTTGCAGGCCACAATGCCACCAAAGGCAGATACGGGGTCGCCTTCATAGGCCAGGCGGTAGGCTGTGGCCAGCTCATCAGCACTGGCCGCCCCGCAGGGGTTGTTGTGCTTGATAATTACCACGGAGGGATCGATGAATTCACGCACCAGTTCCAGCGCGGCATTGAGGTCAAGGATGTTATTAAAGGAAAGTTCCTTACCGGAGAGTTGTACGGCATTGGCCACACAGGGGCCGGTAACAGTGGGATCACGGTAAAAGGCGGCTTTCTGGTGGGGGTTTTCCCCGTAACGCAGGGGCTGAACCAGCTCAACGGACATGTGCCAGGCCGGCGGGAAGGGCTCATCCCCCTGGCTTTGCTTCTGCAGGTAAGCAGCAATGGCGCTATCGTAAGCCGCAGTATGGGCAAAAGCCTCCCGGGCCAGTTCCAGGCGCAGCTCCGGACTGATATTTCCCTCTGCCAGGGCTTTGAGCACCTGGGGGTAACGGGCCGGGTTAACCACCACCAGCACGTAACGGTGGTTCTTTGCTGCTGCCCGGACCATGGCCGGTCCGCCGATATCGATGTTTTCAATGGCTTCCTCCAGGGTTACTCCGGGACGGGCAATGGTTTCCCTGAACGGGTACAGGTTGACGGCTACTATATCAATGGGCGTAATGTGATGAGCCTCTAACTGGTTCAGGTGTTCCGGGGTACGCAGGGCCAGGATACCCCCGTGAACGGCGGGGTGCAGTGTTTTCACCCGGCCGTCCAAAATCTCCGGAAAACCGGTCACTTCCGAGATATAAGTAACAGGCAGACCGGCTTCTTTCAGGGTCCGGGCGGTTCCCCCGGTGGAAACGATTTCCACCCCCAGTTCGACAAGTCCCCGGGCAAAATCCACCACCCCTGTTTTATCCGAGACGCTGATCAGGGCACGCATATTGAACCTCCTTCACGATTCCTTAATATACACCCGCTTGCCCCTCAATTCCAGCCGGCCAGCGGCAAATAAAGCTATGGCTTCAGGATAAATGCGATGCTCCTGCTCCAGAATACGGTCGGCCAGAGTCTCGGGGGTATCGCCGGGTAAAACCGGAACCACGGCTTGCAGGATGATGGGGCCGGTATCCATTCCTTCATCTACAAAGTGCACCGTGCAGCCGCTGTACCGGACACCGTATTCCAGGGCGCGCTGCTGGGCGTGCAGCCCGGGAAAAGCCGGTAAAAGGGACGGGTGAATGTTCATAATCCGGTTGGGGAATGACTCCAGCATTACCCTGCCCACCAGGCGCATGTACCCGGCCAGGCAGACAAGTTCAACCTGGTGTTTTTTTAGAGTGTCCACAATGGCTTCCTCATAAGTATGTTTATCAGGAAATTGGGCCGGGTTAATATGAATGGCCGGTATGCCGCGGAGACGGGCCCGTTCCAGGGCCCTGGCCTCCCCGTTGTCACTGATCACCACCACCACCTCGGCCGCCAGCTGCCCGGCGTCAATGGCGTCCAGGATGGCCTGGAGATTGGAACCCCTTCCTGAAGCCAGGACGCCCAAACGCAATTTTTTCATATACCTCCCCCCGACTCAAACATATTTTACTTCCCGCTCGCCCCCGGCTATTTCACCCACAAGGTAGGCTTTTTCACCCTTTTGCGACAGATATCTCAGCAGAGCACCGGCCTGCTCCTCCGGTACAACCATCACCAGGCCCAGGCCCATATTGAAGGTACGCAGCATTTCTTCCTCCGCTACCCGTCCGATGGACTGGATGAGGGAGAATACCGGAGGTACGGGCCAGGACCGGCGCTCCACAACCGCCGCTGTACCCCGGGGCAGGATGCGGGGTATGTTTTCGGTAAGACCGCCACCGGTTATATGGGCCATCCCCCGGATGTCGAACTGTTCCAGCAGCGGCAGCACCGTGCGAACGTAAATACGGGTGGGTTCCAGCATTTCCTCGCCCACCGTGCGCCCCAGATCCTCGTGGTAGGTTTCCACGCCGTACCCGGCCACCTCCAGCAACACCCGCCGGGCCAGGGAATAACCGTTGCTGTGCAGCCCGGAAGAAGGAAGGCCGATCAGCCGGTCGCCGGGGCGGATGGAAGAGCCGTCGATAATGCGCTCCCTTTCCACCACTCCCACGGCGAACCCCGCCAGGTCATACTCCCCGGGAGCGTAAAAGCCGGGCATTTCCGCTGTTTCCCCGCCGATCAGAGCACAACCGGCCTGCCGGCAGCCCTCGGCCACCCCGGACACAATAGCCGCCACCTTTTCAGGTACGAGCCTGCCCACGGCCAGGTAATCCAGAAAGAACAGAGGTTCGGCTCCCTGGACCAGGATATCGTTGACGCACATGGCCACGGCATCTATGCCAATGGTGTCATGACGGTCCATGAGCATGGCTATTTTCAGCTTGGTGCCCACCCCATCGGCGCCGGATACCAGAACCGGGTGGCGGTAGCGGGTGGTGTCCAGGGCAAAGAGCCCTCCGAATCCCCCGATTTCCGCAAGCACTTCCGGGCGGAAGGTGCTGCGCACGCTCTCCCTCATCAATTCCACCGCCCGGTTACCGGCGGCGATATCCACTCCCGCTTCGGCGTAGGTAAGCCCCTGCTTCTTTTCCGGGGACACAGCGCCTCGCCTCCTATTCCAGGCTGAATTTTCCCGCTTTTCCGGGCTGCGTTACGGCTACCGGGTAATCTCCGGTAAAACAGGCAGTACAAAAGTCGTCGCGGCGTTCACCAAAAACGGAGAGAAGGCCTTCAATACTCAGGTAATAAAGACCATCGGCATTGATCAGGCGACGAATCTCTTCCAGCGGCATGCGGGCAGCAACCAGTTCCTCTTCGTTGGAGGTGTCAATGCCGTAGTGGCAGGAGTGCACCACGGGAGGAGAAGAAAGGCACAGGTGCACCTCTTTCACCCCGCAGTCCCTCAGCATGGCGATCAGCTTGCTGCTGGTTGTGCCCCTGACCAGGGAATCGTCCACCATGATCACCCTCTTGCCGGCCAGCACTTCCCGGATGGGGTTGAGCTTGAGCCTTACTCCCAGGTCCCGCAGGTCCTGGGTGGGCTGAATGAAGGTCCGTCCGATATAGCGGTTTTTCATCAACCCCTCTTCAAAGGGTATCCCCGAGGCTTCAGCATAACCCCGGGCAGCGGCTATTCCCGAGTCCGGAACGGGGATGACCAGGTCGGCATCTATGGCATATTCCCGGGCCAGCTGTCGTCCCATCTCCCGGCGCACCCGGTTGACGTTGAAGCCGTCCATCAGGCTGTCGGCCCGGGCAAAATAAATATATTCAAATATACAGTGGGCCCGCCGGCGGGGAAGCACTCCCTGCAGGCTGGCCAGCCCGTTTTCATCAATGATCACTATTTCCCCCGGGGCCACATCCCGGACCCAGCGGGCGCCCACGGTATCCAGGGCGCAGGATTCCGAGGCCACCACATGGCCTCCGCCGGGGAGGGTACCCAGGCAAAGGGGGCGAAAACCGTGGGGATCCCGCACTGCCAGGAGTTTATCGCCGGTGAGGATGACCAGGGAATAGGCCCCCTTGAGGTCGATCATGCATTTCATGATGGCATCAACCAGACTGGCCTGGCCGTAACGGGCAAGGAGATTGACAATAACCTCGCTGTCGGTGGAGGTCTGAAAAACAGAACCCGTGGAAGCCAGCCTGGCCCTTAATTCACCGACATTGGTCAGGTTACCGTTGTGGGCCAGGCCCAGCATGCCCCCGGCATAGCTGAAAACCAGGGGCTGGGCATTTATAGGTGAACTGGAACCCGTGGTCGAATAACGCACATGGCCGATGGCTATATGGCCCTTCAATTCATTCAGATCCCTTTGCTGAAACACCTCCGGCACCAGCCCCATGGCCTTGTGCAGCCGCAGCTGCCTGCCGTCACTTACGGCCATGCCGGCGCTTTCCTGCCCGCGGTGTTGCAGGGCATATAATCCATAATAAGTGAGGCGGGCCACATCCTTTCCGGGGGCGTAGATCCCGAAAACACCGCATTCTTCCTTTGGTTTGTCCTTCCACCACATTCCTGCGGTTCGCACCGTTCTCCCTCCCCCCGTTTTTGCGGCCGGCCGGTTTAACCAACCAGCCGACGCCAAACTTCCTGATAGGCCTCCTCAACACCGCCCAGATCCCGGCGGAAACGATCCTTATCCAGCTTTTCCTTTGTCCGGGCATCCCAGAAACGGCAGGTATCCGGAGAAATTTCATCTCCCAGGAGAATTTTTCCTTCATGGCGGCCAAATTCCAGTTTAAAGTCCACCAGTTCCAGGTTGCGCGGGGTCAGGTATGAGCGCAGGATTTCGTTGACCGACAGGGCTACTTTTTTAATGGCGCTCATTTCTTCCCCGGTGGCCAGGTTGAGCACGGCAATATGATCGTCATTTATCATGGGATCGCCCAGTTCATCACTTTTATAGTAATACTCCACCACCGGGCGGGGAAGGGCTGTACCCTCGTCCATCCCCAGGCGCCTGGCCAGGCTCCCGGCAGCTATGTTGCGGACCACCACTTCCACCGGGATGATCTCCAGCGCCCGGACCAGCATTTCGCGCTCGCCCACCTGTTTCACAAAATGGGTGGCAATTCCTTTTCCTTCCAGGAGACGGAAGAAGTGGGCTGAAATTTTGTTATTTAACTCGCCCTTGCCGGAAATGACACCCTTTTTCAAACCGTTGAAGGCGGTGGCATCATCCTTATATTCCACCAGGTAGACACCGGGATCGTCTGTGCGGTATACCTTCTTGGCTTTGCCTTCGTAAAGCAATTCTCCCTTTTGCATGCCAATCCTCCCCATTGAGCAAATTTAAAGGCCGAAACGCCGGTAGATGTCGTCAACGTGACGCAGGTGATAATCATAGTTAAACAGGGACTCTATTTCCCGGGAGGTGAGAACAGAAGCAATATCCGCATCCTCCATCAAAAGCTCCTTAAAGCTGACGCCTTCCCGCCAGGAGCGCATGGCGTTGCGCTGAACCAGCTCGTAGGCCCGCTCCCGGGACAGGCCTTTTTCTACCAGGGCCAGGAGCACCCGCTGGGAAAACAGCAGGCCGTGGGTGCGCTCCAGGTTCCGGCGCATTTTCTCCGGGTATACCAGGAGATTCTTCATGATGGCCGTCATCTTGTGGAGCATATAATCAAGGGTGATGGTGCTGTCGGGAATGATCACCCGTTCCACCGAAGAATGGGAAATGTCCCGCTCATGCCAGAGGGCCACGTTTTCCAGGGCAGCCAGGGCATTACCCCGCAGGATGCGGGCCAGGCCGCTGATGCGCTCGGCGGTGATGGGATTGCGCTTGTGGGGCATGGCCGATGAACCCTTCTGTCCCCTGGCAAAGTATTCCTCCACCTCCAGGATATCTGTACGCTGCAGGTTGCGAATTTCCGTGGCAAACTTGTCCAGGGAGCTGCCGATGACGGCCAGGGTGGTCATAAACTCGGCGTGACGGTCCCGCTGAAGGATCTGGGTGGAAATCCGGGCCGGGCGCAGGCCCAGGCGGCGGCAGACATGGGCTTCCACCCGGGGATCAACATTGGCATAAGTACCCACCGCCCCGGAAATTTTGCCCACGCTGACAACATCGATGGCCCGCTTCATGCGTTCTATATTCCGCTCCGTTTCGGCCACCCAGAGGAGCATTTTCAGGCCAAAGGTAATGGGTTCCGCGTGCACGCCATGGGTGCGGCCTATCATCAGGGTATGGCGGTGCTCTTTAGCCTTCTCCAGGAGTACCTCCCGGAGCTCTTCCAGGCGCTTCAAGATCTGCTGGCCGGCTTCCTTCATCAGCACGGCCAGGGCCGTGTCCAGTACATCGGAGGAGGTGAGGCCCAGGTGGATATACCTGGCTGCATCGCCCACATACTCCCCCACACAGGTGAGAAAGGCAATGACGTCGTGGTTGACCACGGCTTCTATTTCTTCAATCCGCTTGACGTTAAATCGAGCCCGCTCCCGGATTTGCCGGAAGGCTTCCTCCGGGATGAGCCCCATTCCGGCCATGGCTTCGCAGGCATAGATTTCCACCTCGAGCCACTTGCGGAACTTGTTTTCCTGAGACCAGATGGCTTTCATTTCCGGCAGGGTGTAACGCTCGATCATCTCTTAGCCCCTCCCATTTGCTCCAGATAACCGGCCACACCCAGTTCCTCAAGCCGCCGGGCTTTTTCCTCCACCGCCCGGGCCAGCTCCTCCTTGTAGCGCTGCACCTTTTCCCGCACCTCCGGATTGCTGGCGCCGATAATCTGGGCTGCCAGGATAGCCGCATTCCGGGCTCCGTTGATGGCTACCGTGGCCACGGGAATACCCGGGGGCATCTGGACTATGGAATAAAGGGCGTCCACCCCGTTTAAGGGGCCGCTTTTAATGGGCACGCCTATGACGGGCAGAGGAGTCTGGGCGGCAATAACCCCGGGAAGGTGGGCGGCCACACCGGCAGCAGCGATGATCACCGCCAGGCCCCGTTTTACTGCCGAGCGGGCGTATTCGGCGGTGAGCTCCGGCGCCCGGTGGGCAGAAGATATTTTCACTTCACAGGGCAGGCCGAATTTCTCCAGCATGTCCACGGCCTCTTTCATCACGGGCAGGTCGGAGTCGCTGCCCACAACGATGCCAACCAAAGGTCTGGTCATGGTTTCACCCCCATATCTACAAAATTAGTGTTCGGCCAGGAACAGATAGCGGGCCAGCACCAGAACGGTGAGGATCCACATCAGCCAGTGCACTTCCCGGGTCCGCCCGCTTACCACCTTGAGCAGGGTGTAAAAGATAATCCCGGCGGCAATACCGTTGGCAATGCTGCCGGTAAAGGGCATCAGGACTATGGTCAAGAAGGCCGGCATTCCCTCGGTGAAGTCTTCAAAGTTAATTCCCTTGATGGCCTGGGCCATGAGCAGGCCGACGATGATCAGCGCCGGGGCGGTGGCCGCTCCCGGTATCAGGCCGGCAATGGGCGCCAGGATCAGGGCCAGCAGGAATAAAATACCCGTGGTTACGGCCGTAAGACCGGTGCGGCCACCTTCGGAAATACCGGCCGCGCTTTCAATGTAGGCGGTAACGGTACTGGTACCCATGAGGGCACCGAAAGCCACCCCGCAGGCATCAACCATCATGGCCCGGCCCAGACGGGGGGACTGGCCGTTTTCATCAAGAAGCCCGGCCCTGCCCGCGGTACCGACCAGGGTACCAAAAGTGTCGAACAGCTCGACAAAAGTGAAGGTGAAAACCACCGTCCAGATGCCCACGTTCAACGCGCCGGCCAGATCTAGCTTGCCCACCGCCAGGCGGGAAAAGTCAGGCAGGGCAAAGGGCTGGAAATTGGCCGGTACCTGGGTAACGCCCAGGGGAATGCCGATGAGGGTGGTGAGGATAATCCCCAGAAGCAGGGCTCCCTTAACCCTTTTGGCCATCAGCAGCGCGGTTATGACCAGCCCGATCAGGGCCAGCAGGGCAGTCGGGTTGGCAAAGTTGCCCAGGAAAATGTTCCACTCAAAGAAATGCAGGGTGGCGATGCCGCCCTCCCGGGAAAGAGCTTCCATGGTGGGCGGGATTACCGGGCCGGCTTTAATAACCATGAATTCGGCCATCTTCAGGCCCAGCATGGTGATGAACAGCCCGATGCCGGCAATTATGGCCTGCTTGATGGAATTGGGAACGGCTACCACCAGCAGCTGGCGGATCCGGGTGGCGGTAAGGAGAATAAAGATGATACCGGAAATGAATACCGCACCCAGGGCCACCTGCCAGGGCATACCCACGTGCTGGGCGGCCACGGTGGCAAAATAGGCGTTCAGGCCCATGCCGGGCGCCAGGGCGATGGGGTAATTAACCAGCAGGCCCATGGCGATGGTAACCAGGCCGGCACTGACGGCAGTGGCGAAAAAGACGGCGTTTTTGTCCATGCCGGTGGCGGCCAGAATGTTGGGGTTGAGGAACAGGATATAGGCCATGGTCATAAAGGTGGTCAGACCGGCAATAACCTCCGTACGCACACTGGTATTGTACTGGCGCAGTTTAAAAAATTTTTCCAGCACTTCCATACCTCCTCCTTTTAAACTGGATTATGGCTTGTCCCGGCAGCCCTGCCTCCCCGCTGCAAACGTCCCGCACCCCGGACCAAACAAAGAACCCAGGCGGGCAGGTTTCCATGAGTGTGAGAAACCTACCGCCTGGGCTTTTCTCCCTGCCGGTGTAACCCGGAAAATAACTCTTCCGGGCCTGTACCGCTCGGACCGAACCACCCTCCCCGGGTGTGGAACCCTAGGTACACTTTCTCGGGCTTTATTTTTCACGGGAAATATATCCACCCTTCAAGGGTATCTTAGCAAGGCAGGAACGCGGTTGTCAATAACCTTTTTACTCCCATTCAATGGTGGCCGGCGGTTTGGAAGTGATGTCGTAAACCACCCGGTTTACCCCTGCCACCTCGTTGACGATGCGGCTGGATATGCGCTCCAGCACCTCATAGGGCAGGCGCACCCAGTCTGCCGTCATGCCGTCCTGGCTGTGGACGGCCCGCACCGCCACGGTATAGGCATAGGTCCGGCCATCCCCCATCACTCCCACGCTGCGCAGGTCGGGCAGCACGGCAAAGTACTGCCAGATCTGCCGGTGCAGGCCGGCCTGGTAAATTTCCTCCCTGACAATGGCGTCGGCGTGGCGCAGGATCTCCAGTTTTTCCGGGGTAACTTCCCCCAGTATACGCACGGCCAGTCCCGGCCCCGGGAAAGGCTGGCGCCACAGCACTTCTTCGGGCAGCCCCAGTTCACTGCCCAGCTCCCGCACCTCGTCCTTGAAAAGCCAGCGCAGGGGTTCTATCAGTTCCAGCTGCATGTTCTCGGGCAGGCCGCCCACGTTGTGGTGGGACTTGATAACCGCCGCCGTGGCTGTGCCGCTTTCCACCACGTCGGGATACAGGGTCCCCTGGACCAGGAAGTCCACCTCGCCCAGTTTGGCAGCCTCCTCCTCAAAGACCCGGATGAATTCCTCGCCAATGATCTTGCGTTTTTGTTCCGGGTCGGTTACTCCCTTAAGGCGGCTCAGAAAACGCTGGCTGGCGTCCACATGGATCAGCGGGATGTGAAACTTCCCCCGGATGACCTCAACCACCTGGGCGGCTTCGCCCCGGCGCAGCAGCCCGTGGTCCACAAAAATGCAGGTCAACCTGTCGCCGATGGCCCGGTGAACCAGCACGGCAGCCACCGAGGAATCAACGCCCCCGCTGATGGCGCAGATGGCGCGCCTCTCCCCTACCCGGGCGCGGATTTCCCTGATGGACTCTTCAATAAAAGAGCCCATGGTCCAATTGCCCTGGCAGCCGCAAACGTTATAAAGGAAGTGGCGCAGGATATCCTGGCCCCTGGGTGTATGGATGACCTCCGGGTGGAACTGGACGGCATAAAGCTTGCGCTTCCGATCGACCATGGCGGCCACGGGAGCCTGCTCTGTGCGGGCGATGACCTCAAACCCCGGCGGTGGGGCTTCCACCCGGTCGCCGTGGCTCATCCAGCACTGCTCGACAGGCCCCAGGCCGCAGAACAGATCCTGGCTGTCAATTATCTCCAGGTCGGTTTTGCCGTACTCGTGGTGTTCGGCCCGGGTGACGACCCCTCCCAGCTGCCTGGTCATCAATTGCATACCATAGCAAATGCCCAGGATGGGTATGCCCAGATCATATATGGCCGGATCCACGGCAGGTGCTCCCGGCTGGTAAACGCTGGCCGGCCCCCCGGAAAAAATTATTCCCCGGGGCCGGTGCCCCGTTATTTCTTCAAGAGGCGTGTTATAGGGGAGCATTTCACAGAAAACCCTCAATTCCCGGATGCGGCGGGCAATGAGGTGACTGTACTGCCCCCCGAAGTCCAGGACAATAACCATCTCCTGCCGGTCTTGAATGGACATGGTGTGGATAACCTCCCGGTTCCAGAGCTTAAAAAATCTCCGGTTTAATTCTCGTCCTGCTTTTTACCGCTGTAGACTTCCCGCTTTAAAACCAGAATATCCCGCAGGTGGCGGTAGCGGCCGTCGTAATCCAGGCCGTAGCCGACCACAAACTCATCGGGGATCACGAAACCGTTGTAATCAACCTGCACATCAACCTTGCGCCGGCTGGGCTTGTCCAGGAGAGTGCAGATTTTCAGGCTGGCCGGCCCGCGGGTGAGCAGGTTTTCCCGCAGGTAGTTCAGCGTCAGGCCGGTGTCGACAATATCCTCGACGATCAGAACGTCCAGCCCCTCGATATTCTGCTCCAGGTCCTTTAATATGCGCACCACCCCTGAAGACTCGCTGGAAGCACCGTAACTGGAAACGGCCATAAAGTCCAGGCGTACCGGGATGGTCAAACAGCGCACCAGGTCGGCCATAAAAATGACGGCGCCCTTCAAAATGCCGACCACCAGCAGCTCCTTTCCCGCATAATCCCGGGAAATTTCCTCCCCCAGCTCACGCACCCGCCGGGCAATTTCCTCTTCAGTAATCAGTACTCTTTCCATATCCCCGTGCAAGTAAAATCACTCCTGAAAAT
>Ga0247720_100178_pt1 | contig 29376 bp, 28 predicted proteins | sample MSEWel2015_12_15_FD_189078 | JGI IMG/M metagenome (GOLD analysis project Ga0247720, IMG submission 189078) | Subsurface sediment microbial communities from gas well in West Virginia, United States - MSEEL Well Study Marcellus 3H_2015_12_15 | ecosystem: Environmental > Terrestrial > Deep... | reverse complement strand
GTATTATTGATTGAAACTTGAAAGTTGATTCGCAAAAGAGAATAGTCTGAAATTAATATTTAGGGCTAAATCTAAGCGATTATTTAGAATTAGATATGATTTACATAAGTTTCCAAGTCTTCAATATTATAGTATTCAAAGACTTGGAATAAGCGTGATGATTATAGGGCGTTCCAATCTTCAATAGCTTTGAAGCCTGTTTCTAGACCAATATCATAACTATAACGAATCTTGGCTTTATTCTTGGTGAGTCGACCCGCCATATGTTTTAAGTCGGGTGGGCAAACCTCCAATATTTTTTGTTCAGATGCTGTTCTAACAAATTCAACAGATTCATTATAGCGTTGCGTTCTTGCTAATAAACTTTTGGCAAAACCATGTCGTTGCTTGAATGCATACCTTGCAAGTAGTTGATCACCTTTACTACTGGCTTTGTAGTAATTTTTGGGGCGAGTTCTCAGTACCATGAGTTTAGATACATTGGTTTGTTTCGCCGTCCAAAGTACGGGGAGAGCATCTGCGACTCCGCCATCAAAGTAGGGTTCACCAAAAACTTCTACTGCTTGACGGGTAAGCACAGGAATAGAACTTGATGCACGTAATCCATCGAGAATGTTGTCTTTGGAGGCTTTGATATATGTTGCATCTCCTGAAATAGCATGGGTCAATACCATGTAGAACTCAGGATGATTGGCAAATAATTGAGTTTGATTGAGTGGATTTTCTTTTTCAACCACTTCCCACATCCATTTCAAATCAAGTAAGTCACCACCTTTGAAGAAGCGTCCATAATGAATGAATTCAGATCGAAGAGAATGATCTAGATAGATTTGTAGGGTGCGACCTTGTTGAGCTGCGAGGTAATTAGCGACATTGGTAGAACCAGATGAAACACCAACACAAAGATCAAATGGATTAAATTGTTGCAGTAAAAATGCATCTAAGACACCGCTGGTAAATGCGCCGCGCATTCCACCACCTTCAACGACCAGTGCTTGACGATTTTGGTGAAGCATTCAATATCTCGAATAGGATGATAAATCCCTGTTTAACACGGATTTATCATCTTCGACAAGAATACTTTAGTGATTGTGTTGCTGATGCTCGCTATGTTGAGCTTCGCCATTTGCTGGAGATTGTGACATTTCAGCTGCTGCCGCTGCTTTTTTTTGATTCATTGGCATATAGTCAGGCTCATTATTTATGGCTAAATAAAAAATCACCATAAAGATAAAGCTTAAAATGCAGGTGATGATCAGTGCTTTCCAACCCCACGGCGAGGTTTCAGGACATAATTTCTCAGACATAAGACAAATTTCCAAAGGACAAAAAGTAAAGCAGAATTGGTATATTTATAGCACAATTTGTGATGGATTAGACGTAATTCGGTTTTATATCAATAAATACAAAAAAGCTCATATCAGTTAAAGAAACTGATATGAGCGTAAAGTGAAGAGAGTGAAAAAATTATTGAATCATTTCTTTCTTCTGCGCTTTGTTTTTTAACAATTGTGGTGGATTGAAACGTTCACCATATTTAGCAGCCAATTCTTCTGAACGTTGTAGTGATTTTTCAATCCCATTTTGATTTAGGAATTGAATTGCACCACCAGTCCATGGAGCAAAACCGATTCCAAAAATTGAACCGACATTGGCGTCAATTACTGATTCTAGAACACCTTCTTCATAGCAGCGTAAGGTATCGAGTGCTTGAACAAACAAGAAGCGATCAATCATATCTTGTTCAGAAATATCATTCGCTTTCGTCCAACGGCTGAGCCCATCCCACAAATGTTTTTTGCCATTTTCTGGATATTCATAGAAGCCTGCACCTGCTGCTTTACCTTTACGATTTAGCTCGTGAATCATGGTGTGAACCACTTCATCTACAGGAGTTTTCGGTAAGTCTTTCCCTTCAGCTTGCAGTGCTTTGCGCGTTTCGCTTGCTACATGCTCAGTCAGAGTTAAAGATACTTCATCCTGAATCGCAAGAGGACCAACAGGCATACCAGCTTTGAGTGCTGCCATTTCGATTTTTGCTGGATGTACACCCTCAGCAAGAAGACGCATACCTTCTTGAATGAACGTACCAAACACACGACTGGTAAAGAAACCACGACTGTCATTTACCACGATTGGTGTTTTAGCAATTTGTTGTACAAAGTCATAGGCTTTAGCTAATGTTTCAGCTGAAGTTTCTTTGCCTTTGATGATCTCGACCAATTGCATTTTGTCGACTGGGCTAAAGAAATGTAAACCAATAAAGTTTTTTGCATCTTTACTTGCTGTTGCTAGACCTGTGATTGGTAAGGTAGACGTGTTCGATGCAAAAATTCCATCTTCCGCTAAATACTGCTCAGCTTCTTGAGTCACTTTGGCTTTGAGTTCTTGATTTTCAAATACTGCTTCAATGATTAAATCACAGCCTTGTAGATCAGCTGCATCAGCAGTAGCTGTAATAAGCGCTAACACTTGATCACGTTTTTCTGCGGTCATACGACCTTGTGAAACACGTTTATCAAGTAGCTTTTGTGAATAAGCTTTGCCTTTCTCTGCATTTTCTACAGACACATCTTTGAGTACGACAGGAATTCCTTTGATTGCGGTTGAATAGGCAATCCCTGCACCCATCATACCTGCACCTAAAACACCGACTTTCTTCGCTTGCCATTTAGCAACTTCAGCAGGACGACTCGCACCTGATTTAATTGCATTTAGACCATGCCAAAACGTACCGATCATGTTCTTCGACACTTGACCGACAGTCAGTTGCGTAAAGTAACGTGATTCAATACGAAGCGCGGTATCTACATCGACTTGTGCGCCTTCAACCGCAGCCGCCATGATTGCTTCAGGTGCAGGGTAGCAACCTTTGGTTTTGTCACGTAGCATTGCTGGCGCAATCGCAAGCACTTGTGCAACCGCAGGAGTGCTTGGACTGCCACCGGGGATTTTGTAGCCTTTCACATCAAATGGTTGCTGTGCTGCTTTTGTAGAAGGTGGATTAGCTTTCACCCAAGCAATTGCTTTTTCTAACAGCTTTTGTTCATTCTCAGCTGTGTCATGTACCAAACCAAGAGATTTTGCTTTATCGACACCAAATTGCTTACCTTCCATAAGGAACGGGAATGCATTTTGTAAGCCCAGCAAACGTACCATACGGACGATACCACCACCGCCAGGAAGTAGTCCTAAAGTCACTTCAGGTAAACCAAATTTAGTTTTTGGATCATTAATGGCAATACGATAATGACAACCTAAAGCGATTTCCCAGCCACCACCAAGCGCAGTGCCGTTTAAAGCTGCAACAACAGGCACACCTAAAGTTTCGATTGTGCGTAAGTCACCTTTGAGTTTTTCAATCATCTTGAAAAATTCAGTAGCGTGTTCAGGTTGTACCTGAATCAGCTCATCTAGGTCACCACCAGCAAAGAAGGTTTTCTTAGCTGAACGGAAAATAATACCTTTCAGATCAGTTTCAGCTTTAAGCTTTTGACTGACTTCATCTAAAGCATCACGGAACTCTGCATTCATGGTGTTTGCAGATTGACCAGATGAATCTAGTGTAAGAATTACAATATTGTCAGCGTTTTTTTCGTATTTAATAGCGCTCATGTTGTTCTCCTTACACCAACTCGATAATGGTAGCGATACCCATACCACCACCGACACATAATGTTGCTAGACCACGTTTTTTACCTTGACGCTCTAATTCATCTAACAAAGTTCCTAGAATCATGGCACCAGTTGCCCCTAATGGATGTCCCATCGCAATCGCACCACCATTGACGTTGACTTTCTCAGCAGGAACTTTCAGTTCTGTAATAAAACGCATTACCACAGCTGCAAAAGCTTCATTCACTTCAAATAAATCAATATCGTTGATGCTCAAGCCTGCTTTTTCTAATGCTTTACGTGCAGCAGGGGCAGGACCAGTCAACATAATGGTTGGATCTGTACCGACTAATGCAGTTGCAAGCACCTTGGCACGAGGTTTTAAACCCTGCTCTTTGACTGCTTTTTCAGAAGCCAATAACACCACCGCAGCACCATCAACGATACCTGATGAGTTACCCGCATGATGGACGTGATTGATTTTTTGAGCTTCAGGATACTTCTGTAAAGCAACAGCATCGAAGCCCATTTGACCCATCATTTCAAAGCTAGCATTCAGTTTTGCTAAACCTTCAACTGTGGTATTTCCTTTGATAAATTCATCTTTTTCTAAGATTGTTACACCTGCATGATCTTTCACAGGCACAACTGATTTATCGAAATAACCATTTGCCTGAGCGGCAGCAGCCTTTTGTTGCGAACCGACCGCAAATGCATCTACATCTGCGCGGCTATAACCATCTAAAGTTGCGATTAAGTCTGCACCTACACCTTGTGGAACAAAAGACGATTTCAAATTGGTTTCTGGATCAAGCGCCCATGGACCACCATCAGAACCCATTGGAATGCGTGACATTGACTCCACACCGCCAGCAACTACAACATCTTCCCAACCTGAACGAACTTTTTGTGCTGCCAAGTTCACCGCTTCTAAACCAGAAGCACAGAAACGGTTGATTTGTACGCCTGCGACATCATCATTCCAACCTGCAGCAATCGCAGCAGTTTTGGCAATATCCCCACCTTGATCACCAATCGGTGTCACACAACCGAGAACGATATCATCGACTTTAGATGTGTCGAGTTGATGGCGTTGTTGTAATTCATTCAATAATGTTGTGAGTAAAGTAATTGGTTTTACTTCATGTAATGAGCCGTCTTTTTTTCCTTTTCCGCGTGGTGTGCGAATGGCATCAATAATATAGGCCTCGCTCATAGCTGTTCCTTGTATTGCCTTAAATTAAAATCATTGTGCTTCGAGTGTACTCAATTTAAGTGTCAGTGCAATGATGATAAACATTGGTAAGTTTGATGTTTTTCGCCAATTCAGTTCACTATTGAATAGTTGAAATATTAAGTAAAATGCATGTCCATAATTCAACATAATTTGCTTGATGAATTTTATTAATATTATTGGTACTACGGGTTCTGGCAAATCTACGCTGGCTCGAAAGTTGGCGGAAAAATTAAAAATACAATATATCGAACTGGATGATTTACTATGGCTAGATGATTGGCAAGAATCTTCAAATGATGCATTTTTTTGCAAACTTAAACTGAGTATGAATGCAGCATCAACGGGATGGGTGATCGATAATCTTTATTCACGCAGTATTGATATGATTTGGTCTGAGGTGGATACGGTCATTTCGCTAGATTATTCTTTTTCTGTTAACTTTTATCGTCTTACTAAACGGACTTTGTGGTGTATTTTAAGTCGTGAGCGATTATGGAAAAACTCGAATAATAGAGAGAACTTGAAAATGGTATTCTCCCAAAAATCGATTTTTTTATGGATGTTTCAGAAATATCCACAAAATAAGAAAAGGTATTTAGCGATGATGAACAACCCTAAATACCAGCACATACGATTTATTCACCTAACTTCGCCTCGGAAGACAGCTGCTTTCATAAAACAAATGAGTGTTGATTGATAATTGGCATTAAAATCAGGGTGTTGGCTATATTTTTCAAGATAATTTTTGGGCTTTACGGCTGTAATACTTGTTATTAGATTGCTTATCAATCAGTTTTTTTCAAAACAATCTCTTTAAAAAAAATAGATTAAAATCTGAGATTAAACTATTGATTAGACAAGTTTAAATGAAAGAATTGACTATATTCAGATTCATTATATTCAGCAAAGGCTTCACCCTCTACGAAACCAAATTTCTTGTATAGATGAATTGCTGCATCAAAGTGGGAGTCTTTCCCCGTTTCTAAACTCACTTTTTGAAAATTGCTATGTTTAGCAATTTTCAAAAGATAATCGAGTAAGTGTGTCGCTACACCTTGACGTAGATGTTGGGGATGAGTCCGCATCGATTTAAGTTCAGCATGATAGGGGTTAAGCTCTTGAATCGCACCACAACCAAGAAGCTGATCATCACGCCAAAGTGTATAAAATCGAATGGAGTCTTTTTGTAGGCTGCTGAAATCGAGTGCAAAACTATGCTCAATCGGTGTGTTCTGATGCATGCCGTGCAAATGAATGCGTATGAGGTCTTGAACTTGTGGGTCTGAAAAATCGCCTTTTTTGATTATCATTATTTATCGTGATTGTTGAGGAATATAGTGGATTAATACCATATTTTTCAACAAGTGTTCAACTTTTTAGGGTTGAACACTTTGTCTGATTTAAGTTAATTGTGATGCCCATGCAACTGGCGATATAAACCTGGGGTAACACCAGTCCATTTTTTAAAGGCACGGTGAAAGGTACTGGTTTCACTAAAGCCAACTTGTTGAGCAACATCTTCTAAAGTGAGGTTTGGAGTGAGCAATAAATGAATCGCAGCGTCACGACGTAAGGCATCTTTGACACCTTGATAGCTTTTACCTTCCGCAGCCAAACGACGACGTAATGTTTGAGGAGATAAATACAACATAGATGCCACATCATTTAAAGTTGGCATTTCTTCACCGATTTGGCTCTTCAATACATCACGGATACGCGAAGTGAGTGAGTTGGTGTTTTTGAATTTCACTAGAAGTTGTGCTGGTGCGGCTTTTAAAAACTCTTCTAAAGTTTTTTCATCCTGACGAATAGGTAGATCTAAATAATCTGCAGCAAAGGTAATTTCTGTACGCGGTGCGTCAAACTGCATCACTGGTGCAAAAAATAGCGCATCATATTCATCAGCATGGTTAGGGCGTTCATAACCAAAATGGACACGCTCCAAAGGTAAGCGACGTTCGATTAACCACGAAGCAAGACCATGCCAAATCATCAGCATACTTTCCGTAATAAAATGATCAGGGTCAAGCGCTTTAGGAATGTGAGGTACTAAACGAGCTTCGTGTTTATCACGCTCTAAACTTACAGACCATTCATCACCGAATAATTTGTAAAATTGTGAGGAAAGTTCGAGTGCTTGTCCAAGTGTTTTCGAATGTATGATCAATTGGCACATGATCGCAAATGTACCTAAACGACGTGGTTGAACATCGAAACCAACGTGTTCGTCTTGGGTGACCATCCATAACATTTTGACAAAGCGAGTGTATTGCTCTGGGGAGATTCGAGCTTTAGGTTGACGAAGCAATTCTGCTTCAATACCGACATGTGAAAGTAATGTTTCAACGTCCATGCCTAGGCGTTTTACACCTGTTAAAGCCGCATTCACGAAGTGGATGCTGATCGTATCACGGCTCATATTGAATCCTTCAGTTTCTTTACTATTCACGATAATTGACCTAAATAACCGTCTAAAATATCTAATTGAGCAATTGACAAGAAAAAATTATTGCTCACTAAGTACATGTTAAATTGCCGAAACTATCAAGGTAAATGGCTGAACATGACATTGTTTTTGTGTTTATCCGAACCTAGTATAAAAGAAAATTTGAACAATATGAGTAAAAATTATTATGCCAACTGCTTTAAAGGGATTGAAAGTTCTAGATTTTTCTACTTTGTTACCTGGTCCATTCGCGAGTATGTATCTTGCAGACATGGGTGCAGAAGTTATCCATGTAGAATCTCCGAGTCGTCCAGATTTGGTTCGAATCATGCCACCTTATGCCAATGGTCAAGCCACTGCGCATAGTTATCTTAATCGAAATAAACAGTCCATTACGCTTGATCTAAAAGGTGCTGCAAATATTGAGTTAATTAAAAATAAAATTTCAGAGTTTGACATCCTGCTTGAACAATTTCGACCAGATGTGATGCGTCGATTAGGGTTGGATTATGAAACGCTTGCTGAGATCAATCCTCGATTAATCTATTGTTCTATTACAGGTTACGGTCAAACAGGTGCATATAAAGATCGTGCAGGGCATGATATTAACTATCTAGCTTTAGCTGGTATTTCGGGTCATAGTGGTCGACAAGATAGTGGACCACCTCCATTGGGTGTACAGATTGCGGATGTCGCAGGAGGTTCTTTGCATGCGGTTATTGGGATTTTAGCTGCTGTAGTTGAGCGTCAGCGTAGTGGTATGGGGCAATACATAGATATTTCTATGACGGACTGTGTGGCTAGTTTAAATAGTATGGCCGCCTCAGCAAGTTTGGCTGGTCAGACACCGCAAGGCCCTGAGCAAGGGATGCTGAATGGTGCTATTTTCTATGACTATTATGAAACCAAAGATGGTCGTTATTTCTCTGTAGGAAGTTTAGAACCACAGTTTATGACTGGGTTAGCTGCTGCATTAGAGTTACCTATATTAATGGCAAAAGGTAGTTCTTTTGACCCCGAAGACCGTCAAGCGATTAAACAAGCCTTAAAGGAAAAGTTTAGCTCCAAAGATTTTGCTGAGTGGCAATCAATTTTTTCGCAATTAGATATTTGTGTGGAGCCAGTGTTGAGCTTAGATGAGGCTTTGACTTCACCGATTGCAAAACAACGCGGTTGGGTGGTCGATGTACCTTTATCTGAAAATACAGATCAAACTGAGCCTCAATTAGCATGCCCAATTAAATTTTCACGTTCTCAAATGCGCTATCAATTTATCGGACAAGGTTTGGGTCAAGGAAAATGGTAGAAAATATGTGCATACAATCACAACTTGGTAAAATCTTGCACATTTAATCAAGTGATTAACATTTTGAATAAATTAATCAATTAAAAATTGGCGTAACCTTTTATATACAAAAACATAAAAGGTTACGTAAACATGACAATCTCTAAATCATGGGTTGTATCTTGTTTATCCGTTCTTTCATTGAGTCTTTTCACACATCACACTCAAGCAGCTTCTTCCGCATTTGATCCTCATGGTCAATGGCTGTTGGGTGATTGGAACGGTCAACGCACTGCGTTACAAGATCAAGGTTATAACTTTTCTGCTGATTACACAGGTGAATTTGCAGGGGTTTTAGATTCTAAACAACATTCAAGTCATGGCAGTGAATTCACTGGGCAACTGGCTTTAGGCACACACTTTGACTTAAATAAAATTTTAGGTTGGCAAGACACTGAAGCTCAAATCACGGTGACCTATCGAGATGGCCAATCATTGTCCCAAACTGCAGATGGTTTACAAGGACATCTAAGTTCTACCCAAGAAGTTTGGGGGCGTGGTCAAACTGGCGTTTAACTGATCTATGGATCAAAAAGAAATTTTTAGATCAAACTTTAGATATCAAGGTGGGACGTTTTGGTGAAGGTGAGGATTTCAACAGTTTTAACTGTGATTTCCAAAACTTGGCATTATGTGGCTCTCAAGTCGGCAATTGGGTGGGTGATCAATGGTACAACTGGCCTGTCAGTCAATGGGCATTGCGAGTCAAATATAACCTGCAGCCAGATTTATATGCGCAAATTGGTGCGTATGAATATAACCCAGAGAACTTACAGCGTGGTAAAGGTTTTAATTTAAGTACAGATGGATCACATGGTGCGATTATTCCAGCTGAGCTGGTCTGGGCACCAAAACTGGGTCAACAATCTCTTTTAGGTGAATACCGTTTTGGTTACTACTACAGCACTGCTAATGCTGCTGAAATTGAAAACCCAAGTAAAACTGGACATAAACAAGGCGGTTGGTTTACTGCCAAACAGCAATTAACACGACATGATGATCAATCTGATCGTGGTTTAACTGGTTTTGTGAATGTCACAGTACATGATTCAAAAACCAACTCCATCAAAGATATGCAAAATGTTGGATTGGTTTATAAAGGTCTGCTCAATCAGCGTCCACAAGATGAACTAGCACTCGGCGTAGCACGTATTCATGCCAATGACAAAAACAATCCTTTATTAGATGAAGAATACAATACTGAGTTGTATTACGGCATCCATGCAACTAATTGGTTGACCATCCGTCCAAATATTCAATATGTACACCATGTCGGTGCCTTGAAAGATGGCGATAAAACATGGGTGGGTGGTGTCAAGTTTCAAACCATTTTTTAAGTGTTTTATTCGGAGTTCTATAGCTCATGTTTGCAACTCAATCGGGCTATAGAATGCTTTATATTTTTAATTGAATGTTAAGTGAATTGATCATTTGCTTAGTCATTCTAATAAATACAAAGATGCAAGGTGATCTTATGAATCAATCTGCTTCAAAATCAGGATTGCGAACGTTGACGGTAATGATCCTTGCCCTCATTGCTTTGTTCCTGCTTATTGGTGGTGTATGGCTCGCAGCTATTGGTGGGTCTTTTTATTATGTGATTGCAGGTGTGTTGTTACTCATCGTAGCAGTACAACTTTATAAGCGTGCTTCTGGTCCACTCTGGGTCTATGCCGCTTTAATGTTAGGAAGTGTGATTTGGGGTGTTTGGGAAGTTGGAACGGACTTCTGGGCACTGGCTCCACGTCTTGATGTTTTGGGTGTGTTGGGTTTGTGGTTGTTAGTACCTGCTGTAACACGAGGTATTGATAAACTTGGCTCAAGTAAGGTTGCGCTATCATCGACTTTAGTTATCGCTATTGTGGTGATGGTGTACTCGATCTTTAATGATCCTCAAGAAATTAATGGTGTGATTCAAACACCTCAACCTGCACAAGCGAAAGCAGTTGATGGGGTAGCACCTGAGGACTGGCCTGCCTATGGTCGTAGTCAAGGAGGGGAGCGTTATTCTCCGCTGACTCAAATTAATGACAAAAATGTCAAAGATTTGAAAGTTGCTTGGACGTTCCGTACAGGTGATTTTAGAACTGAAAATGACTCAGGTGAAACGACTAATCAGGTAACGCCAATTAAAATCGGCAACAATATGTATATGTGTACGCCACATCAACATTTGATTGCACTTGATCCAGCAACAGGCAAAGAAAAATGGCGTTTTGATCCAAAACTTAAAACGGACAAGACTTTCCAACATTTAACTTGTCGTGGGGTGATGTACTACGATGCTGCAAACACCACTGAGTTTGCAACCAGTTTACAGGCGAAAAAATCAACTTCGACTGAATGTCCTCGTAAAGTTTTTGTTCCAGTTAATGATGGTCGTTTAGTCGCGGTAAATGCAGATACAGGTAAAGCATGTTCTGACTTTGGTCAAAATGGCGAAGTGAATTTACAAGAATTCATGCCATATGCATATCCAGGTGGCTATAACCCAACTTCACCAGGTGTTGTATCTGGTACTACAGTGGTAATTGCAGGTTCAGTGACCGATAACCATTCCAATAAAGAGCCATCAGGTGTGATTCGTGGTTATGACGTGAATACTGGTAAGTTGCTGTGGGTATTCGATACGGGTGCTGCTGATCCGAATGCAATGCCAGGTCAAGACACAACATTTGTGCATAACTCGCCAAATGCATGGGCGCCACTTGCTTATGATGCAAAATTGGACATCGTCTATGTACCGACAGGTGTAGGTACACCTGATATTTGGGGAGGCGACCGTACTGAGTTGAAAGAGCGCTATGCGAACTCAATGCTGGCGATTAATGCAAGCACAGGTAAGCTAGTTTGGAGTTTCCAAACCACACATCATGATTTGTGGGATATGGATGTACCATCACAACCTTCATTGGCGGATATTCAGGATAAATCTGGTCAAACGGTCCCTGCGATTTATGTCTTAACTAAAACAGGAAATGCCTTTGTTTTAGATCGTCGTAATGGTCAGCCTATAGTACCGATTACTGAAAAACCAGTTCCGCAAACAGTGAAGTGGGGGCCACAAACTAAAGGTGAGTTCTATGCTAAAACTCAACCATTCTCTGACTTTAACTTAGCACCTAAAGATAAATTAACAGATAAAGACATGTGGGGTGCCACCATGTTTGACCAGTTAATGTGTCGGGTGAAGTTTAAACGTTTGAATTACGATGGTATTTATACACCACCTTCTGAAAATGGCACTTTAGTATTCCCTGGTAATCTCGGTGTATTCGAATGGGGCGGTATGTCAGTGAATGCTGATCGTCAAGTTGCAGTCATGAACCCGATTGGCTTGCCATTCGTAAGTCGTTTAATTCCAGCAGATCCAAACCGTCAAGCAGTCGCACGTGGTGCGGGTACAGAGCAGGGCATGCAACCGATGTATGGTACGCCATATGGTGTAGATATTAGTCCGTTCCTGTCTCCATTCGGTTTGCCTTGTAAGCAACCTGGTTGGGGCTTTGTTGCTGGTGTGGATTTAAAAACACATGAAGTGGTTTGGAAAAAACGTATTGGTACGATTCGTGATAGTTTGCCAAATCTATTCCAATTACCACCAGTGAAAATTGGAGTACCAGGTTTAGGTGGTTCGATTTCAACAGCAGGTAATGTGATGTTTGTTGGGGCGACTCAAGATAACTACATCCGTGCCTTTAATGTTTCAAATGGCGATAAGTTATGGGAAGCTCGTTTACCTGCAGGTGGTCAGGCAACACCAATGACTTATGAAGCTAACGGTAAACAATATGTGGTGATTATGGCGGGTGGACACGGTTCATTTGGTACTAAAATGGGTGATTATCTCGTTGCCTATGCTTTACCAGATAAGAACTAATTTCATTTGGAAATTGATTGTCAAAGCTCAGATTCGTCTGGGCTTTTCCTTTTTGTAGTCATTAGATAGGCTTATCAATAAAACCGTTATTAAATATGCAAAAAAAGCATTTTATTGATGAAACAAAGCTCGTTATGCTAAACGCCTTTATAATGAATGACTAGCCATACGCCATGTATTTATATACGGATTTCGATCAACAACTGATTAACCAACGCGTTGCTCAGTTTCGCGATCAAACAGAACGCTATTTAGCAGGAAAATTGACCGAAGACGAATATCGTCCATTACGTTTGCAAAATGGTTTATACGTGCAACGTTATGCGCCGATGCTCCGTATCGCCGTGCCGTATGGCTTGATGAATACTAAACAACTTAGAAAAATTGCTGAAATCGCGACTCAATACGATCGTGGTTATGCCCACGTTTCAACACGTCAAAACATTCAGTTGAATTGGCCAGCATTAGAAAATGTTCCAGATATTTTAGCTGAACTTGCGACAGTGCAAATGCATGCTGTACAAACCTCAGGTAACTGTATCCGTAATACCACCACTGATCAGTTTGCGGGTGTGGTTGCAGGTGAAATTGCTGATCCGCGTCCTACATGCGAATTGATACGTCAGTGGAGTACATTCCACCCTGAATTTGCATTCTTACCACGTAAGTTCAAAATCGCTGTTTCTGCTCTAGAAGAAAAAGATCGTGCTGCAACAGCATTTCATGATATCGGTGTTTATATCGTGCGCAATGATGCTGGTGAGATTGGTTATAAAATCATGGCGGGCGGTGGCTTAGGTCGTACACCAATTATTGGTAGCGTCATTCGTGAGTTCTTACCACGTGAAGATTTGATTGCTTATCTTGAAGCGACTTTACGTGTATATAACTTACATGGCCGTCGTGACAATAAATATAAAGCACGTATCAAAATTTTAGTTAAAGCACTTACGCCAGAAGTCTTTGCTCAAAAAGTTGAGGCTGAATTTGAGCACACACGTGAAGCTCTAAGAATTCAACCAGAAATCTTAAAAAAATTGGATGAAGAATTTACACCATTCGATTATCAAGACCTAGAAGATGAGGATTTCACAGCATTATTCGCTGAAAATCCAAAGTTCAAACAATGGTACAACGTCAATACTAATGCTCATAAAGTTAAAGGTTATCGTATCGTTACGATTTCTTTGAAGCGTGCTGGGATTGCGCCGGGTGATGTTACTTCTGAAGAAATGAACTTAATTGCCGATTTGGCGGATAAGTACACCTTTGGCGAGTTCCGTACTACACATGAGCAAAATATTTCATTGGTAGACGTACCACAGAAAAATTTATTTGAATTGTGGCAAACGCTTGAACAGCACAACATGGCTCGTGCACATATTGGTTTTATTACCGATATTATTTGCTGTCCAGGTGGTGATTTCTGTTCATTAGCTAACGCAAAATCAATTCCTATTTCAGAAGCGATCACACGTCGTTTTGAAGATCTTGATACCATTTATAATTTAGGTGAACTAGACCTAAATATCTCAGGATGTATGAATGCTTGTGGTCATCACCATGTAGGCAATATTGGTATTCTTGGTGTAGATAAAAAAGGTGCTGAGTTCTATCAAATCACTTTAGGTGGTAATGCGAATCATGATGCATCTATTGGTGATATTTTAGGACCATCTTTTGCTGCAGATGCTGTACCCGACGTGATCGAGGAAATTTTGAATACTTACCTAGATTTGCGTACTGAAGGTGAGCGTTTTATCGATACATACCGTCGTGTAGGGATTCAGCCATTTAAGGAGCGTGCTTATGCTTAATACATCGCTACAAGTGCTTTCTAAAGATGGCACGATTGCAGACAATACTTATCAAGTTATTGCAGAAGATGGAGCAATTCCCCAAGGTGATGTTGTTTTAACAACAGCTCAATTGAATGAATTGCCAAATATACAAGGTAAAAAAGCGTTGTATATCACTGTAAATGATTCACCTGAAACACATCAGTTCCCTTTAAGCGAATTAGATGCAATATTCATTGAATTTGCTGGTTTTAATGATGGTCGTGGATATTCATTCGCAGCATTATTGCGTCGTCAAGGATATCAAGGTGAGTTGCGTGCAGTTGGTGATATCTTTAAAGATGTTTTAAATTATTTAAAACGCTCTGGGTTTGATACCTTTGTAGTAAAAGAAGGTAAAGATATTCAGGAAGCAGCAGCTGGTCTGCAGGACTTTACAAATCCTTATCAAGCTTCAACAGCTGTACCTCAAGCAAGCTATCAAACTGGTGCATAAGCCACCCGTAATCAATAAGCTGAACTAAGGTTCAGCTTTTTTGTTTTGTAAAATTGGATTAATCAAGAGCTGAAAAATAACAATGCTAACTCTCTTATCAAAAATCAATCCAGGTGTAATTTGGCTATTAATCGCTATAGCAACTGATGTACTTTCAACTTTTTATTCAGCCAAAGCAAATGGATTGGTCAATAAGCTGGATCAAGGTATTGCTTTGGTGCTGTATCTTATTTCGTTTACTTGTGCTGCGATTGCTTTGAAATATATGCAAGCAGGAATTTTATATGTGCTTTGGTCTGGTATTGGTGTAATTGCGACAGCAGCACTAGCAAAAGTTTTTTTGGGGCAGAATATTGATTTAGCGGGTTGGATTGGAATCGGTTTTATTACCATCGGTTTGATGATAATTGCACAATACTCAAATATTGATGTTTAAAAGTACTATCAAAAAAGTTTCTTTTGATAGTACTTAAGATTTTTCTTATATATCTTCTAACTGACAATTCACCATCCATTTAATGCCGAACTGATCAGTAAAAGCACCGTAAAGTGCACCCCAGAAAGTTCTTTCAAGTTGCATTTCAATATGACCATGAACGGAAAGCTGATTGAATAAACGGCGTGCCTCAGTTTCATCATGTTCAATATTAATAGAAATATAATGATTGTTTCCTTGAATGAAACCCGCATTTGGGGCACAGAATTGATCGTTTACATCTGATCCCATTAAAACTGTATATTCATTGATTGGTAACGATACATGTAGAATTAAGCTTTTATCGGCCTCAGATAAAGTTACACCTTCTGTCGGCGGCATATCTCCATAACGGCTAATGATTGCAAATTCACCGCCAAAAACTGATTGATAAAAAATAAAAGCTTGTTCTGTTTGTCCTTTAAAGTTCAAATAGTGATTTAGTTGCATTTTTTGCTCCTTGTTGTTTTTTTATACACTGCATAACGTACCGATATTTGAACGCTGGGTGAATTATTTTTTGTAATTATAGAAAACAGAAATCCTGCATATAGCAGGATTTCTGTTGCAACCTTACTATTGTTTAATAGTAAGGTTCACACGTTATTTTTAGATCAGTTCAATCGCAACAGCAGTTGCTTCACCACCACCGATACATAATGCTGCAACGCCTTTCTTACCGCCAGTACGCTTGAGAGCGTGGATTAATGTAAGAATGATACGTGATCCAGTAGAACCAACAGGGTGGCCTAAAGCACAAGCACCACCATTGATATTCACTTTTTCAGCATCTAGTTTAAAGTCATCAATTGGGCACATTGTCACCATAGCAAAAGCTTCATTGATTTCCCAAAGATCAACTTCTTGTGCATCCCAACCCGCTTTCTTCAATACTTTCTCAATCGCACCAACAGGAGCAATTGTGAATTCAGAAGGGTGTTGAGAGTTAGAAGCCGTAGCGATGATTTTTGCTAAAGGTTGTAAACCACGTGCAGAAGCAACATCTGCTGAAGTAAGTACAAGTGCAGAAGCACCATCAGAGATAGAGCTTGCATTTGCAGCGGTAATTGTACCGTCTTTTGCAAATGCAGGTTTTAAACTTGGAATTTTATCAATTTTTGCATTTAATGGTTGTTCATCTTGATCAACAACAACATCACCTTTGCGGCTAGAAACAGTTACTGGAACGATTTCATCTTTGAAATAACCTTCAGTAATTGCTTTTTGTGCACGTTGCAAAGAGCGAATTGCAAAGTCATCCATTTGCTGACGCGTATAGCCACGAGTATTTGCCATATCTTGTGCAAATGAACCCATTAAACGACCTGTTTCAGCATCTTCTAGTCCATCAAAGAACATATGATCTTTAATTTCACCATGACCCATGCGGTAACCTGCACGAGCTTTTGGTAATACGTAAGGAGCATTGGTCATTGACTCCATACCGCCAGCAACAACGATTTCTGCGCTACCTGCTTTGATCATATCTGCTGCTTGCATCACTGCTTTCATACCAGAGCCACACAATTTGTTAATTGTTACAGCACCTGTAGAGTCAGGTAAGCCTGCTTTACGCATTGCTTGGCGTGCAGGTCCTTGTTTTAGTCCCGCTGGAAGAACACAACCCATGATAACTTCTTCAACATCAGTTGGTTGTAAGCCTGAACGTGCGATCGCTTCTTTGATCGTGATAGCGCCTAATTCAGGTGCTGTGGCACTCGATAAAGCACCTTGGAAGCCGCCCATAGCTGTACGAGCGCCATTTACAATTACGATGTCAGTCATTGTATGTCTCCAGACTTATAATTTGCTGAGAATGTTCAAAACCTATGCAGTATATTAAAAAAACTCTGTCAATAAAGTGTTTTACATCGTATTCGCTAGACTGAGGAGTTTTTTAGCAGGTTGAAATTTCTTGAGTACGAACATGCCCCATATTACTTAAGATGATTTGGACATGGTGGTTTGATCGACTAGAACAATAATAGAAACTGCCATTTGAACCACGTGGTAACCCCGTATCTCCTTGAAAGGTGAGTGAGTTAATATTCAGAGTTCCACGCCATGCCAATGAGCCATATTTAGGTTGAACTGGATTTGAATACAGAATAGTTTCTGTGTTATCGCGTCTTTTATTACGATTAGCGTCAAGAAAACCAATAAATCCATGATTCCAATCGCTACTGCAAGAACTAAAGTCTTGAGTTGCGCACAACGTCACATTTTTCTGATGGGTTTGTGCATCGGATTTGGCTTTTTGTATGTAAATTGTGAGAGTCTTTTTAATATGTTCTACTTCATTTGAAATTAATATTTCGATGAAATATGGATGTGCTAGGCTGACTAAAATTGCTGAAATTGCAATCGTTATGATGATTTCAGGCAGCGTAAAGCCGGAAAATTTAAACATAATATTACCTATTGGTGTTTCTGTAATTTTTTTATTAACAAAGTGTTAAGTAATTACTGTATTTATTAATTTAAGTTTACTATTGCGAAACTAAAGATTACTTCATGCAGCAAATGCTGTTAAACTTGAAGCGAGCGAACAATAAGCTATTCAGACTTTAAAATTGAATTAAAATTTACTGAACTACAACGGAAATTGTAAGAAATTTTGTCAATAATTTGCGAGGTTAAAGTTATCAAGCACTTGGAAAATTCATCAAGTGTTTGTATGATTCAAAGTGAAGTGAATAGCTTAAAAATAATACTGTGAACACTTCCGTGTTTATGGGGCCAAAAATCATAGGCTAAGCTTGAACAACAAACAATTGTTATCTCTGGAGGATATCCATGAAATTGAGTCGTATTGCACTTGCTATGCTTGTTGCTGCTCCTTTAGCTGCTGCTAATGCGGGTATAACTGTTACTCCATTAATGCTTGGTTATACAATGTTCGATACTGAACACAATAACCTTGGTGACAAAGGTCAGTTAACTAATAGTGCTGAGCTTGACGATGACTTATTCGTTGGTGCTGCTCTTGGTGTTGAACTAACACCATGGTTAGGTGCTGAAGTTGAATATAGCCAAATCAAAGGCGATTCTAGCGCGAACAATGAATACAAAGGTCGTAACATTGCTGGTAATGCTTATGTGACTTCTGATTTGATCACTAAAAACTATGACAGCAAAATCAAACCTTACGTATTAGCTGGTGCTGGTCACTACAAATATGAAGGTGATGATATCTACGGTGGAAAACAAGAAGGTACATTAGCTAATGCTGGTGGTGGTGTTTTCTGGCGTTTAAATGATGCTTTATCTCTTCGTACAGAAGCACGTGGTACTTACCACTTTGACGAAAAATTCTGGAACTACACAGCACTTGCTGGTTTAAACGTAGTTCTTGGTGGTCATTTGAAGCCTGCTGCTCCTGTAGTAGAAGTTGCTCCAGTTGAGCCAACTCCAGTTGCTCCTCAACCACAAGAGTTGACTGAAGATCTTAACATGGAACTTCGAGTATTCTTTGATACAAATAAATCTGTTATCAAACCACAATACAAGTCTGAAATTGCTAAAGTTGCAGAGAAGTTAGCTGAATACCCGAATGCGACTGCTCGTATTGAAGGTCACACAGATAACACTGGTCCACGTAAGTTAAACGAACGTTTATCTTTAGCTCGTGCTAACTCTGTTAAATCAGCTCTTGTAAATGAATACAATGTTGATGCATCTCGTTTGTCTACTCAAGGTTTCGCTTGGGATCAACCAATTGCTGATAACAAGACTAAAGAAGGTCGTGCTATGAACCGTCGCGTATTTGCTGCGATCACTGGTAGCCGTACTGTTTTAGTTCAACCAGGTCAATAAGCTCAATAATTGAGTTTTTGAACTAAAAAAAGCGACTCTTATGAGTCGCTTTTTTATTGTCAAATTTAAGATATATAAACATTTTAATTCTCCACACTTTTGAACTTTATACATTCAAAATTTAAGATAAAAATTACCAAACACCTTTACTTAGTTGCTGTTTGGTTTGTTGACGATCGCGACGATGCTGTGCACGCGGTTTCTCAGTTTCATGTATTCCACCTTTATGCAGTAAAGGGGATAACGCGACGGGATTACGAACTTTTATTTTTGGCATTGCTTTAAGTTTCATTTATTTAACCTTTTATACATAGAACTTGTTTAAGCGTGTGAATGATCTCGATGAGATCCGATTGATTCTGCATGACTTGATCGATGTCTTTATAAGCGCTAGGAATTTCATCAATTACACTTGTATCTTTGCGACATTCAATCCCTCGAGTTTGTTGAATTAAATCGTCTTGGCTAAATAATAGTTTTGCCTTATGACGACTCATTCTTCGGCCCGCCCCATGTGAACATGAGCAGAATGCTTCAGGATTTGCTTTACCTTTAACAATATAAGAGCGTGTACCCATAGAACCAGGAATAATTCCTAATTCATTAAGTCCAGCACGAATTGCACCTTTACGTGTTATAAAAAGATCTTCACCGAAATGATTCTCTCGACTGACATAATTGTGGTGGCAATTTATAGCTTCTTTAGTGAGTTGAAAGGGTGGAAGTAGGGGGCGAATGGCTTCTAAAATTAATCGCATCATTTCACGACGATTTTCAAAAGCATATTCTTGAGCCCATTCAACGGCTTCAACATAATCATTAAAACTACATGATCCTTCTGCGAAATAACTTAAATCTTTATCAGGAACATGACCAAAGCGATGTTGAGCTTCTTTCTTCGCCAGTTCAATAAAATACGTGCCGATCACATTACCTAATCCACGACTGCCAGAATGTAACATGACCCAAACATCTTGATTTTCGTCTAAGCAGAGTTCAATAAAATGGTTACCACCACCTAAAGTTCCAAGTTGTTTTTGCCAAGTTAAATCAAAATTTCTGAGCATTCTGATTAAACCAGGATGTTTTTTTACGATTGGTTGTAAGCATTTTTCTAACGAAATAATGCTAGATGCTTTCGCTTTCACTTGTTTATGTAACTCAAATCCTACGGGAACTTTTCGTTCGATTGCATTACGCAATGACGAAAGATTATCAGGAAGTTGTGAAGCTTTTAAATTGAGTCGAATCGCATTCATACCACAGCCAATATCTACGCCCACAGCTGCGGGTATAATTGCATGTTTAGTTGGTATAACGCTTCCGACTGTCGCACCTTTACCAACATGTACATCGGGCATGACTGCAATATGAGAATAAACAAATTGCAGTTGTGCCATCTTCTTCAGTTGTTCAATGCTTTCATTATCAATATCGTTAGTGAAGATCTTCACTGGTACACCGTATTGAGCTTCAGCATTGAGTATTTTTTGTATGCCCATTTTTATTTCTCGATTAGCGAAATTTCTGTCCGAATAGGCGTAAAAAAACCTAGCGAATGCTAGGTTTAGAAGAGCATTCGGACAAGTGATCATTTGATTTGTCACTTGTCCGTGAGACGACACAGTGCCAAATCTTAAAGTGTTTTCCTTTGTAGTAATGGCATGTGTGTCCTCCTATATAAATTGCCGATGAAAATATGAGCGTGAATTTTACTCGTATTTCTCAAAGGGTCAAGTGAAATTAAGATTTATTATTCACCTTCTTTCACATTCATCTCTTTGTAAGCAATGAGTTTGGTCTTGTGTTTCCACTTATATCCTAACCAAATTGCAAGAAATAGCGGAATACTGATATAGGTCGAAAGTAGTCCCAACCAGTCAATTTTTCCACCAATCAGGGCTTGGTAGTTCTGACCTAAAATAATGATGGAACAGAGAATAAATGCAAACCACGGTGCAAATGGAAAGAATTTTGCACGATAAGCAAGATCTTCTAACTTATGTCCTTGAGCTAAATAGCCTTTGCGGAAACGATAATGTGATATTGCTATGCCTAACCAGACAATAAATCCACACATCCCAGACATATTCAGTAACCAGTTAAAAACTTGTTGCTCACCAATAAATGTGGTTAAGAAACATAATGCTGCAACCGTTGTAGTTGCATACAGTGCATTCATTGGAACACCACGTGTATCCAATTTTGAGAACCACTTTGGCGCACGACCTTCTTTAGCCATATCAAATAACATACGGGTAGAAGAGTACATTCCAGAGTTACCTGCAGATAAAATTGCACTCAGAATAACTGCATTCATTAAGCTTGCAGCAAATGCGAATCCTGCTTTTTCATAGAGAAGGGTAAATGGAGAAAGTGCAATATTTTCACTTTCTGCAGCATGCAGTAACAATGGGTTGTCATAACTAATCAACGTGCCGATGATGAAAATACAAAAAATATAGAAAAGCAGAATTCGCCAAAAAATCTGTTTGATCGCCAAAGGAATTGTTTTCTTAGGATCTTTTGATTCACCTGCGGCTACACCGACCATTTCAGTACCTTGGAATGAGAATCCTGCGATCATCGCAACACCAATTAGTGCTTGTAATCCACCAACGAATGGTGCGTCACCTTTCGTCCAGTTGCTAAATGTAGAAACATTCGGAGTCAGCATAATTTTTGCAATCATTACTATGCCGATGATGATAAATACAATAATGGCAACAACTTTAACCATTGAGAACCAAAATTCACTTTCACCAAAGCCTTTAACAGTCATAGAGTTGATTCCAAAGATGACCGCTAAAAATACAGCGCTCCAATAGAAGCCAGAAATTTCTGGAAACCAAAATTTCATGATGAATTGGACGGCTACTAATTCAAATGCGACTGTAATCGCCCAGTTGTACCAATAGTTCCATCCCAAAGCAAAGCCAAAACCTTCTTCTACATAACGACTACCATAGGTGAAGAAAGCACCAGAGCTTGGGTTATGAGTTGCAAGCTCACCTAAACTAGTCATCAAGAAATAAATCATTATTCCAATAAGTGCATAGGCGAGTAGCGCACCACCAGGACCTGCGGTAGCAATCGTAGAACCTGAAGCAAGGAATAAGCCTGTACCAATCGATCCACCGATGGCAATCATATTGAGATGGCGTGCCCCAAGCTTACGCTGTAGGTGTTGAGGAGCAGAAATATCGCTCATAAGATTTCCTTAAACCGAATAAGGGTCAGTTGACACTTAAAATTACGTGTTAGGTTGAGATGTCAACCAACCTTGCCTGCACAGGCATATAATACTTTGAATCCCTGCTGATCAGCTTTCACTTCACATTGACCAAATTGTTGTTCAATGAGGGGAGGATAGTTGAGAAAGCGATTGGCTACGATCCACAGTTCACCCGAACTTTTTAAATGCGATTTTGCTAAGCGACACAGAGTTTCACTTGCATCGTAATTAGTATGTATGCCTTGATGAAATGGTGGATTACTTACAATTGCATCCAAATCTTGAGGGGCGTCACTAAAGCCAGTAACTGGTTCAAGATTTAAATTTTCCAAGTTTAAGCCATTCTGTTCAAATGTGAACTTGGTTGACTGTAATGCAAAGGCATCAACATCAAGTGCAAAAATATGCTGTTCTGGGTTTAATTTGGCTAGATAGGCACTAATTACGCCAGCGCCGCAACCAAAATCGGCAATCTTACCTGATTTTACTTCTTGAAGGTAAGGGAGCAAGACTGCTGTACCCACATCCAAATGATCTTGACTAAATACACCTGGAAGTGCGCAAATTGTGAGTGATTGTTGGTCGATTTGAATCGTATAGGTTTTTAACCAGTCTTGCAGTGTTTTTGATTGTGCTAATTTTTCGAGTCGCATCTGCCAAAGTTGGCAATGGCGTGCACTATCTAATTTGATAGTTTTTCCATATTGCTGTAATTGTTTAGCTGCTCGTTCAACCCCACCTTTTTTCTCACCAACTAAAAAGACTGATTGACCTAGCTCTAAATGGCTGGCAACAGTATGCAAAATATAGTTTAAAAGCTCTTTTGATTTTGGAACAAAAATAACCACCTGATCATAGTGATTTGCAGGAAACTCAACGCAAAAATTTGATTTTATTTCTGCGTTTAGAAAGCCTTGATGATCTGCAAAGTTCCATGTCCAAACGGAAGCTTCGACTTCGGCTGGTAAGCTTTTTACGAGCTGATCATTCGGGGCATTGATGAATAAAACTTGCCCTTTTAAATAATCTTGTTGACGTATGACAACTTCACTACGTGGATCCATATTGATCTCTCATCAAAAACAAAGCCCAGTCGTGAAACTGGGCACTTGCAATTGTTAACGAATTATTTTTGAGTTTCAGGTAAAACAATATTCAAAATCAAGGCTGCAATACCACCTGTTGCAACACCTGAGCTGAAAATATTTTTAAATAATTCAGGAAGGTGTTCTAGGATTTGTGGTACTTGTGCTACCCCTAAGCCTAGTGCTAATGAAATTGCAATAATTAACAATGCACGGCGATCTAAATGGATCGTTGATAAAATATTAATACCAGATGCTGCCACAGCACCGAACATGACCATCACCGCACCGCCAAGTACCGCTTGTGGAACAGCTTGAATCACAGCAGCCACAGCAGGGAATAAACCTAATAAGATCAATAATGCTGCAATCCAAAGACCTACATAACGGCTCGCAACACCAGTCAACTGGATCACACCATTATTTTGTGCAAATACAGAACTTGGAAAAGTATTGAAAATACCTGCTAAGAAAGAGTTGGCACCATTAACTAGAACACCACCTTTGATGCGTTGCATCCAAATGGGGCCATCTACAGGTTGATTGGAAATTTTGCTGGTTGCTGTGACATCACCAATTGCTTCTAGAGAAGTTACTAGATAAATAAAAGCCATTGGAATAAACAAGCTCCAAGAAAAGCTCAATCCAAAATGCATTGGTGTTGGGATTTGAATAATCGGGGCTTCTTGTAATACGGAAAAGTTTAAATGTCCCATAAATCCAGCAAGTACATAACCGATGACTAAAGCGATCAAAATTGCTGAACTTTTCACCCAAATAATGCGAATTCTATTCAGTAAAATGATAATCCCCAAAACTGTACATGACATAATGAGATTATCTGCGTTTGCAAAGGTATTATCCTGCATTGCGGTATAACCACCACCCATGCTAATCAGTCCTTCTTTGATCAATGTTAGACCAATCAACAGAACGACGATTCCTGTAACGAGAGGAGTAATCAGCTTTTTTACCCAAGGTAAAATTTGAGATACGCCCATTTCGATAAATGAACCAGCGATTACGACACCAAAAATGGCAGCCATAACTTGTTCGACAGGTGTGCCAGCGGCTACCATTGCGCTACCTATACCAATGATAGGACCAATGAAATTAAAGCTAGTTCCTTGAACAATAAGTAATCCAGCGCCAAATGGACCAACTTTTTTACATTGCAAGAAAGTCGCGATCCCTGAAATGATTAATGACATAGAAAGAATCATATTGGTGTCTTCGCGAGACACACCTAATGCCAAACAAATCAATAATCCAGGGGTGACAATTGGCACTAAAATCGCTAAAAGATGTTGAAGCGCCGCTAAAAAAGCAATAAAAGGTTTCGGTCGATCATTTAGCCCATAGACTAGATCGAGCGGTTGTTCTGAGTGGGGATTTGACATGGGAGCATAAAAAAGCGGTAAGCATTAGTTGATTATTCTAATAGACTTAGACTACTTTACCAACGATTCTGTAACTATTCGTCAGAAAAAAATTGCTCTGTCAATAAACTGTCACTACTAAACTTTAGTATTTTTCTGTATAATTTGCCCTCAAATTTAAAGCGTATCGAATTTTACATGTCAGATATTAAAACTCTCCGTAACATTGCCATTATTGCGCACGTCGATCATGGTAAAACGACTCTTGTAGACAAACTTTTACAACAATCAGGTGCTCTTGGTGATCGCGCAGGCGAGATTGAACGTGTTATGGATTCTAACGCGCTTGAGTCTGAACGTGGTATTACCATTCTTGCTAAAAACACTGCAATCAAATGGTTAGATAAGCGTACTGATACGGAATACCGTATCAATATCGTGGATACCCCGGGACACGCAGACTTCGGTGGCGAAGTTGAACGTGTAATGTCGATGGTTGACTGTGTATTGCTTCTTGTTGACTCTCAAGAAGGTCCAATGCCACAAACTCGTTTCGTAACGCAAAAAGCGTTCGCACGTGGTTTGAAGCCAATCGTAATCATTAACAAAGTTGACAAGCCAAGCGCTCGTTGTGACTGGGTTATTGATCAAGTATTCGATTTATTTGATAACTTAGGTGCATCTGATGAGCAATTGGACTTCCCAGTTGTTTATGCTTCTGGTCTTCGTGGTGTGGCTGGTCCATCACCAGAAGAATTAGCAGATGATATGACACCGTTGTTTGAAACGATTGTTGATATCGTAGAACCACCAGCAGTTGATGTTGATGGTCCGTTCCAAATGCAGATTTCTTCACTTGACTATAACAGCTTCGTTGGTGTTATTGGTGTTGGTCGTATTCAACGTGGTTCTGTAAAATTGAACACTCAAGTAACCGTAATTGATAAAGAAGGTAAGACACGTAATGGTCGTATCTTAAAAATCATGGGTTATCACGGTTTAGAACGTGTTGATGTTGAATCTGCTTCTGCTGGTGATATCGTTTGTATCACAGGTATTGATGCATTAAATATTTCTGACACGATTTGTGATCCGAAAAATGTTGAAGCATTACCTGCATTGTCTGTAGATGAACCTACAGTTTCGATGACGTTCCAAGTGAACAACTCACCGTTTGCTGGTAAAGAAGGTAAATTCGTTACTTCACGTAATATCCGTGAGCGTCTTGATCGTGAATTGATTCACAACGTTGCATTACGTGTTGAAGATACTGATAGTCCAGACCGTTTTAAAGTATCTGGTCGTGGTGAACTTCACCTTTCAGTATTGATTGAAAACATGCGTCGTGAAGGCTTTGAAATGGGCGTATCACGTCCACAAGTAATCATGAAAGAAATCGATGGTGAAAAACAAGAGCCATACGAAAACGTAACTTTTGACGTTGAAGAACAGCATCAAGGTTCTGTAATGGAACAAATGGGCTTCCGTAAAGGCGAAATGACCAATATGGAAGTTGACGGTAAAGGCCGTATCCGTATTGAAGCAACTGTACCTTCACGTGGCTTGATTGGTTTCCGTTCTGAATTCTTAACCATGACTTCTGGTACAGGGATCATGACATCAAGCTTCTCGCATTACGGTCCAGCAAAAGCAGGTACTGTTGCGAAACGTCAAAATGGTGTGTTGATTTCTATGGTTCAAGGTACTTGCTTGGGCTATGCATTATTCACACTTCAAGACCGTGGTCGTTTATTCGCTAAACCACAGCTTGAAGTATATGAAGGCATGATCATCGGTATTAACTCTCGTTCAGATGATATGGTTGTTAACCCAACCAAAGCGAAGCAGTTAACCAACGTTCGTGCATCAGGTACTGATGAAGCACTGACTTTAACACCAGCATTGGAATACACGCTAGAACAAGCGCTTGAATTCATTGAAGATGATGAGTTAGTTGAAGTAACACCAAAATCAATTCGTATTCGTAAGCGTTACTTGACTGAAAACGAACGTAAGCGTAATCGCGATAAATAATCTTTTAGCATAGAAGATTTAAAAAACCGCTAAATTAATTTAGCGGTTTTTTTATTGAAAATGAATTATGACTGATGCATGCTTAAGTTCATATTTTTATTACAATAAAATATGTTGTTAAAGTGTGAAATAACTTTATTTTTTTCAGAATAATATTAAATTATCAATATTATGATGAATAACTGTGCCTATGTAATAAACAATGCAAAAGTAGGTGCGATCATGTCAATTCTGGAGAGTTATAAATGAGTATTATTCAAGAATTTAAAGAATTTGCCATCAAAGGCAATATGATGGATCTTGCCATTGGTGTCATCATTGGTGGTGCATTTGGTAAAATTATTGATTCATTGGTGAAAGATATCATCATGCCACTTATTTCAGTTATTACTGGTGGGGGTGTTGATTTTACGCAGAAGTTTATTGTGCTAGGAGACAATCCAAATAATTTACAGTCTTTAGATCAATTAACGAAAGCAGGTGTCAATGTTTTAACCTATGGTAATTTCTTAACCATCTTTATTAATTTCATTATTTTGGCATGGGTTGTGTTTCTTATGGTGAAAGTAATGAATCGTATGCGTAAACAAAAAGAAGCAGAGCCAGCAGCACCAGCGCCTACACCAGAAGATATTCAGTTGTTACGTGAAATCCGTGATGAATTGAAAAAACAGGGTTAATAGACCTTGATACAGAAAACGGCATTTGATATGCCGTTTTTTTATTGTAGATTGGAATAAAATTAGCTAAAGAACGATAGATGAATAATCGTTTTTACATAGAAAACTTTCTACTTTCATTTTAAGATGCGGAGCGTATTGCTAGGGGATTAACCAACATGAACAGATTATTTGTTTACGGCACACTTTGTCCAAATCGAGAAAATTCGCATATTTTAGGAAATATTGGTGGCGATTGGCAAAAGGCACAAGTACATGGAACTGTGCATGTACTTGATTGGGGGCCTGACAAAGGTCTGCCAGCCATTGTGCTCAATGAAAATGATCCTTTAGTTGATGGCTATCTTTTTAGTACAGAAAAGTTAGAGCAAAACTGGCAAATGTTGGATGATTTCGAAGGCTTCCAATATCAACGCGTTGTTGCACCAGTGATATTAGATTCAGGTGAAAAAGTTGAAGCTTGGACTTATATCATGCAGCCAAAGATTTGAATACTTTACTGGAGGGGCACAGAAATACTTTAATCGAAGGCTATCTCAGCCCATCCATACGAAATTTAATCTCAACTAAGTGAAAGCCAAATTGGCTTTTGATTGGACCATGTAAAATACGTTCGGCTGCAGTAAAAACCAACTTATCAATCACAGGCACAAGCTGTCCTTTTTTTACTTCACCCAGTTCACCACCGCGTTTAGCTGAATTACAGGTTGAATATTGTTTGGCAATTTTGCTGAAATCAGCACCTGACTGAATTCGTTTTTTTAACTGTTCAGCAAGATCTTTATCTTTTACTAAAATATGTCGAACGATTGCGGTTTGCATGAAATTAGTCTCCGTCAAATAGATTTGCAATTAAGCTTTGGTGGATTTTAGAGGCTGACACTGCGGGCAAAATACACTGGCACGTTGACCAAGTTTTAAATTCTCCAGTGTGGTTTCACAGTTCACACACATTTCACCAGCTCGACCATAAGCAAGTAGTGTTTGTTGGAAATATCCATTTTCACCCATTGCATTGGTATAATCGCGTAATGTAGAACCACCTAGCTCAATTGCATGCTTTAGAATGCGTTTTACTTCAATCACTAAGCTTTCAATTTGCACTAAACTCAATGTTGAAGCGGGTTGTGCAGGATGTATACCGACATTGAATAAGCTTTCAGTCGCATAAATATTACCAACACCTACAACATTATGATTATCCATTAAAGCAATTTTGATGCCGACATTCTTTTTTGAGAGTTTTTCAAATAAATAAACTGCGTTAAATGCATCACTTAGCGGTTCTGGCCCTAAGGTATCGATCAATTTTTCTTGATTGTTTTGATCTAACCATAGAATACAACCAAAGCGACGTGGATCATGATAGCGAAGCTGTTGATCTTCGAAGTCGATTACAAGATGATCATGTTTACGCAATTCTTCGTTTGGTTCACATAAACGAAAGCTGCCTGACATACCTAAATGCCATAGCATCTGATCTCGTTCAAATTCAGCCAAAATATATTTAGAACGACGTTTAAGCGCCATTAAACGTTGCCCAATCAGTTTGTTCAAATCATCGGGTATAGGCCAACGTAAACTTGAGTTATAGACCTGTATTGATTGGACTCGTTGTTCTAAGAGTGGGAGTAAACTGGTCTTAGTAGTTTCAACTTCTGGAAGTTCAGGCATATTCAGCTCAAGTTGTTTTCAACAACAATACAATGAGGGTAAATGTTTCATTTACAATTATGCTGATATTTAAGAGGTGGATCAGGAAATTTGAACAACACTTATAAGTGATATTTTGCTCCCCAAATGATGTTATAAACATCAATATATGGAGTATTTTATGGCACGTAGACCAAGAAG
>Ga0247720_100176_pt1 | contig 29426 bp, 34 predicted proteins | sample MSEWel2015_12_15_FD_189078 | JGI IMG/M metagenome (GOLD analysis project Ga0247720, IMG submission 189078) | Subsurface sediment microbial communities from gas well in West Virginia, United States - MSEEL Well Study Marcellus 3H_2015_12_15 | ecosystem: Environmental > Terrestrial > Deep... | reverse complement strand
AGGAGGTTTAAATATGAATACTCCAGTTAAAGTCAAGCGAATTGGATTATTAACCGGAGGAGGCGATGCCCCGGGATTAAATGCCGTTATCAGAGCCGTGGTAAAAGCTGCCATTAGGGAATATGGCCTTTCAGTGGTAGGCTTCTTAAATGGCTTCGGAGGGTTAATAAAAAACCAGGCAAGAGAGCTTACAGAAAAAGATGTTATTGGCATACTGCCACGTGGGGGAACTATTCTTGGCACTACCAACCGCGACAATCCATTTCACTATCCCGTCATCAAAGGAGGGAAAAAGGTTTACGTAGACGTAAGCGATCGTATATTTGAAAATATCAGCATACATGGTGTTGATGCTCTTATTGTCATTGGCGGAGATGGTAGCCTGGCTATTGCCAGAGAGCTTTTTGATAAGGGGCTGCCCGTGGTGGGAGTTCCCAAAACCATTGATAACGACTTGCTGGCAACAGACCAAACCTTTGGTTTTGATACGGCTTTAACAACAGCTACCGAAGCCCTGGATAAATTACATACCACGGCCGAATCTCACCACCGGGTTATGGTTCTGGAAGTAATGGGACGTTATGCTGGCTGGATAGCACTGGCTGCCGGCATTGCCGGTGGTGCTGATGTAATATTAATTCCTGAAATCCCCTATCGCATTGAAAAGGTTATCGATATGATCAACCAAAGGGAAATACAGGGCAAAAAATTCAGTATAATTGTGGTAGCCGAAGGCGCTAAACCAGTAGACGGGGAATTAGTGGTTCAAAAAAGGGTAGAGGACAGCTTCGATCCCATTCGCCTGGGCGGCATAGGCCATGTGGTAGCCCAGCAAGTTGAAGAAGCCACCGGGAAAGAAACAAGGGTTACCATCCTGGGGCACCTGCAGAGAGGAGGATCACCTACAGCTTTTGACCGCATACTGGCCACACGTTACGGAACAGGAGCAGTCCGGCTGGTTATGGAAGGTCGCTTTGGACATATGGTATGTCTAAGGGGAGCAGCAATTGATGCCGTACCTTTAGCGGAAGCTACCGGTCAGGTACGCTCCGTACCCCTGGATAGCGATTTGCTTTTATCGGCAAGGCAACTGGGGATTTGTCTGGGTGATTGACAGTTTTCCTAATATTGAAGGATAGGAGGTAACGTGGAAAATTGCTTACCATAGATATACCGGAACGGGAAACGCTCAAATTAAAATATCTGGTACTGGATTTTAACGGCACACTGGCCAAGGATGGCAATCTACTTTCGGGAGTAGAGGAAAGGTTAAACGCACTTTCCGAAAAACTAGAGATTCATATTCTTACAGCCGATACCTTTGGTACAGGTGAAAAGGCCTGCCGGAACATCAAAGGACATGTACAAGTCTTAAAGCAGGGGAAAGGAGTCAACCAAAAATTAAAATTCATTGAAAGATTAGGTCTTCAAAATACGGTTGCTGTTGGTAATGGAACCAATGATACACTGATGCTAAAAAATGCCGCCCTGGGCATTGCTGTATTGGGACCTGAAGGAGCTTCGGTTCAAGCTCTCCTGGCAGCCGATGTAGTAGTGAAAGATATCTGCGAAGGCCTGGATTTATTGTTGCATCCTGTAAGACTGATTGCAACCCTACGCCTGTGAAAAGGGGGAAGATTATGATCCATAATTATACAGAAGAAGCAGTAAAACGTCTTCTGCCAGAGATACTAAAAGAATATACCAAAAATAATCCGCATACCTGCACCTGCATCTACTGCCAGGAAGATATTATGGCCCTGGCTTTAAATCAATTACCCCCGCATTATGTGGTATCAGATGAAGGCACCATATTGACCAGAGTCAGCTTTGAACAAATAGGCGGTAAGGCACAAATAATTGCTGCTATTACCAGTGCTATCAAGCAAGTTGCAGCCAACCCCAGGCACGATAAATCCAGGCCATGATAAATGGGGGGAGAAAAATGCTGTACGAACCTCCTCTTTTCCGTCCGCCCAGCGAAGCCAGCAGTTTAATTTTGCAGGTCACTCTGGGGTGTTCTCATAATGCCTGTGCTTTTTGTGGTATGTACAAGGGCAAAAAATTTCGTGTACGATCCCAGGCTGAAATCATGGCAGACATAGAGATAGCGTCACGTTTTGGCCAGGGAGTTAAACGTATTTTTCTGGCGGATGGTAATGCTTTAACCATGGAAACACAAAGTCTCTTAAATTTATTAAAGCACCTTTACAATTATTTTCCCGAATTAGAACGGGTGTCCTGTTATGCCGGCCCGCGGGATCTTTTATATAAGGAACTTGATGAATTGAGTGAATTGAGAATGGCAGGTCTGAAATTACTTTATCTGGGAGTTGAAAGCGGTAGCGATGTGATATTAAAAAAAATGCATAAAGGGGTTAATGCTAATGAAATGATTCAAGCCTGCCGGCGCGCCCTGGATGCTGGATTTGAGCTTTCAGTAACTGTAATTACGGGCCTCGGAGGGAAGGAATATTCCCGTAAACACGCCCAGGCTACCGCCAGGGTTATAAATGCCATTAATCCCACTTACCTGGCTGCCCTAACTCTTATCGTTGTACCCGGAACCCCACTTTTTAAAGAAGTACAGGAAGGTAAGTTTACGCTACTAACCCCACAGGAATCTTTACAGGAATTAAAATGGTTAATTGAAAGTTTGGAAATAGATAACTGTCTTTTTCGTTGCAATCACGCCTCCAATTACCTCCCTTTAAGGGGTTATTTAAAAAGAGATAAGGATAAACTTATCTACGTGCTGGATAAGGCCTTAAATGAGCCTGGTAGTATACCATTACGTCCAGATTATATAAGAGGTTTATAAAAAATAAAATAAGAAAAAATTTTCTCCCCCTTTTCCAGATTATAACAGGATATTTTTACCTGTTGGCGTATATAAACTATATCTATATCCACTAAAAAGAAAAGGGGGAGTATTTATGAGATTCTGGCCCATTGTTACTTTAGCCGTAATTTTTTTATTAATCAGAGGGGAAAATCACCTCGCTGTCAGCAACCCAATAAAAATGCAATACGACGATATATATGCAGTTGTAAAAGGGGCAGTGGAAGATAAAACCTGGTGGCAGGCTCGAAATATATATGAAGTTAGAGAGAAACTGGGGAAATATTATGCAGAGCCTATTTTATCCACTATTAGTAAAAGGGCGTGGAATTTTATATCGCAGCCCACGGACTGGTACGTTCAAACTTTTGTAAGCGCCATTTATATAACATCTATTTCAACGGAAAAGGTAACTCTTAAAATAGACATGGTCAACAAGGATCTTATTAGCGGTCAAATACAAGAGGGAACCGGATATTTTAGTTTACATAAAACCTCATCAGGCTGGCGTATTATATCCGCTGACTATCGCTGGGAAAAAGAATCGAATACCCTTGGAATAAAAAGCCCAATATCATATAATTAAAAGGTAAAATCAGAGATAAATTATTATTATATAGAGGGGTGGAATATTTTTGAGAATCGGTATTTTTACCGATAGTTACCGTCCCTATACCAGTGGAGTGGTACGTTCGATAGATACCTTTACAGCTGAATTAACCAAACTGGGACATGAAATATATATTTTTGCCCCCAATTATCCTAACTGTTCGAAAGAAGAAGGGGTCTTTCGATTTCCATCTTTTCCCGCTCCTACAAACCGGGATTTTACGCTGGCATTACCATTTTCATTTCGTTTAAAACCAACATTAACCCAGTGGAAACCGGATATCATTCATGTTCATTCACCATTTCTTGTAGGACGGGTAGGTGCCCGCTATGCTCGTAAACTCAAAATTCCACTGGTATTTACTTTTCATACTTTATATGATCAATACGTTCATTACGTACCTTTTGCCCGAAGCGTAACCAGGGAATTAACCAGGCGCTTTTGTCGTGATTTTTGCAATAAATGCGATTTAGTAATTACACCAACTTCAATTATTAAAGATCATTTAAGAAACCTTGGGGTATATACAAAAATAAAAGTTATACCTACAGGCATCAACCTGGATGATTTTAATAATGGCGACATCTACTGGTTAAGAAAGAAATATAATATTAAACCAGAGGAAACTATATTACTCTTTGTCGGACGGCTGGGACAAGAAAAGAATATTGTATTTCTGTTATATGCCTTTGCAGAACTTTATATTACTAACCCTAATATTAAACTTGTTATGGTAGGTGGGGGACCAGAATATAACAATTTAAAAAAATTAACACACCAGCTTGGTATAGAAGAACAGGTTATTTTCACCGGCACTTTAAATCGAAAAGAAGTTATTAATTGTTATCTCGGGGCTGATATTTTTGTTTTTGCTTCTAAAACTGAAACTCAAGGATTAGTTTTGGCCGAAGCAAAAGCAGCCGGATTACCTGTAGTTGCCATTAAAGCATATGGGTCAAGCGAAATGATTAAGGATGGTGAAGATGGCTTTTTACTTCCTGAAAGTAAGGAAATTTATGTTGAAAAAATTAAAGAGCTCATTTTAAATAAGGAGCTCAGACAAAAATTATCCCGACGGGCCAAAATTAACGCACAACAACTTTCATCTCATCGCTCAGCATTAAATTTAATCGCTGAGTATCATGCTTTATTAAATGAAAAACATGATCAATTTTTAAGCAAATCAATATAAGCAATTCAATATAAACAATTCAATATATAGACATAAAATATAGACATAAAAAAGTCTGCTTCCTGGAGGGAAAATTGGTGGAAACATGGCTGCCGCTATTGGGTTGCTACCTATTTATTTTTTTTGCCCGGGTATTAGATATGTCCTTAGATGTAATTAGAGTACTGATGTTAATGAGAGATAAACGGTTACTGGCAGCTATTATTGGTTTCCTTGAGGTGTCGATATTTATTTTAGCACTCAATAAAGTACTGGCCGGGGGGTTAGATGATCCATTAAAAGTGATCGCATACGCAGGTGGATTTGCAACAGGTAACTACATTGGTAGTTTTATTGAGAACAAGCTTGCCCTGGGATACCTTTCACTGCAGGTATTTCCCGAACCACAATTAACCCCGCATCTTATTAATAAATTGCGTCAGGAAGGTTTTGGTGTTACCAGCGTAGATTGTCAGGGCCAGTGTGGAGAAAGAACGGTACTGTTTGTCTTATTGAAGAGACGAGATCTGCAAAAAGCTTTATCCATTTTAAATAATTTAGACCCCAATATATTTTTTAATGTATCCGATGCACGATTAATCCATGGAGGAGTATTTCCAGCTAAAGGTAGCAGATTGGGAAAATAGTTTTCAATAATCGGGTACCGTAATTGCAGCCCGGTCGCTCGATGGTGAATTTTCTTTTAGTGGAATAACTGCTGGAGCACCATTCAGTCCGGTAATAACTAAATACTCCTGTCCAGTTACAGTATCCCGTAAAACAGTAAAGCCGCCTAAATTCTTTGTCTCAGGATGTTCATAAATTACTTTAAAACGTTCAAAACGTTCTCCAGATATATCAGGTACCTGGTTATTATTTACCTTATCATCAACCCGTGAACAGGCAGTTAGCGTTACAAAAAAACAAACAAAAAGGAACATGAAAATATTACGTAACATAAAATTATAACCCCCCATAACAAAGCTAAAATAGGCCATTTACATCTATATTATAATTCAATTCGATTTGTATTCAATGACTTGATTTATAAAGACTTGATTTATAAACAGCCGTGAAGCCACAGGGCTTTTGCAAGCGCAGTGCCCGGCCCGGAGCGCGCCGAAGTGGCAGGAGTTTCCGGGGCCGGTTGACATAATACTTATTATAGGAACTTATAGGAACTATCCTGTGAAATCGAAATGGTCGTTTGTAATTAGTTTAATAAAGTGACTAGAAAAACGATACACTACTTACATTTGCCTAGTAAGTAGCCATCCATATATATATGATATGTATCAAGCAACATTAAAAAAAGGAGGAGTAGTAAAAATACTACTCCCAAAAGTTTAATGCCGCCGGCTTACCCCTTAAAACCATATTATTTAATTATTCAATTCTTCTATGGAATTAATAGTTACGTATTTCGGAACGACCAGACCTATCTTTGCTCCCTCCAGATTGGGGCCAAGGTTTTCTACCTTATCCTTTACCTGATCGTAGTAATCTCCGTGGGTATACGGTAACCAAGCAGCTACAATGGCATCAAATTGCCCGGCACCAATACCCGTCCACATAACTCCAGCATCCACTGCTTTGAGTTCAACATCATAACCCATCTTTAAGAGTACATGCTTCACCACATGAGTACTAGCAATTTCAGAATCCCACTCCACATAGCCCAGGCTTAGTTTTTTCTGGTTACCCAAAGGTACCCCTTCTGGAATCCATTTATTAACCGTATCCTCATTTTCACGGATCCATTTTTGAGCTGCTTCATCGGGGTCCATATTGTTAACATTAATATCCAGCATTACCGCTTCCATATCAGATGGTTGCCAGTAAAATGCATCCAGCATTTGATACGCGGCCGGAGCATCATCCTTTAAACCTTTGCGCACAATGGTGGCTATATGTTCTTCTTCCCCATAAACTCCTTTGGGGTCATCCAGGTACTTGAGGTCCCACCTGGCAAACATCCAGTGGGGCGTCCAGCCGGTAACCACAATCCACTTTTCATTTTCAATAGCCGACTTCAATGCAGCTACCATAGCGGCACTGGAACTATCTTTTAAAGTATAGTCAAGATTGTATTCTTCAATTGCTTTTTCAGTGGCCTTCATGATTCCTGCCCCAGGTTCGATACCTATAATCTCCCCGTTAAATTTCTCCTTAACCGATCCTCCACTGCTTTCCCTTTCAGCTGCTGTTGTCGTACAGCCAAATACGGCAGCTACAAGAAATAACATCAATACAGGCAACATCATTACCCGGTATTTTCTGAGCATGGTCAATTCCCCTTTCTTTTATCTTTCTGCCCTAAAGCCTGGGTAACCCTATCCAGAATGATGGCCAGGATAACAATGGCCAACCCGCCTTCAAAACCCCGGGGAATGTCCAGCCTTTGCAGGCCACGCAACACCTCGCCACCCAAACCTCCAGCCCCAATCATAGCCGCTATTACGACCATGGATAGTGACAACATGATACACTGGTTAATACCAGCCATAATCGTGGGCAAAGCCAGCGGCAGTTGCACTTTTAATAATTTTTGGGCACGTGTGGAACCGAAGGCTTCCGCTGCTTCCAGAAAATCCACGGGAACCTGCCTGATACCCAGACCCGTTAGCCTGATCACCGGCGGCATGGCAAAGATTACCGTAGCCAGAAGAGCCGGTACCCTGCCAATACCTAATAGAATTACTGCGGGTACTAAATAAACAAAGGGAGGCATAGTCTGCATAAAATCGAGAATGGGCATGGTCACCCTGTGCACCAGGTTGCTCCACGCAGTTAATATACCCACAGGTAAACCTAGAATCAGGGCTAATAACGTTGCACAAATTACCAGAACCAGGGTTTCCATAGCCGCTTCCCAAAGGTTAAGGTTATAAATAAGCAACAGACCAATACCACTCCATAAAGCTACATTTCTCTTGCTAAAAAACCAGATCAGTGCAACTAGCAATATAATCAAAATGTACGGGTTTATCACCAAAAATAGGCTGGTTAAAAGCCCCATCAAATTATCAAGATTATCATTGATAAAGTTAAAAAAACCACCGCAATGTTCCTTGAGGAAATTTATAAACAGCTCTACCCAATGACCTAAAGGAATACTGAAAATCACTTCATTCCCCCTTTCCGTACCAGGGCTGCTAGCAATGCTCCGCGCACAATAACTCCTAACAGACGTTTCTGATCATCGATAACGGCCAGGGGAAATTTGGAATGGACCAGGAGGGGGATAAGATCATTTAAAGGTGTTTCTGGAAGAGCCGTGGGAAAATCATGACGTAAAATTTCCGAGAGGTCTTCTTTATCTTTTTCGCTCGCTTCCAATGCCTCTTCCGCCGTGATCAGTCCAGCCAGCTTACGATCACGGGTTACCACAAAGATACTGGAATATCCTTCCTTGCGCATGCGACGCAAGGCTACCCTGGGCCCGTCTTTTAAGGAAACAGACCCAGCTGGCCTCATTACATCTTCAGCTGTCAATACCCTGGTGACATCCACGTCTTCGATAAATTTGGCCACATATTCATTGGCCGGTCGGGTAAGAATTTCCTCAGGGGTGCCTACCTGGACAATGCTTCCGTCCTTCATCAGGGCAATACGGTCGCCAATTTTCAAAGCCTCGTCCAGGTCATGGGTAACAAAAATAATGGTTTTATTTACTTTGCTCTGCAAGGACAGTAACTCATTTTGCATTTCACGGCGAATCAATGGATCCAGTGCACTAAAAGCCTCATCCATTAAAAGGATATCAGGGTCACTTGCCAGGGCACGTGCTAGCCCAACCCGTTGCTGCATTCCCCCGCTAAGCTGGTCCGGCAGAGCCATTTCCCATTCGTTCAACCCTACCAATGCTAGCATTTCCCGTGCCCGGGCATAACGCTCGTCCTTTTCCACGCCTTGTATTTCCAGTCCGTAGGCCACATTGTCCAGCACCGTACGGTGAGGAAAAAGAGCAAAACGCTGAAAGACCATACCTACTTTTTTGCGTCTAATTTCTCGTAAACGTACATCGTTAGCTGCAGTAACATCTTCATCATCAATGAACACTTTTCCTCCAGTAGGCTCTACAAGGCGGTTAATACAGCGTAAGACAGTAGATTTTCCACTTCCGGAAAGCCCCATAATAACAAAGACTTCCCCTTCACGCACTGTAAAATTGACGTTAGTAACAGCAACAGTTTGCCGGGTTTTGGCTAATATCTGCTCTTTACTATAGCCCTGTTGGAGCAGGGATAAGGCACTTTCAGGATTAGGACCGAAAATCTTCACCAGTCCCTGGACTTTAATTTTATCCGTATGTATCCTCCTTTCCTATAAAATCTTTTTATCTAACCTTTTATTTTATCAATTACTATTTTATCAATTATCATATTACCCAGTCAACCCATCCAAACCTAATAAGTTGCCGGGAATAAATAAAAAAATAAATAAAAACGGCCAGCCCGTCGATGGACTTGCGCAAATCGTTAGCCCGTATTGGATTGTAAACCCGGCGATGCCTAATTCGTTCAACATAACGATACCAGAACCCGGACTACCTGAGAAAGCAAAGCTGGATCAAAACCGGGTTTTACCTCGATATTTCCTTCTTCCACAATACGCCCGTCATCCATAAACAGAACCCGATCTCCCACCTCCCGAGCAAATCCCATCTCGTGGGTCACAACCACCATGGTCATACCCTCCCGGGCCAGATCCTTCATTACGGAAAGAACTTCACCGACCATTTCGGGATCTAGAGCTGAAAGGCCTGGTAGGTAGCCCCCACAATGAGCTGACCCCGGCGGAAAAGTTCCTCAAAGCCGATGACCGAAAGGAGGGAGGTGTCTTTAAGCATGGCGATAAACTCGTTGCCCAGGGGGGGGATCACCCGCTTAAAAGCCTGGGGTAAAATAACGTAGCGCATGGCCTGTCCATGGGTCATCCCCAGAGAAAGGGCTGCTTCCATCTGCCCTTTCTCAATGGACTGAACGCCGGCCCGGAAAATCTCAGCAATATAGGCTCCACAGGCCTGTACTAGCTGATTTTGAATATCTTTTAAGATCTGGGGGATGCCAAAATAAACAATCACGATCTGAACCAATAGCGGAGTACCCCGGAAAAAATCCACATAACAGACGGACAGAAAACTTAAAACACGATTACGGGAAAGCCGCAATAACCCGGCAATTAAACCAAGAATACACCCGATAAACGAGGTTGCCCGCCGCAACCGGCCACTGCCAGGGCCAAAAGCCCGGTGTTTTTGCTGCCATAGGTGTAGTCCTGGCCGCCACCGGGCTGGGGTTATTGTCCCTGGGAAGAGGATTAAGTATTAATTATGGGGATTTGCTGGTTTTCTTTTGTGCCCTTTGTTTTGCGATACATATCATCACGGTTGGGCGTTATGCCCGCCACCTCCACCCTCCCCTGTTGGCTTTAATTCAGATCGGAATTGTTTCCCTGGCCGGTTTTCTTTTTGGACTGGCTACCGAGACCTGGCCGGAGCAAATTAAACCGCCCGGTATGGATAGCTCTGCTGCTGACCGCTATACCGGCCACCGCCCTGGCCTTTCTGATTCAAAATAACGTTCAACGCTTTACCTCCGCTACCCATACGGCGATTATCTTTACCATGGAACCCGTCTTTGCCGCTTTAAGCGCCTATTTTTTAGCAGGGGAAATACTCACCCCGCGCCAAATCATAGGATGCATCTTAATCCTTAGTGGCATGTTGCTGGCCGAACTGAAGGGAAAACACATCCGCATGACAAATAATAAATCAAAAGAAGTGCAAACCAGCACCCTGTAGGCAGGAGGAACGCATATTGATTGTAGGTATACTGGTAATGGAGTTACGCATGAGTGAAGCTGATTCTTTAAAAAGCAAGCGGCGGGTGTTAAAAAGCTTGCTGGATAAGGTAAAGGCCCGCTACAACGTTTCCGTAGCCGAAGTAGATAAACAGGACACCTGGCACTTCTCTACCATAGGGGTATCTTTTGTCAGTAATGACAGTGCCCATGTTCACCAGACCCTGGCGGCAGTGGTACGTTTTGTTGAGGACCTGGGAACGGTGGAACTGCTGGATGTACGGATGGAGCTACTATAAATTTTGACGGCATCATATGAACCAGCTTTCCTCTCCCCTTGTTACATTTACCCTTATAAATTCGTTAATAAGGGTATTTGGCTTTAAACATATATTGTCTTTAAAAAAGCGGGACTGACGGTATTGTACCGTAGTCCCTTTATATTGAAGAAGGAGGTAGTAGGGCATAGGATAAAGGTTACGTAACCCGGCTTAAAAAGTAAGCTAAAAAGCCGGCAGTGGTGCGCTGGGCCAGGCCCAGCAGCACACCGGTGACTTCGTGATATTCCTGCCCGGCGCTAACCCGGGGGTAATATTCCCTGGCCAGGCGGGCATTGGCATAAACCCAATCACCGGCCCGGGAAGCAACCTGGTAATAGCCACCGCTGTCAACCCTGAAGAGGCCACAGTGTTCTCGCACCCAGGCTTCATATCGTTGATGCCCGTTAAAAGCTACGCCGCGCGCATGATGGGGAACACATAAATCCTGCACCAGGTGAACGGCGGCTCCCAGGTAAAAAAAGGCCAGATCCTTTTTCCCTTGATACCAGCAGGACAGCGCCCGCTGAAAATACTCCTCGCACTCACCAGCCGCATCAGGCCACGATCCGAGGCCCTTTCCGGAACGAGGGTCCAGGTAGTGGGCGAAACATTTCCACCCCCGGTCGGCCCAGAGTGTACCCCGGTTGAATGTCACCAGGTGCCTGCGCAACAACCGAACCTGTTCTTTTAAACCATCCTGTTTTAAAATGGTTAAGGCCTGCTGGTTACAAAAAGTATGGGTTATCCCCCCGCGGTCCACCAGGTTTTGCAAAGGATCGGCCACGGCTAAGAACCGCTTGGCTATGGCCCACGTCGAAGGATTAATCACCAACGGCAAGTCCTCCCCCGTAAGCGCTCTATTATCATAACCTGATTTTGCAAGGATTAATCAGCACACACGGGGGAAAACTCGACCCCGCCCTCTTTATCGGGGTGGAGGGACTGTTACCCCACTTTACTAAACAGTTGCTCGTCCAACCAGAGACGAGCTCCCACCGCAAGAAACTTGGAAAGCACCTTGTCCTGGGCATTGATCACTTCCACCCGGATACCTCGTTGAGAGAGTTGATCAATGAAACTAAAAAGCTGGCATACTCCCGGCTCATCAATAAACTCTAGCTCACGCAAATCCAGGACAATGCGCCCTTCTTCCCGGGCCGTATCTTCCAGTACCTTTTGTAACTTCTTAAAATGGTGGTTAACTACAATGCCACCCACGCGAAGAAAATTACGATCTCGCCAAATCTTAACCAACGGCCTCACCTCCTGACTCCTATTATAACGTTTTTTATTAACCTGCTGGTAAGTTTTAATTAAACCATGGTTAATTATTTATGAACTTTTAGCAAGTTTTGCGTAACCTTTTCACAGCTAGATTAAAAAGGCCGGCCAATGGGTGGGAAAATGCCTGCCGGGCCGGCCAGTTAAATTCTTCCTGGGCTTATCTACTTAATTTGCTCTCCCCGCGTGATGAGTGACAAAATTACGTGGCGGTCAAACGGCGGTAGATGCGCCGGCCCAGCCAGCGGGCACAGATATTAAAAAGCAGTACAACCAGAATAAGCACGGCAGACGAACCGTCGGCCACCCGGCGCACATCGGGGATCAGGGCTTCGGAATTGATTTTCCAGATGTGCACCGCCAGGGTTTCGGCTGGACGGAAGGGATTTAGGGGCGAAGTGGGACTCAAGGGATTGAGATCGGAGAAATTTAAGATGGGGCTGCTCATGCCGGCAGTATACAGCAAGGCCGCCGCCTCACCAAAAACCCTACCGGCAGCAATAATGGCCCCCGTAACCAGACCGGGAAAGGCGGAAGGCAATATCACCCGCCACATGGTTTCCCAGCGAGTGGCCCCCAGGGCCAGGCTGGCCTCCCTTAGCTCAGAGGGAACGCTGCGAATGGATTCTTCGGAAATCCGCACCATTAGCGGCAAGTTAATCACCGCCAGGGCCAGCGCCCCGGACATTAAGCTATACCCCCATCCGGTCATGTTGACAAAGATAAGCAGACCAAACAAGCCCACTACAATGGAGGGCAGGGAGGTAAGGGTTTCGATGGACAGGCGGATGTATTCGGTAACACGTCCCTTACCGGCGTATTCGGCCAGGTAAATACCTGCCAGCAAACCGAGGGGGGCGGTAATGAACATGGTTAACAGGAGCAAATAAAAGGAGTTGAAAATCTGTGGTCCCACCCCACCGCCTGCAGCAATGGTCTGGGGGGGCATGGTCAGAAAACGCCAATCAATAACCCGGATGCCGTGCCAGAGAATATAACCCAAAAGTAATGCTAAAATGGCCAGAACCGCAGCGGCACCCATCCAGAACATGATGGTAGCCAGGCGATCCGCCAGCCGGGCATTCATCTAACCATCCCTCCCCGCACAACCACCCGAATAACCAGAATAAACAGGAAAGACATGAGCAGGAGAATCAAGCCCATAGACCACAGGGCGCTATTCCACAAGGAGCCCATGATGGTATATCCCATATCCATGGTAATGGCGCTGGTTAAAGTAATCGTTGGATCGAGAAGGGAATGGGGAATGGTCCGGGTGTTGCCGATCACCATTTGTACAGCCAGGGCCTCACCAAAGGCCCGGGCCAGGCCCAGGACAACGGCTGTAATTAAACCCGAGCGGGCCGCCGGCACCAGTACCAGGCGGATGGTTTGCCACCGGGTGGAACCCAGGGCCAGCGCTGCCTCCTTCCACTGGGGCGGCAGGGCCCGCAAACTGTCGGTAGATACGCTGATTATGGTTGGTAAAATCATGATCGAAAGAACAATAAAGCCGGCCAAAACGGAAAACCCTTCCCCACCTAAATAATTGCGGATAAAAGGCACCAGCAGGCTTAAACCCACATATCCGTAAACCACCGAGGGTATGCCGGCGAGAATCTCAATGGCCGGTTGCAATACTCTCTGTCCCCATACGGGCGCAATTTCCACCATAAAAACAGCAACAACGACGCTCAAGGGTGCGCTTACGGCCACCGCCAGCAGGGAAACCAGGAGGGAACCCAAAATGAAAGTTAATGAGCCAACAGCAGGGCCGCCTTCCTCAAGGGGCCGGTCGGGCCACCATTGGGTGCTGAAAAGGAACTCGGTAACCCTGACCCCGTGTACCGTAAAGGTGGCCAGTCCTTTACTCCCAATGAAATAAATAATAGACACAGTGAGTAACACTACCAGTGCTGCTGCCAGAAAGGCCGCCGAGCGCCCCAAAAATTCCCCGCATCTTTTGCGCCTTTGAATATTCCCTTTATCCGGGACCCGGAAGCTTTTTTCTGCATCCGGCTCCGGGGAAAATTCCTTGTGCATAACTACCTCCTCTTCTGACAACACGAAAGGCAGCGAGGCAGTGCCGGTTCCATAACCGCCGGCTGCCCCGCCACCGTCTAAAGCTGAATCCTAGACCTTATTTCTTGGTTACATTACCCTGGGCATCCCGTTCTACCTGCATCTTGGTAATGGGGATATAACCCATTTTCTCAACCAGTTGACCCTGTACCTCGTCACCGAGCATGTAATCCAGGAAGGCCTTCTTTAAGCCGGTGGGTTCACCTTTGGTGTACATGTGCTGGTAAGCCCATACCGGATACTTGCCGTTGACAATATTTTCTACAGTGGGTTCCACCCCATCGAGCTTGAGGGCCTTAACACTATTGTCAATGTAAGACAGTGCCAGGTAAGAGATAGCGCCCGGTGTTTCGGCAACCATCTTGCGCACGGTGCCGGAAGAATCCTGCTCCATACCGGGGGCGCTGTCTTCCACGCCACCCAGGGCAAATTTCTTGAAGGTGGCGCGGGTGCCGGAACCCTTGGGCCGGTGGATGACCACAATTTTCTGATCTGGTCCGCCAACTTCCTTCCAGTTGGTAATCTTGCCTGTGAAGATATCCACCAACTGCTGTTTGGTCAAGTTATCCACCGTTACGCCGGGGTTGACCACGGTGGCCATCCCCACCACACAAACTTTGTGGTCCACTAACTGGGAGGCATCAATACCGCTCTTTTCTTCAGCAAAAATATCGGAGTTACCGATATCCGCCGCACCGGAGGCCACCTGGGTCAGGCCTGTACCGCTGCCGCCACCCTGGACCACAATCTGTGCCTTGGGATTTTTAGCCATGAACTGGGTGGCAGCCTGTTCCACCAGCGGTTGCATGGCTGTAGAACCAACCGCCGTAAGGTTACCTGCAATCTCTGCTTGTCCACCGGAAGGCTGCTCTCCACCACCGCAACCGGCCAGGGCCACTACCAGCACCAGCACTGCAGCCAGCACCAGCATCCACTTTGCCCTGTTACCCAACATCTGCTCCCCCCTTTTCTTTTTTACTATTTTTATCTCAAGCAGCCTCTGGGGGCTGCATTATTTTTACCAGGAACATTGTAAAGTAGAAGTGTTACGGGTGAGTTATCCTTCGGTTAGCTATAGATTAAATTTATGTTAAAAGGAATTTAATTTACATGCTTTCCGTGCTAAACCAAATTCAAAACAAAAAGCGCCAGCATATCGCCGGCGCTCAACAAGTAACTCCAGGGGAGTTTTGTCCACATATATTTAAGCGGGGTAGAATTCACTGCCTTGGGCAGCCAGTTCCAGGTCCACTTTTAACTTTTTGGCCAGGCGTTCTTTTAAAAACTGAGGTGCAATCTGCGGGAAGAGGGCCACTGAAATAACATCTTCCTCCTTTTGCATATAAGGAGCCGCTTCTTTGCGGGCAGCAGGCAATCCGGGCTCCAGCATGTCTGCCGGCCGGCAGGTAATGGGCTTTTCATCACCAATGATCATTTTACGTACTTCCTCATCCACCGGGGCTGGAGGCTGGCCATAGTATCCCCGCATGTATTGTTTAACTTCATTGGTAGGCAGTTTATAACGGCCAAATAACACATTAAGCACAGCCTGGGTACCCACAATCTGACTGGAAGGGGTCACCAGAGGCGGATAGCCAAATTCTTTGCGTACCCGTGGCAGTTCCTCCAACACTTCGGGTAAGCGATGGAGAGCATTTTGCTGGCTGAGCTGGGAAATAAAGTTGGACATCATCCCGCCAGGAATTTGATAAATCATAACGTTGACATCAACATTTGGTGACGCCACATCAAATTCCTTATAATGCTTACGCACTTCCTTAAAATACTCAGCAATTTCAGAAAGCAGTTTTAAATCCAGCCCCGTATCGTAAGGCGTACCCTGCAGGGCGGCTACCATGGTTTCAGTAGCTGGCTGGGATGTTTGCAAGGCCATGGTGGAAATGGCGCAGTCAATGATATCCACTCCTGCATCTATAGCCCGCAGGTAAGCCATAGAAGCCATACCACTGGTGTAATGGCAATGAAGCTGCACCGGTATCTTCAATACTGATTTCCATTCTTTAATAATTTCATAGGCAGGTTGAGGAGCGAGAATACCCGCCATATCTTTTAAACAAATGGAGTCAGCACCCATTTCCTCCAGGGTCTTGGCGGTTTTTACGTAATACTCCAGATCATGAACGGGACTGATGGTATATACTACCGTGGCCTGGGCATGGGCACCTTCTTGTTTAACCACCTCAATAGCTTTTTGCATATTGCGCACGTCATTCAAGGCATCAAAGATGCGGAAAATATCCAACCCGTTATAAACCGTCTTTTTAATAAATTCAGTAAGAACGTCATCAGGATAATGTTTATAGCCCACCACATTCTGTCCCCGCAGGAGCATTTGCAGGGGTGTTTTCAAATGACGGCGCAAAATGCGCAACCGCTCCCAAGGATCTTCGTTGAGAAAACGCATGCACGCATCAAATGTGGCTCCACCCCAAACTTCCAGTGAATGAAAACCCACTTGATCCAGTTTCTCGCAAATGGGCAACATATGCTCTATGCGCATACGGGTAGCCAGGAGAGACTGGTGACCGTCCCGCAGGGTGGTATCGGTGATTTTAACTTTCCTTGGTTCAGTCATTTTTATCCTCCCCTCAACCGGCAAAATTTTAAAGCTGCGGCAATACCTCCATCAACCTGCGCACGGAGTTTGCTGACTTATCCAGGGCAGCCTTTTCTTCGGGCGTAAGCTCAATTTCAAGCACCTTTTCTACGCCACTCCCGCCAATAATTGCCGGTACACCAAGGTAAATATCGCGGTAACCGTATTCCCCTTGCAAATAAGCAGCCACAGGCAAGATTCTCTTCTTATCCTTTAAAACAGCTTCAACCATTTGTATGACGGAGGCACTGGGAGCGTAATAAGCGCTGCCGGTCTTCAAGTAGTTAACAATTTCACCGCCGCCCTTACGGGTCCTTTCCACCATGGCTGCAATACGCTCGGCAGGAATCAGCTTTTCAATGGGGATTCCCCCGGCATAAGTGTACCGCACCAGGGGTACCATATCATCACCGTGGCCACCCATGACAAAGGTGGTAACATCCTCAAAGGAGATACCCAGTTCCAGGGCAACAAAAGTGCGGAAACGTGCTGAATCCAGTACACCCGACATACCGAAAACCCGGTTGGGCGGGAAACCGCTGGTTTTCAAAGCCACATAAGCCATTACATCCAGCGGGTTGGTTACCACAATGATATAGGCGTCGGGTGAATATTTAACCACTTGCTCGGTAACAGACTTAACAATTTTACAGTTCGTTGCCAGCAGGTCATCCCGGCTCATCCCCGGTTTGCGGGCAACGCCGGCGGTAATTATCACTATATCGGAGTCCCTGGTGTCTTCGTAATTATTGGTGCCGGTGATCAGGGCATCAAACCCTTCTACAGGTGCTGCTTCCATCAGATCCAGGGCCTTACCCTGGGGAATTCCTTCCACTACGTCTATAAGCACGATATCGCCCAGTTCTTTGGCTGCAGCCCAGTGGGCGCAGGTTGCACCTACGTTTCCAGCCCCGACGATGGTTATTTTGTTTCTCTTCAAAACAGGTCCCTCCTTAAAAGATTCAGTAAAAACTCTTTCATGTTAACCTATGATAACCAGAATATCGCCATTATTAACGGTTTGTCCCGGTTTTACCCTTACTTCCTTCACCGTCCCGGCTACCGGGGCAGTTATTTCGTTTTCCATCTTCATTGCTTCCAGGATTACCAGTGGGTCTCCCACCTTGACCTGGTCTCCCACTTTAACTTTAACGGCATTAATATTCCCGGGCATGGGAGCGGTAACCGTTCCTTCCCCGGCCGGAGCTGCCGGTTTCGGGGCAGACGGAACGGCAGCCTGTGCCGGCGCCTGTGCCGGGGTGGTAGTGGCTGCTGCTGGAGGAGGCGCAGCCTGGGCCGGCGGAGCCGGGGGAGCAGCCGGGCGGCTCTGTACCACCTTCATACTTGGTGGAACAGTTGCCTCCTGAATTTCCTGTACCTGAACTTCAAAGGGCTCTCCGTTAACCAGTACCTTAAACTTTTTCATTGTTTTCCCTCCTGTTTACCAAGCCCAAAACTATAAGCTATTTAAATCTCGACCAAGCATTAATTCGCGCAAACCGGCCATTTTCCAAGGGTTCATACGTTTAAGAGAACGAACGGAAGCAATCCGGCTACCTTTGCTCAGATAGCCAGCAGCAACCAGGGCAGCAGTAATAGCCGCCACGACCTGAGGACGTACATTTATGGATACTACTGGCTTATTCAAAGCCACATTACGCAACCCCCTTTCGATTACACCGGCATGTTACCATGCTTTTTACGGGGCCTTGTTTCCCGCTTACCAGCCAGCGATTCCAGGGTAACAATTATTCTCGATCTGGTATCACGGGGATCGATAACATCTTCTATATAACCCCTGGCGCTGGCAACATAAGGATTGGCAAACTTCTCCCGATATTCGGCGGTTAACCTGGCCCGCATTTCCATGGGGTTCTCCGCTTCAGCAATTTCTTTCCGGTAGATGATGTTCACGGCTCCCTCGGGACCCATCACGGCAATTTCGGCTGTTGGCCATGCAAATACAGCATCCGCTCTTAAGGAACTGCTGCACATGGCCAGGTAAGCTCCCCCGTAAGCTTTTCTCAGGATAATGGTGATCTTGGGTACAGTGGCTTCGGAGTAAGCATAAAGCATCTTGGCCCCGTGTCGTATAATTCCACCATATTCCTGTGCAGTTCCTGGAAGGAAACCGGGTACATCCATAAAAGTAATCAACGGCAGGTTAAAACAGTCACAGAAGCGAACGAAGCGGCTGATTTTATCGGAAGCGTTAATGTCCAGACAGCCGGCCAGATAATCGGGCTGGTTGGCTACTATTCCCACGGCCTGCCCATTTATCCGGGCAAAACCAATTACAGCATTACGAGCATAAAGAGGCTGTACCTCAAGGAATTGTCCCCCATCCACAATCAGGTTAATTATCTTGCGCACGTCGTAAGACATATTCGGGTTATCGGGGATAATCTGCAACAGCTCTTCCGGATTGCCTGCCGGTTCCTGAGGAGCATATAACGGGGGTTCCTCCAGGTTATTGGAAGGCAGATAACTCAGCAGCAAACGAACCATTTGCAGGCAGGTTTCTTCATCAGGGGCCATAAAATGAGCAACACCGCTGGTCTGGTTATGGGTGGCCGCCCCGCCCAGGGCTTCCATGGTCACCTCTTCACCGGTTACAGCCTTAATTACCTGGGGCCCCGTAATAAACATCTGGCTGGTACCTTGAACCATGAAAATAAAATCAGTCAATGCCGGTGAGTATACAGCTCCCCCTGCGCAAGGCCCCATTATCACGGAAATTTGGGGAATTACTCCGGAAGCAATGGTATTCCGGAAGAAAATCTCACCATAACCGTTCAGCGCATCCACACCTTCTTGAATACGCGCTCCCCCGGAATCGTTCAAACCTACCACCGGTGCACCTGTCTTCATGGCCAGATCCAGTATATGGCATATTTTGGCAGCATGGACGCGTCCCAGTGATCCTCCGGCTACTGTAAAATCCTGGGCAAAAATGTAAACTTTACGTCCGTCAACTTTGCCGTAACCGGTTACCACACCTTCACCGGGATTTTTAAGATTAGAAATATCGGGATCGCCGGCAAAGGTATTTATTTCAACGAAGGTACCGGGATCGAAGAACATTTCAATCCGTTCCCGCGCAGTCCTCTTACCGGCTTCATGCTGCTTCTCGATACGTTTTGGGCCACCGCCCGCTTGGATTTTTTCACGCAGCTGTTTTAGCTGTTCCAACCTCTCCTGCATACCCAATGGCTTCCCCTCCCCTTTTAATCCTCACGTTCGCACAATTCCACCAGTGTCCCAAAGGTGGACTTGGGATGAAGAAAAGCAATCCGGGCCCCTCCGGCGCCCCGGCGAGGCTTTTCATCAATAAGCCGCACACCCTTAGCTTTTAACTCCTCAAGAACCTGTTCCAGATTATCCACCCGGAAGGCAATATGCTGGATACCTTCGCCATTTTTCTCAATAAACCGGGCAATAGGACCATCTGGAGTCGTGGACTCCAGGAGTTCCACCTCACTGTCACCGGTAGGCAAAAATGCAACCTTCACTTTTTGCTCCTCGACTACTTCGGTGCCTGTCACTTTTAACCCCAGGAGTCCTTCATAAAACTCAATAGCCTTGGTCAGATCTTTCACAGCGATACCCACGTGATCAATTTTTTTAATCTTTACCATCGTTTTCCCTCCCTTTGGGGAATCTTTTAGCCACCTCTTCCCGTATAAAACGAATTATTTCCGTGGTGGGAGTACCGGGGCCAAAAATTTCCGCAATTCCCGCTTCCTTTAAAAGAGGGATATCCTCATCGGGAATAATGCCCCCGCCCACTACCAGTATGTCATCAGCTCCCTGAGCCCGCAAACCTTCCACAACGGCCGGGAACAGGTGCATGTGCGCCCCCGAGAGAATACTCAAACCTACTACCTGCACGTCCTCCTGGAGTGCCGCTTCTACAATTTGCTCGGGAGTCTGTCGTAAACCGGTATATATAACTTCCATTCCGGCATCCCGCAGAGCCTGTGCTATAACTTTAGCTCCCCGGTCATGGCCGTCAAGGCCCGGCTTGGCCACCAGGACCCGAATGGGCCGTTCACTCATCCTGTTTTTCCCTCCTTACCTTAAAAGACAATTTGCTGGCGATATTCTCCAAAAACTTCCCGCAGTGTATCGCAAATTTCTCCCAGAGTAGCATAAGCTTTCACGGCATCAATGAATAGGGGCATCAAGTTTTCCTTGGTAGATGCCGCTTCCCGCAGGTTGCTTAATACCTTTTTAACCTTCTGGTTGTCCCGGCGCGCCTTCAATGCCCGCAGCTTGGCCGTCTGGCGTTCTGCCACTGCCGGATCAACCTTTAACAGATTCTTGGGCTTTTCGTATTCCATCTGGAACTTGTTAATGCCAATAACTACCTTTTTACCGCTTTCTATATCCATTTGATAGCGATAAGCACTATCCTTAATTTCTTTTTGCATAAACTCGATGGCCTCGGGAGCACCACCCAGCTCATCTATCTTTTTAATGTAGGCCATGGCCTTTTCTTCAATTTCATTGGTCAGGCTTTCAATATAGTACGAGCCGCCCAGAGGATCCACCGTATCGGTAACACCAATCTCGTATCCTATTACCTGCTGCGTCCGCAAAGCTATAAGCACCGACTCATCGCTGGGCAGGGCCAGAGCTTCGTCGTAAGAGTTGGTGTGCAGGGACTGGGTACCTCCCAGCACTGCGCTCAAGGCTTCAAAAGCCGTCCGCATAATATTTACCATCGGTTGTTGAGCCGTCAGGCTGCAACCCGCCGTTTGAGTATGGAAGCGCAACATCCAGGAGCGAGGATTCTTGGCCCCAAACCGTTCCTTCATGATCTTGGCCCAGAGTCGCCTGGCGGCCCGGAACTTGGCAATTTCCTCGAAAAAGTTCAAGTGAGCGTTAAAGAAGAAAGACAGGCGGGGAGCAAAATCGTCCACATTTAACCCGGCATCAATAGCCGCCTGGACATAGGCAATGCCATCGGCCAGGGTAAAGGCTACCTCCTGCACCGCCGTGGAACCGGCCTCCCGGATATGGTAGCCGCTGATGCTGATGGTATTCCAGCTGGGAACATTCTTGGAACAATAGGCAAAGATATCAGTAATCAGGCGCATGGATGGACCCGGCGGGAAAATATAAGTTCCCCTGGCAATGTATTCTTTCAAGATATCATTTTGTATGGTCCCATTGAGCTTATCAGGTGTAACACCCTGCTTTTCTGCCACAGCTATATACATGGCCAGCAGGATGGCAGCCGGGGAATTAATGGTCATGGAGGTGCTCACTTTGTCCAGGGGAATTCCCTCGAACAGGGTTTCCATATCCTCCAGGGAATCAATAGCTACCCCTACCTTGCCCACCTCGCCCCGGGCCAGGGGATGATCCGAATCATAACCAATTTGGGTGGGAAGGTCAAAAGCCACGCTCAAGCCGGTCTGCCCCTGCTCCAACAAATAACGGAAACGGGCATTGGTTTCCTCGGCTGTACCAAAACCAGCGTACTGACGCATGGTCCACAGACGACCCCGGTACATGTTGGGCTGTACTCCGCGGGTAAAAGGGTATGAACCAGGAAAACCGAGATCCCGCTCGTAATCAAGATCAGCTATATCCTCCGGAGTATACAGGGTCTTTATTTCAATGCCCGAATCAGTAGCAAAGCTCGCCTGTCTCTCCGGTCTCTTTTTTACCTGAGCTTCCAGCCGCTCCTGGTACTCCCTGGTCGCTGCCCGGATGCTTTCCAATTTTTCTTTTTCGAACATCCATCTCCCTCCCTAAAAGCTCAACCCAGAGCTTCCTTAATTAACTCCGGAACCTCAAATGGCAGAGTAGCTACCCGGGCACCGGCAGCCGTAAGTGCCTTAACCTTGCCCTCAAAAGTGCCTTTTCCCCGTTCAATGATCGCCCCGGCATGGCCCATGCGTTTACCGGGCGGTGCACTCTTTCCAGCAATATAAGCTACAACAGGTTTGGTCATTTTCTTAATAAACAGGGCAGCCTCTTCTTCCGCATTACCTCCAATTTCACCAACCAGCACCACGGCTCTGGTCTCCGGGTCCTTTTCAAATTTCTCCAGCACATCCACAAAGGATAAACCAACAACCCGGTCGCCACCCAGGCCAACTACCGTTGATTGTCCCAAGCCGCTGGCTGTTAGATTGGCAACAATCTCATAAGTCAAGGTACCGCTGCGCGCTACTACACCAATGTGACCCGGCACAAAAAACTGGTTGGGCGGAATGCCAATCTTACACCTTCCCGAAGAAACAATCCCAAAGGTATTGGGGCCAATTATTATTGTGCCCCGCCGCCGGGCAAAAGCAATGATCTCCATTTCATCATGAACAGGTATATGCTCGGTTATAATAACTACTACTCGTATTCCCGCAGCAATGGCCTCAAAAGCAGCATCTTTGGCAAAGGGCGCCGGAATGAAAAGCACGGAAGCATCGATCTGGTGGTTTTCCATGGCTGCAGCCACGGTATCATACACAGGAACTCCTTCCACTGTCTGGCCACCCTTACCCGGTGAAACCCCAGCAACAATCCGGGTTCCATAGGCCAGCATCTGTTTGGTATGAAACGTACCCTGGTTACCTGTAATCCCTTGAACCAGAACATTGGTTTTTTCACCAACTATAATGGCCACTCCTGACCGCTCCTTCCTTCTCGGAGGTATTCTTCAGTTCTGGGCTCTGGCCAGTTCCACAGCCTTGGCCGCAGCCTCATGCATAACTTTATAAGCTTCAATGCCGTGTTCCCTGAGTAGACGCACACCTTCTTCTTCGTTGGTACCAACCAGTCGAATAACTACTGGAACATTGATTCCTTTCTCCTGCTTCACCTTTACCAGAGCCCTGGCCACATCGTCACAGCGGGTAATACCCCCAAATATATTGATAAATATCACCCTGGGATTGGTGGACAGGAGAATTTCCAGGGCTTTAGCGGTAGCCTCCATTCCGGTGCCACCACCGGCATCCAGGAAATTGGCAGGAGCACCACCATAATGCTGGATAATATCCAGAGTACCCATGGTAATACCTGCGCCATTTGCCATCACAGCTATATTCCCATCCAGCTGAACATAAGAAAGTCCCAGGGCGTGGGCCTGCCGCTCGGCTTCAGTACGGTCATCAACCACTGGCAAATCCTTTTGCCGGTAAAGAGCCTCATCGTCGATGGTAACCTTTGCATCGGCAGCTATTAACTTCTCACCGCTTAAAACCAGCGGGTTAATCTCCACCAGCTCGGCATCCTTTTCCCGGAAAATACGGTAAAGGATTGGCAATAACCGGCTGAATTCTTTAGCCACAGCACCGGTTATACCCAACCGGCGGCATACTTCCCGGCACAAATATGGCTGGATGCCCAGGCAAACATCCAGATGTTCCTTGACAATAAATTCGTCGGGAACCTCTTCTATATCCATACCACCCTGGGCAGAAGCTATTAAAACGGGCGCTTTGGCCGCTCCATCCACGGTAATGGCTACATAAAACTCGTGATCAATAGCCAGTTTTTCTTCCACCAGGATCATTTCTACCTTTAATCCCTGGACAGTCATACCCAGAACCTGGGCAGCAGCCTCGCGGGCCTCTTCAGGTGTATCGGCGAACTTTATCCCGCCCCCTTTACCTCGCTTACCCGATAGCACCTGAGACTTAATTACCACCGGTGCCCCAATTTCCGCCGCTACTGCTGCTGCTTCCTCTGGCGAGGCAACCATTTTACCCCGTGGTATGGTCAAACCATACCGATTAAAAAGCTCTTTACCCATGTATTCATAAAGTTTCACAGCATTTCCCCCTTTATCACCAGCCGTTACCGGCCGGCATAGATCTTTACACCCTCATCATACAGGTCAGCACCTAGAACATCATTTACCACAATTACCGGAAAATCCTCTACTATTAATTCGTGGATAGCCTCCGGTCCCAGCTCCGGATAGGCTACAACACGACACGATTTGATCGCCCGGGCCAGCAATGCCGCTGCACCACCCACAGCAGCGAAATAAACAGCCTTGTACTGTTTCATAGCTTTAATTACTTCTGGAGAACGTTTTCCCTTACCTATCATACCTTTTAAACCCAGGGCAATTAACCGCGGTGCATAGGGATCCATCCGGCCACTGGTGGTTGGCCCGGCAGAACCAATCACCCGGCCAGGTTTAGCTGGCGAAGGTCCCACGTAATAAATAACCTGTCCTTCCAGGGGGATGGGTAATTTTTCTCCCCGGTCCAGCAGTTCCACCATTTTCTTGTGAGCCGCGTCCCGAGCCGTGTAGAGCACACCATTTAGTAAAACCCGCTGACCAATACGCAGCTTTTCTACCACCTCATCGGTAAGGGGCGTTGTCAGCCTAATCTGGGGCAAAACTTTCTACCTCCCAAAACACAATACTCGCTAAAGTACCGCTTCTTTATGTCGACTGGCATGGCAATTAATATTTACGGCTACCGGCAGGCTGGCTATATGACATGGATAGACTTCTACGTGTACTGCCAGAGCAGTGATACGGCCGCCCAATCCTTGAGGCCCGATACCCAAGTTATTGATAGCCTCCAAAAGCTCCTTCTCCAGAGCAGCAACTTCAGCATCAGGATGGGACTGTCCTAAAGGACGCAGAAGGGCTTCCTTGGCCAGCAGGGCAGCTTTTTCAAAGGTACCACCGATCCCAACACCAACCACCACTGGCGGACAGGGATTGGGTCCAGCTGCCCTAACCTGCTCGATGACAAAATTCTTAACCCCCTCCACTCCCTCAGCCGGTTTAAGCATACGCAGGCCACTCATGTTTTCGCTGCCGCCCCCTTTAGGCGCGACAACAATCCTGAGTTTGTCGCCGGGAACAATACGGGTGTGAATAACAGCCGGTGTATTATCTCCTGTATTTTTACGGCGCAGGGGATGATCAACAATAGATTTGCGCAGGTAGCCATCCCGGTAACCCCGGCGTACTCCCTCGTTAACAGCTTCGTACAGGTCCCCTCCGGTAATCATTACTTCTTGCCCAATTTCCAGAAATACAACGGCAAAACCGGTATCCTGACACATGGGGACCTGTTCTTCCCTGGCAATACGGGCATTCTCCAGCAGTTGTTGCAGGACATCTTTTCCTGTTAACGATATTTCCTGGTCCAGAGCTTCATTAAATGCCCTTAAAACATCTTCCCCCAGCTCATAGTTTGCTTTCTGACACAGTTCGGCTACCGTAGCAGTGATGGTAGCGGCGTCTATAAAGCGCAAAAAGTTTTTCCCTCCTTCCAATTATTTAAAGCAACTATTTCACAAGAGCAATTTTTATACCAAATCAGAATAAAACATACAAATGAGCAAAAATGCGATATTATAGCACCTGGAGGCAATTTCTAATCTTTATAAACATACAGGGCGCCAGTTATTATTTCTAAAAATTATAAAGAATGGCTGGAGGCACTTAAAATCTCTAAAGTAAAAATGGTAGACATTTTCTTATATTTAGAATTAGTCTAAAAATTCCAACTCCTATCAATTGGTAAATTCTTCAATCCTGCTTTTCTTTAACTTGTTATAAAGAGTAGCCAGAGAAATATTCAATGCTTGAGCGGCCCGTCGTTTGCCTTCTACACTGGTACCATATTTTGCTATGGCTTTTTTAATCAGTAGCTGTTCCATCTGATCGATGGGAATAAGCTCTATATCTTTTTCTGGACAGGCCTTAAACTGATTTATATGTTGAATAAAATGTTTTTTGGTAAAAATCTCCTCATCCACAGTTACCATTATCCGTTCAAACACATTTTCCAGTTCCCGGATATTTCCCGGCCAATCATAACTATAAAGAATCTCCTCGGCATCCTTGGATAAGCCTTTAACTTTTTTACCTAATTTTCTATTTAATTTAATAATTAAATGGTTAATTAAAATAGGTAAATCTTCTTTCCTTACCCGTAAAGGCGGTATGGTAATTTCAACCACATTTAAGCGATAGTACAGGTCTTCTCTAAACTTACCCTGGCGGATTAACTCCCGCAGATTACGGTTGGTAGCCGCAATAACCCGCACATCAACTTTAATGGTCTGGGTACCACCAACCCGTTCAAATTCCATTTCTTGTAATACCCGGAGCAGTTTCCCCTGTAAATTAAGATTCATGTCACCAATTTCATCGAGAAAAATAGTTCCGCCATGGGCCAGTTCAAATTTACCAATTTTAGATTTAACTGCCCCGGTAAAGGCTCCTTTGGCGTAACCGAAAAACTCGCTCTCTAAAAGACTATCCGGGATGGCTGCACAATTAACTTTTATAAATGGCTTATCCCTGCGGGGGCTGGCATGATGGATTGCATGAGCGAACAACTCTTTCCCTGTGCCACTTTCTCCAAGCAGGAGGACGGTAGAATTTGTACGGGCTGCCCTTTCGGCCACCTGGATACAGCGGCGTAGCTCAGCACTATTCCCCAGTATATCGGCAAAAGTATACTTGCTGGTGGTAACCTGGCCGAATTTATCGGAGAGATTTTCAATAATACTGGTGCTCTGGCGCAGCTGTTCCATTAAATTCATAACGTCAGTAAAGTGCTGAAAAACCACCACTGCTCCTTCCATCTTGCCATCCACAAAAATGGGAGCAGCATTGGAAATTACTTCCGCATTACTCCCTCCCACTTTGGTACGGTGCCCCACCACACTACGGCCGGTGCGCAGCACCGTGGCCAGGGCCCCGTCGGGGGAAGCTTTGAAGATATTCTGGCCAATCCTTTCCTTCTCACTGATACCGGTAATACGGGTAAAGGCCGGGTTAACGTACTTAATAACCCCGCGGGAATCCGCCACTTCAATGGCCTCCTGGACCGAATCGAGGATGGCGGCCAGCTCACCTTGCACCCGCCGTGCTTCCAGCAACTTCTCCTTTTCTTTTAAAACGGCCAGCATTAGATCCAGGGCCCGGGCCTCCATGATAGACATTTCCCGTGGTTTTACCCGGTGCAGGTGCAGCTGGACCTCCGGATCTCCGGTAGCCTCGATCAAAACATCTATGCCGGGTAAACGCAACAATTCTCCATAATCAGCAGTGGTAAAAACCCCATCTGCGGCCGCAGCCTTTATCCCCGGAGATGAAAGATCTGGATCGGCTACCCCCAAAATCTGTACATCCTTTACGGCTTTCAGCATACGGTAAATGGAATAACCATCCTCATTGCCCCCGATAATGGCTACGGATAACCTGGGCATACCACTTCACCTTCTACGTGGTCCAGAATTTAAAGGTTTATTTCGACGCCTATCTTCTATTCCCTTCTAAAAAATAAAATATAATAATAAAATCCGAACAATTGTTTTTTCCTCATTCGCTCTATGATATAATCTAAAAAAGGAGGTTAATGGTCACCATGAATTCCGACCTTACCCCCAGGGAAAAGATAATTTTAGAAACAATCAAAAAGTGTATACATAATAAAGGATACCCGCCTTCGGTGCGGGAAATAGGTCAGGCAGCGGGACTTAAATCCAGTTCCACAGTACATTATTATTTAAAGCGATTGGAGGGAAAAGGTTTAATAAGGCGCGACCCCACCAAACCCAGGGCTTTAGAATTACGGGAACACACTTTGCCTGTAAATCAACCCATGCGGATGATTCCCCTGCTGGGTAGAGTGGCGGCGGGAGAACCCATCCTGGCTGTGGAATTCCAGGAGGACGTTTTTCCCCTGCCGGCCAGCTTTACCGGAGAAGGTGAGTTCTTTATGCTTACTGTCCGGGGCGACAGCATGATTGAAGCCGGCATTCTTGACGGGGATTTGGTGGTGGTAAGGCGCCAGTCCAGTGCAGATAACGGGGATATTGTGGTAGCTCTTGTGGAGGATGAGGCCACGGTTAAAAGATTCTTCAGGGAAGACGACCATATTCGCCTGCAACCGGAAAACAAGGCCATGTCACCCATTAGAGTAAAAAACCCGCTTATTCTGGGCAAGGTGGTGGGCCTGCTGCGCAAACTTTAAATTAAACCCGTTTCCCTTTCCTTTTAATCCGACTTTTTACAGGCTGCCAGTTTCGGAGCATAATAATGGGCGGCATAGATAGCTCCCAGAGGGTTATGGGCCAGCACCCGATCCTTGACCGCCAGAACGGTAACCGGTGCTGCCGAATACTTGATAAATAAACTGTCGTGGCCCACGCAAAGACCAAGTAAAACGTTCAACTCCGTGCCGGCCCGGTTTAACAAGTAGGCCTGGGCGACGGGATTGCACATAGGTTCAAATTGACCGGGGCGAACCTTTTGCTCTTCGCGTATACCTAATAATTCCTTGGGTTTGGAGCCGGTTTTGCACATTACCGATGCAACGACAAATCCTGCTTGCTGGAATATCTTTGTCACCTGTGCTGCTTCCCTGCGCAATCCGACGCAGAAAGCCAGGCCCAATTTAGTAAATCCGGCCATACGGCTGAACTGGATGATCTCTTCCAGCCTGCTCCACCTGCGGTAACCGGCGGACTCAGTTAAGGCCGAGTTAAGGGCCAGATTGGCTGCAACCGGATCCTGCCGGTATTCTCTATCGACTTCCTCAAAAACATTACCTGCAGTATTCATGGGGCAGTGCTCCGGAATTTTCTCCGTCTGGCCCGTGTAGCAAGCGTAGATTCCACACTCTGCGCACCGGAACATCATGGCTCACTCCTTTAAGGAATTCAAAGGAATGGCATACTACCATTCCTTTTTGTAT
>Ga0247720_100175_pt1 | contig 29444 bp, 25 predicted proteins | sample MSEWel2015_12_15_FD_189078 | JGI IMG/M metagenome (GOLD analysis project Ga0247720, IMG submission 189078) | Subsurface sediment microbial communities from gas well in West Virginia, United States - MSEEL Well Study Marcellus 3H_2015_12_15 | ecosystem: Environmental > Terrestrial > Deep... | reverse complement strand
GAATCTTTGTACAAATTGGTTTATTGCCAAATACGGATTTCCTAAAGAACAGTGCAGTTGAACTCAGCAATCGTGGTGAGATTGTGATTAACGATCGTAATGAAACCAATGTACAGGGTGTATTTGCTGCAGGTGACTGTACGACAGTACCATACAAGCAAATCATCATCGCAACAGGCGAAGGTGCGAAAGCAGCATTATCTGCTTTTGATTACATGATTCGTTCTACGAACTAAGTCAATATCTTGTTTTGTGACCACACTTACATTTAACAATGTAAGTGTGTGTTTTTACAAGTTATCAACAAATTTGTAACTTTCTTATTCACTCGCTTTGTGTTTATATTTTCGATATCCATACTTGTTGGATGCCACAACGAAAAAGGAAATATGAAAATGAATAAATTACTTGTTGCGTTAGGTCTAGCTGCTACTGTTGCTCTTGTAGGCTGTAATAAAGATAAAGCACCTGAAACTGGTGCAACAACGGGTGAACATTTAGAAAACGCTGCTGAACAAGCTGGCGCTGATGTGAAAAATGCTGCTGATGCTGCAACAACCAATGTAGCTACAGCAGTTGATACTGCTGCTGATCAAATTGACGCTGCTGCTGATCATACTGCTCATGCAACTGCTGAAGCTGCTGCTAAAACTGAAGCTGCTGCACGTGATGCAACTGCTAATGTTGCTGGTGCTGTAGAATCAGGTGCAGCTGAAGTGAAAGAAAAAGCTCAACAATAATTTGTTGATAATAAAAAAGCCTCTGTATACAGAGGCTTTTTTATTTGTACATTTTTAATTAAACAAACCTTCATCACGCATTGCAATTTGTACAGACTGACGTTCTGCAACTTTATTTCGAAGCGCGATAATATTGGTATAAGGCGTTAAATCATGCTCAATATGATTTGACCAGTTTGTCAGTACGAATAAATATGCATCCGCTGGACCAAAATTATCATCAACTAGATAATCATATTCAGATTCAGCTAAATAATTATCGATATATTTAAGTAAACGATCTACTTCTGCATATGCTTTGGTCTTTTCATCATCTGTAAGTTTACCACCAAAGAAAACAGCATATGCATCATGAAGTTCTGAATTCAAATAACCCAACCATTCCAATACCTTAGCTCGTCCCATCCCTGATGGTGGAATCAAATCTTGCTTTGGATCGTGTTGTGCTAAGAATGGTAATATCGCAACATTTTCAGTCAAAATTAGACCTGGATTAATTTCTAGTGCTGGGACATAACCCTTAGGATTAATCTCGTAATAATCTGCACCTTTAGAAGTTTTATGCGTTTTTAAATCAACTCGTTCTAAATCAAAATCAACATTTATTTCATTTAAAATAATGTGTGCCGCTAACGAACATGCGCCTGGTGAATAATACAACTTCATCTCTAATCCTTGTTATCTAACTACTTATGCTCTTGAACTTCGAATGAACATCGAGAACAGATATAGATTTAAATTTATAATAGCTCTAATGCTAAAAACATCTACCCATCTACTATTAATGAATTTTTTTCTAGCTTGCAAGTTATATTCCGTGACGATTGATTAATTTATGAAAAAACAAACTGCACAATGTCACGGAATGTAGTTAAGCTCGACCAAAAAGCTTACCTAACCACTCAAATAGAGAATTTAAGAACTCGACAATGATATTTTTCTGATTCGGTTCTAGCTGAGCATCTGGTGTTTTTAAGTCTAAGTCTACAATGACAGGGTCATGGTCAGATGAACGATATGGGTCTGCAGCAAAGAAAAGTTCTTTTTGCTCATCAGTTTTATATTCTTCATTGTAATCAAGTACTGTCGGCTCATCAGCATTGATATGCCAAGCAAAAGCTTTAACTACACGTTTATAGAGATTTGCATCAGCAATCGCATGATCAAGATTACCTGCTCCACCATAACCATCACTATTACTGGAAACCCCAAAGACGTAACTATAAGCGTTCGTACCCTCGCCGATTTTGCTGTCATTGAGTAGAACTTTGTAGTTGGCTTTTTCAAAAGCTAAAATTGGGTCTTCTTTGGCATAGCTATTCATATCACCAAGCAACAAAATATTTGGATTTTTGACTTGGGTAGGATTCTTTGCAATCCACTGAGTGAGCTGTTCGACGGCTTTAACACGAGTCGGATTCCAGCAGCCTTGACCATCTTTTTGATCTGCATCAAGCGAGTTCAAGTCAACGCCCGAACAACTTTTAGATTTAAGATGATTTGGAATCACTGTGAAAATTTGTCCACCATGCACTGGTTTGAATGATTGTGCGATAGTCGAACGATTCTTTTCACCCAGATCTAGAACGGCTGCTTTATTCACTGGTTGAACACGTTTGCTATTATAAATAATCGCCACAGCAATCACATCTGTGCCTAATTGATTTAAACCTTCAGGAATTACATATTTCCAATCAGGCCCTAAAGCTTTGGTTAAATAAGCAACCGCACTATCACTACCATAACCATTATTGGCAATCTCCATCAAACCATACACATCAGCATCAATGGATTTTAATGCGTTTATGATTTTGGCATGTTGCTTATCAAATTCAGCCTGACTGTTCGCACCACGTTCTGTAGGGAAACCATTCTTGCCATTGTCATAGTTCAACACGTTGAATGCTGCAGCACGAATATGTTTAGTTTGTTTCACAGCAATTGTCGTTCGTGGATTAGTTGTGGTAACGACTTCAGGCAAGTTTGCACCTGCAATTGGTTGTACACGCCAAGCATTAAAGCGATATTCCAAAATGCCTTGTGCATTCTTTAATTGATATCCAGAACGTAAAGTGTTTAAAGCACTAAAATTTTGTGGCAACCATGGTGCTCGATTTTGATTATTATAGCCATCATCAAAAATGATCTTAGAAAGCAGGTTTTGCTGTGCCAATGCCTTCGCTTCATTCGATAAAGCTGGATATAGATTGGTAGGAATAAATAGGCGACCAAGACTCAGGGACAACTCACCATAACGCCCAAAATTATAGTTCTCGCTGACAGTTAAAGTTTGAAGTAATTTCACCAACATCCCTTGATAGCGTTTTGGTGTATTACCTGTATTGTCAATCAGACTCGTGAATGGCAAATTAAGATCAAGCGGCTGAATTAGAGATGCCATATTTTGATTACAGGTCTGAATGTCTTGCTGTAATTGATCAATTTGAAGTTGGTTTTGATAGTTAGTGAGACGACCGCGTAAAATCACCTCATCGCCGATTTGTCCGCCTTTGACAGCACTACTCGCAGGAATATAAACAAAAATAGCATTACTCACATTAGGTGTTGCCTTGCTATCAGGCGTTTGTATATAGAAACCTGAAAATCCATTGCTATAGCGATAGTCCGCCGTGATCACCCCACGAATCGTATAATTTTGATTTTGGGTTGACTGTGCTAAGTTCGCAATTGGAGTATCCGCACTGCTACAGCTGACTGATTCATTGACTGGAGGCGTTGTTGTTGAACCTGTCAAATTCGAAAAATCATTTCGATCTGACCAAGCTTGCCAAGACTGATCTAAATCAAATGGGCTAGTCGGATCAACACTGATCACAGGATTATCAGTTTGAATACGTTTAAAACTATTAGCAACACTATAGACTGTAGTGCCCCAACCTGAAGTTGGACGCTCACCTATCCGTCCAAAACGATCTATAGGCGTACCGCGATAAAGTAATACAATCGCATCATCTCCATTGAATGATAGACCTGCTACTTGATTCACTTTGTTGCCTAATTGTGTTTGTAATTCCGAACGCCCGATTAGATATTTCTGTTTACTGGCTAAAGCCCCCTGTAAAGGAAATGCTGCTGTTTTGACTGTTCCCCCATTATTAAATTGTTGGATTTCATAATCTGCTAAATTTACTGTTGTCGCATCAGGATTATAGATTTCTAAACCTTTACGGTTGCTACTACCATCAACATATTGGCTAAACATGAGTTGCGCATGTGCAATAGAAAATGTAGAAGAAGCTCCTAACAGACCTAAACAAATTGCAAGCGAATGGTAATTAAAATTTTTCATAGTTTTTTACTAAGTGTTTTAAATTGCAATTAGGCTATGCAACTTCTATGACAACTCTATGAAGCTTTTTTGACAAATTTTAATCACTACTAAAAAGTTTCAAGTAAATAAAACGATTTAAAAGTTTGACTTGAACACCTGAACACTTAAAATACGGCATTTCTATATTTATATCTCCAGAATCATGTCAAACGATCAGTTAGAAACGCAAATTACGGAACTCGACAATTTGCCTGAGCACCGTGAAATTGTGACGTTTATGCGTCGTTCAGCTCCGCTCAATACGTCACAACGTACTGCTTTAGAAGATTATCGTGATTTAATTTTGGAATACCCTGTTGGTGATTTACGTCAGCTCTTTGAGCATCCCGAACGTCCATTAACCGTTGAAATCGGTTTTGGTATGGGACGTTCTTTAGTACTCATGGCTAAAGCAAACCCTGAGCGCAACTTTGTCGGCATTGAAGTGCATGTTCCTGGTATCGCACAATGTGTCTATGAAGCAGGCATGGCAGGTTTAAAGAACTTATTTGTATTGGATGCTGATGCAATCCAAGTATTACGTGAAATGCCAGACAACAGTATTAACTGTGTACAACTTTATTTCCCAGATCCATGGCAGAAGAAGCGTCATTTTAAACGCCGCTTCGTGATACATGAGCGTATGCAATTAGTTGAACAGAAGTTGGAACTTGGTGGGACTTTCCACGCAGCTACTGACTGGGAACCATACGCAGAATGGATGCTTGATATTTTGGACAATCGTCCTGATATGGAAAATTTAGCAGGTAAAGGTAATAGCTACCCTCGCCCTGAATGGCGTCCAGTGACCAAATTCGAACGTCGTGGGCTTGAATCTGGTCATAAGATCAATGACTTTATTTTCAAAAAAATAAAGTAGTAATTCATCAAAATTAAAAAATAGCATTAAATATCAACATTTAATGCTATTTCAACCTATTAAAAACCAACTCAATTTTAAATTTCAAATATAAAAGACAAAAAGTGAATTATTAAAACAACTTATAAAAGCTGTACCTATCAAACCTATATGCTTACTTTGTAAAATCAAATGTGTTCAAATTTACAGCCCTCTATTTACATGATCTATAAATATTTTTTGTTCATGTTTAGCTAAAATAAAAAATGAATCATTTTGATCTCAAATGAAGAAATTATTGCTTCATAAACAATCAGTGCTCTATTCAGTGCAATGATTTAGCCCAAAGATGAAGATAGGTTAGTTTTATGGAAAAAACTCTGCAATGCCCCAAATGTGGTTCTACAGAAATCGAAGTACGTGATCATGACAAATTACTTAAAACTACAGGTGGCGTTTTAATGACTGCTGCTGGCACAACTGCTGGTACAGTAGGTGGTGCAGCAACTGGTGCATCAGTTGGCGCAGCTATAGGAACTGTAGCAGGTCCATTGGGTGTAATTGTTGGTGGAACTATTGGAACTTTCGTGGGTGCAATTAGTGTCGGGATTACAGGTGGCGTCGTTGGTAATATTTTCGGAAAAAAAGCGGGTGTCGTGATCGACAAGAATATTTTTCAAGATTATTTATGTCTAAAATGCAAACATCGTTTTAAACAAAAGAATTGATTAAGTTCAAGACACATTTACCTAATTTCTAAGCTGATATTTAAACAACTCATATCAGCTAAATGTGTTTATAAACAATACTTAAGTTTTCTAATACAGGCATTATTCGATATGCCCCTCTTGTTATTAATTATAAAAAAATGCAAACACGACCGAGCTTAGTTTAGATAAAAAAGATTATACAATTTATACATTTATGGTTATTTACCAGGTAAATGACGGGTCTTAATACCTTCACTTAAGAGCTGATAAACATCAACAAGATCATTTCTTGCATCTTTTTCTAATAACTTATAATGCATTTTTAAAATATTTTCATCACCACGCATGGCTGGACCTGTCTGCATTTCTTTAGGGTCATTGATCGTTGCTTTTTGTGCAGTCTCCAATATCAATGGGTGAAGTAAAGAAAAATCGACCTGTTGTTCATCAACAATTTGTTTAGCAATATCATAACAGTAGTTACTAAAATTACATGCAAAAACAGCAGCCATGTGCAATGTCTGACGCTGTTGAGAGCTGTATTGGTAAACCTTCTGAGTCAAACTACCTCCTAATGAGGTGAGTAAATCCAAATCATGATTGTTTACAGCCTCGACAAACACAGGCGTTGTAGTCCAGTCAATCTCTCGTTCATAACTAAATGTTTGTAAAGGATAAAATACACCTGATTTGTCGTGAACTACTGAAAGAACTTCTAAACTTGTACTTCCTGAAGTATGTACAATTAATACTTGCTGCAAAGAAGCGCTAATTTTTTGAATAACTTGAGCTATTGCTTGATCTGAAATAGCGATGATCACTAGATCAATATCAGAACTTAATTGCTCAAAATCACTGATGGCAACAGCATCCACTAACGATGCTAAACGATTGGCTTTTTCTAAATCACGACTAAAAACTTGTACAATCTGGTGATCAGGATGGAGTACTTTTGCTAAATGATAGGCAACACGCCCTGCACCAATGAATGTAATTTTCATTTTTATAGAACCTTTTTAGAAGCGAAATAATCTACCAATAAACTCTTTAAGAAAAGATCACAATAATGAATTAGCTAATTAAAATATTTAAGCAGAATAAGTAACTTGACCTATTCTGCTCAGAAATAAAGTTTAGATAAATGTCTGAAGCACTTTGCCTTTCAAGGTTTGACCTAACAGCGGTGTATTTTTACCTTGAGATAAAATTGTTTCTTTTGAAACAGTCCACTCTAGTTGTGGATCAACCAGTATCCAACCTGCTTCTTGTTTCCAACGTTCAGTCATATTGGCAACTTTAGCAGGATTTAAGGTAACTTTTTCGACCCATTCTAAAGCATCAAAAACACCTTCTTGGATAAGCTGAACACCCAAACCGACATAGGTATCGAACGCTGTAATACCTGGCTGAGTTTCAGCAAATGGAGCCATTTTTGCTGAACTACTTAATGGTTCGTGATGGGTACAGATAGCGTCAATCACGCCCTCTTTTAAACCCTGACGCAACAATGCTTTGTCTTGTTCAGAGCGCAGTGGCGGACGAACATGTGCTAGAGAATTAAATCCATCCGTCAATTGTTCAGTTAAATGAAGTTGATGCATTGCTACATCGGCAGTTACTGGTAAACCTTTAGCTTTCGCAGCACGAATCAAATCAATAGACGCGCCACATGACAATAAACCAAAATGGGCTTTGACACCTGTTGCTTCGATCATGAGTAAATATTTAGCAATCGCAACAGTTTCAGCAATCGCAGGAATCATTGGCAGACCCTGACGCGATGCAATAAAGCCTTCATGTGCACATCCATCTTTCGCGATTTGCGGCTCTTCTGCGTAAAATACTACTGTTAAATCTAGACCAGCAGCATATTCCAGCGTACGAATCACAACATCATCATTATCAAATGCGGCATTAGCATTTGAAACCGCAGTACAGCCGCCTTTTTTTAGACCAGCCATATTAGAAGGTTGCTTGCCATTTAAACCTTGAGTTTGAGCACCAATAATTTGAAGATAAATACCACCATCTAGTTGAGCTTTCTCGATTAGACCATGGATTAACGCACCATTATCTTGCACGATCGGCTTTGAGTCAGGAGGTGTAATTACATGCAAAATACCGTTTGCTCGCGCAGCTCTCCCCTCAGATTTTAATGTGCCATGCTGTTGTTGTCCTGGTTCACGCAAACGCGCGCAGAGATCAACCATAGTTGGCATTAACCATTTACCTTGACCATCAATCGTCTGATCAACCTGAGACGTAGCATCAACAATTTTACCGTTCTCTACATAAACAGTTTTAACTTGATCTGTTTTTTGAATTGGATCGAGTACACGGACATTTTCAATTTTTACAATACTCATGCGTAGCACCCTTATACAGCAATCGCTTCAATTAAACCTTGTTCTTGGAGCTGACCTTGCATCGCAAGTGCCAATACTGCCATGCGAACCGCAATACCATTCGTGACCTGTTTTAAAATCACTGATTGATCGCCATCAGCGACACTTGAATCAATTTCAACGCCACGGTTCATCGGTCCAGGATGCATCACAATACAATCTGGTTTAGCTAAAGCAAGACGTTCTTTATTTAAACCATACATCTTGTAAAACTCAGATTGAGACGATAATGCTGGAGAGTCGATACGTTCATTCTGAATACGTAATGCAATAATGACATCACAGTCAGTCACACCTGCATCCATTTGATTGAACAAGCGAACATGTTCACCGTATTCATTAAAACCCACAGGTAACAAAGTATTTGGTGCAATCACTCGAATGTCTTTACAGCCCAATGTCTGCAAAGCAGCGACATTTGAACGTGCAACACGTGAATGTTTGATGTCACCAATAATTGCAACGCTTAATTGCTCAAAAGGCTTTTTAGTTTCACGGCGAATGGTCAGCATATCTAGCATCGCTTGCGTTGGGTGCGCATGACGACCATCACCTGCATTAATAATTGCGACCTTTGGACATACATCTTTTGCTATGAAGTGTGCAGCACCTGAAGAGGAATGACGCACGACGAATACGTCCGCAGCCATAGCTTCTAAATTCCACAGAGTGTCACGCAAAGTTTCACCTTTAGATGTACTTGAGCGTGCAATATCAATATTTAATACATTTGCGGATAAACGTTTAGCTGCTGCTTCAAAGGTAGTACGTGTACGAGTAGAGTTTTCAAAAAATAGATTCATTACCGTGCGCCCTTCTAGAAGCGGACGATTAATCAAATTATTATTATCATCTAAAAAGCTTTGTGCTGTATCTAAAATCTTAGTCAGACTTTCTTTTGAAAGCCCCTCAATCGTTAAAAAATGCTTGAGATTTCCTTGTTGATTGAGCTGTATCTGACTCAAAGTATGCAATGCTGCCACGTGCATAAGAGATTCCTTATACGTTAAGTTAACGCATTATACAGATTTTATATTTCTTTCGTCGTTGAAGTTTTCAGCACTCAGCAAAACTTTTTATTGGTGATCTACAATAACGATTTAATATTTTCTCTGCATGGTAATTTGATGAAGAGAAAATCAAAAAATAAGGATGTAGAAAAAGCTCTACACCCTTGTAACGCTGTAATTATTTATCACTTATTGTTTTTTTATTATTATCACTTATCGCAATGCACCGATATAATGGTGAGCGACTTGAGCTTTATAAATTTCTTCTTCTGTAACTTCCATAAAATAGCTTTCTTCTGTTTCTTCTAGCTTTTTATTTTCAACTATTGCTAACGTAGGCTCTGGATATAAATCTATTAATGGACGTAAACGATCAACATAGTGAGCCAACTCTTGGTCACTTGTTTCCAAAGCAATTTCTATAATGTGTTTTGCATATTCTTTATTGTTAACTAAGTACATCACATCAATTACACGACTGGATACACGTCTTAAACGAACATACATTTGTGTTGCGATAGCAAAAGCTTCAGCATTTACCTTAATTTCACTATTCATGCTTTCTTTCATAAAGTCCTCACGTCGTTGGGAGAAATGTATATTCTTGATTCATCACATAGAAAGCAAAATATGTACCAATAATTAAAAACACATTTAAACTTAAAAAATATTTTTATGAAAATTGATTAAAAATAGTAAAAATAATAGTCAATAATGCGGTCGATCACACAAATTTGCACCGACAGTTTCATTAAAAATCAGTTAAAATAGCCGATTGCTGAACTGCTTTTTTGGAAATGTGCATGAATTCTACACAACGTCTGACAAACTATTGGGTGACCTGTGCGGATGGACTTGAGACCTTATTACAACAAGAACTTGAAAATTTAGGTATTCAAAACATTCAACGCTTTGCTGGACGTTTGGTATTTAAAGGTACACTAGAAAATGCATATCGTGTTTGTATGTGGTCTAGACTTGCTTCTCGCGTGTTGTTACCGATCCACACTCACGAATTAGAACATACTCATGATGCCCGTGATGTCGCAGAAGAACTCTATGAAGGTGCAATCAGCTTTGACTGGTCTCTCATTTTTGCACCGCAAAGCACCTTCGCAGTGCGTTTACATGTTGAACGAGACATTAAAGTAAACACTCAATTTGCAACTTTACGTGTGAAAGATGGTGTTGTCGATTCGTTTATGGAAGCTGTTGGTAAGCGTCCAAGTATCGATATTAAACAGCCTGAAATTACCCTTTATGCTTTGGCTGGCAAAACTGAACATACTTATTGCTTAGATTTATCGGGTGACTCATTGCACAAGCGTGGCTATCGCCGCTTTATGACTGACGCTCCGATCAAAGAAAACCTTGCAGCTGCGATATTACTAAAAGCAGATTTAGCAAATTATCGACCTGATATTATTTTAGATCCAATGTGTGGTTCAGGGACATTTATCATTGAGTCACTCATGATACTCACTGATCGTGCACCAGGATTAGTGAGACGTTTTGGATTCAATGGTTGGCATGGGCATGATCGTGATTTATGGTTATCTCTCAAAGCCGAAGCTGCTGAACGCCATGAAAAAGCGCTAGAACAAGATTTACCAAAATTTTATGCTTTCGATGCTGATTGGGAAGCTGTTAAAGCCACGCGTCAAAATATTATTGCTGCTGGCTTCGAAAAACTATTGGATCAAATCCAGATTGAAGAACGTACTTTAGCAGATTGGGATGATTTCCATGCTGAAGGTAAAAAAGCATTTATCGTAACGAATCCTCCTTATGGTGAACGTTTAGGTGATAAAGCATCTAACCGCTCACTTTATCTAGGTTTATCTAGCTTATTGCAGAAAAATTTTCCAAATCAACGTGCTGCAATCATTGCTGCCCAAATTGAACAAGCGGATGTGTTGGCATTTAATGATCCACAAACTTTACGTTTGATGAATGGTAAATTACCGATCTACACTCGATTCGGGACAATTAAACCAGCAACAGTTACTCAACCATTTCTAGCAACATGGCAACCTCAACAATTCGAAAAAATTGAAGGTGCAGAAGATTTTACAAACCGTTTGCAAAAAAATATGCAAAACCTAAAAAAATGGGCTGTAAAAGAAAACGTATTCTGTTTACGTATTTATGATGCAGATTTGCCTGATTTTAATGTTGCTGTCGATCTTTATGGTGATCGATTACACGTACAAGAATATGCTCCACCAAAAAGTATTGATCCTGAAAAAGCTAAAAAACGTTTCAATTTGGCTTTAGCTGCTATTCGTGCAGTTACAGGTCTAAATCGTGATGCGATTTTTATCAAAACACGTGCTAGACAAACGGGTACAAATCAATATACCAAGCAAAGTACAGCATCAAAACGATTTATCGTACAAGAAGGTAAAGCACGTATCTTAGTAAACTTGACTGATTATTTGGATACAGGTCTATTCCTAGACCATCGCCAAATGCGTTTACGTATTGCAAAAGAAGCACGTGGAAAACACTTCCTTAATTTGTATAGTTATACTTCAACAGCAAGCTTACACGCCGCTTTGGGTGGAGCAGCAAGTACAACGAGTGTGGATTTATCTAATACTTACTTGAGCTGGTCAAAAGAAAACTTTGTATTGAACGGATTAACTGTTGATCATGCCGATGAACAACATATGTTCTTTGCAAGTGATTGCTTTGAGTGGTTAAAAGAAGGTCATGAACAATATGATCTAATCTTTATTGATCCACCTACTTTCTCAAACTCAAAGAAATTCTACGGGACTTTTGACGTTCAGCGAGATCATGTATCATTAATTAAACGTGCAATGAATCGCCTAACAAGTGATGGTACCTTGTATTTCTCAAACAACTATCGTGGGTTTGAGTTAGATGAAGAAATTGAAGCGATGTATCAGATTGAGGAAATCACGTCTGAAACCATCGGTTTAGATTTCAAACGAAATCACAAAATCCATCGTGCTTGGAAAATCCAACATCAACAAATCTAAGTAAATCATCCAAGAGATCGGGTTACTTGACAGTAATCCGAATCTCACCTTTGATATTTGATGATTCAAACTCATATATCGTAAAGCGATCTGGATCTTGTGCATGAGGCTTGATCGTTGCCTTTTTCTTTTCTCGCAAGTCAGCGACATTATTTTTCTTTTGTTCTTCGTATGGGGACAGAACACCATCTAAAAGCGTTTCAATACGAATTTCTCGCAAATAATTATCACTTAAAATTCGTTGAGCACGCCACCGCTCTTCCTCAGGCTTCTGAGCATCTTGTTCAGCCTTCTGAATAATATAAGGTAAGGTATTGTTTAATATAGCTGTTTGTTGAGCAAGAATCCTTTCTGATAGTGGCTGAACAGCCCAACCTTTCAAAGGCAGAGCAGTTATGAACAAAATTACACCGATATTGGTGTAATAGTGCTGCTTTTTTTCCATTGCAATTCATCCTGAATTTTTTTCTTATTTGCTCAGAAAGTATCAAGTTTTTCATAATGTCGCAATGTCATTGGTAATATTCATTGAAAAATCTGATAAATTGCTTAATACAAAAAAAGATGGTGACTTATGTCACCATCTTTTTAACTTGAAGATTTCAAAATTTAACTGAGTTTGATTTTGTCAAATACCAGTTGTCCGCCCTCAGCTTTAATCAAAATATTATCTCCTGGTTGGAACTCACCTGATAATATTTTTTGAGCAAGACTATTTTCAACTTGCTGTTGTATCGCACGTTTCAAAGGTCGAGCTCCATAGATCGGGTCAAAACCAGCATCAATTAACAGATCAAACGCTGTATCATCAACAGTTAAGCCCATATCACGATCACTCAAACGAGAACGTAAACGATCTAACTGAATATCTGCGATACCACGTATCTGAGCTTTTTGTAGTGAGTGGAAGATCACTAGCTCATCAATACGGTTGATAAACTCTGGACGGAAATGCTGACTTACAGCACTCATCACAACAGTTCTCACTTCATCATCAGTTGCGCCTTCTCCTAATTCACGAACATCTTGTGAACCAAGGTTAGATGTCATTACGATAACCGTATTTTTGAAGTCAACCACACGACCTTGCGAATCCGTTAAACGACCATCATCCAACACTTGTAATAAGATATTGAATACATCTGGATGTGCTTTTTCCACCTCATCAAACAGTACAACGCTATAAGGTTTACGGCGTACAGCTTCAGTTAAAACACCGCCCTCTTCATAACCAACATAACCTGGAGGGGCACCGACTAAACGGCTAACTGAGTGCTTTTCCATAAATTCAGACATATCGATACGAATCATCGCATCATCACTATCAAACAAGAAGTTTGCTAATGCTTTAGTCAACTCAGTTTTACCGACCCCAGTTGGACCAAGGAATAAAAATGACCCGCTTGGACGATTTGGATCTGACAAACCTGCACGTGAACGACGAACAGCATTCGATACGGCAACTACTGCTTCATCTTGCCCAACTACACGATTATGTAAAAACTCTTCCATATTAAGAAGTTTCTCACGCTCGCCTTGAAGCATTTTTGAAACAGGGATTCCTGTTGCTGCACTTACCACTTCAGCAATTTCATTTTCAGTCACTTTAGTACGAATGAGCTTTGGTTCCTCATTTTCTTCTGCGACTTCAGCTTGTTCCAAACGTTTTTGTAACTCTGGAATCACACCGTACTGCAAACGTGCAGCCTCAGCTAAATCACCTTCACGCTTTGCTTTTTCTAAAGCAACACGTGCTTGATCAAGTTCAACTTGAGCCTTTTTATCACCTTCGACCAGTGTTTTTTCAGCTTTCCAAATTTCCTCTAAATCATTGTACTCTTTTTGCTTTTCAGCAATCTGTTGCTCTAAATGATTAACTTCAGCTTTACTCCCCGCATCTTCATCTTTTTTCACCGCTTCTAATTGCATTTTTAACTGAATTAAGCGGCGATCCAATTTATCTAAAGCCTCAGGTTTTGAGTCGATCTCCATTTTGATGCGCGATGCAGCTTCATCAATCAAGTCAATCGCCTTATCTGGTAACTGACGATCAGTGATATATCGATGAGACATTTTCGCAGCAGCAATAATCGCTGAGTCTAGAATTTGTACACCGTGATGTGTTGCATATTTCTCTTTAAGACCACGTAAAATTGCAATCGTATCTTCCACACTCGGTTCATCTACCAAGACTTTTTGGAAGCGGCGTTCAAGTGCAGCGTCTTTTTCAATGTATTGACGATATTCATCTAAAGTCGTTGCACCAACACAACGCAACTCACCGCGAGCCAAAGCAGGTTTTAACATATTACCTGCATCCATCGCACCATCACCCTTACCAGCACCAACAAGTGTATGCAACTCATCGATGAAGAGAATGATTTCACCCTCATGCTTCGCAAGGTCTTTTAGAACGGCTTTTAAGCGCTCCTCAAACTCACCTCGATATTTTGCACCCGCAAGTAATGAGCCCAAATCCAAAGAGAGTACACGCTTATTCTTCAAGCTTTCAGGTACTTCACCATTGATGATCCGTTGTGCCAATCCCTCTACAATTGCGGTTTTACCCACACCAGGCTCACCAATTAACACTGGGTTATTCTTGGTACGGCGCGACAACACTTGAATGGTACGGCGAATTTCATCATCACGCCCAATCACAGGGTCTAACTTACCTGCCAATGCACGCTCAGTTAAATCAATCGTATATTTATTTAATGAGTCACGTTGATCTTCGTGATTATTACTCATAACTTTGTCATTTCCTCTAATATTTTCAATGACTTTACGTAAATTCTCTGCTGTAACACCAGCACCATTCAAAATAGTTTTGGTTTCGCCTGTCTCCGCTAAACCCAACAACACCCAATCTGTTGATAAAAATTCATCACCAACTTTCTGTGCATAGCGATCCGCAAGATTCAATGCCTTTACCGCTTCAGGATTAAGATTAATATCACCTGTTGGGTTTGCTAATGTCGGAGCATTTTTTAAAGCTTGCTCTAATTTCTGCTTTAACTCAGGTAAGCGAGCGCCAGCCTGTTGTAATAAGCTTAAATTAGCAGGCTCTTCTAACAAGGTTGTCAGAATATGAATTCCTGCTATCGCTGTATGATCCTTACCCATTGCTAACGATTGAGCATCTGAAAGAGCTTGCTGTAAACGGTTTGTAAATTTTTCAAAACGCATTCTTGTTATTCCTCACAACAAATTTTCAACTTGTAATTAAGATGGGAACTAATTTTTAAATTTCAAATAAAATTTATATATATTTCAAAAATTTATATTAATCATCATTGATAAAACTCAGTAATAATATGGGACTATAAACTCCCTATTTCAAGTATAATTTTATAAATTTTTAATGTGTTGAAAGATCACAAATGGACTATTGCTTATAATTTCAATCTGACCTACTTTGACATAAATATTTTCTTGTCATTGAAAGCAATGTATTTTAATAAGTTTGTTATTTTTTCTGTTCTTATTACACTTTCATCAGTCTCAATAGCTGAATTACCTAAAGACTCACGTCGAGCGGGAGGAATTGCGGTAATACCATTATCAGACCAAATAACGCAGGTGTTTTATAACCATAAACCTGTTTTAATTTCCCGTGAAAATTCTAAACGATATGCTGTTTTCGGTATTCCTTTATCTGCTCCTGTTGGAATATTGAACCTTGAAACGAATATCGCCCCAATTCAAATTGAGATCAAAGCATTCTCATATGCTGAGCAACGTTTAAACGTAAAAAATCAGGATTATGTAAATCCAACTCAAGCGCAACTTGACCGCTATGCTCGCGAAGCCAAAGAACAGAATGATATTTACGACTCTTTTACAAATAGTAATTGGACTCAATTTCCCAATTTTATCAGTCCAACTAAAGGTAAATTCAGTAATTCTTTCGGTCGGAAGCGTTTTTTTAATGGAGAAGAACGTGCTCCACATTCTGGATTAGATATTCCCGCACCTGTAGGACAAAAAGTAATTGCACCTGCTGATGGTATTGTCGTTCAGACTGGAAACTACTTTTTCAATGGTAATACCATCATGATTGATCATGGTCAGGGCTTAATCAGCATGTTTTGCCACTTAAGTAAAATTGATGTTGAAAAAGGTCAAACTATTCGTCAAGGTCAACTTATCGGTCTTGTAGGAAAAACTGGACGAGTGACAGGCGCACATTTGCATTGGGGTATGAGTTTAAATAATGCACGAGTTGATCCACAATTATTTTTAAAATAAAAAAGGTGATCGATATAGATCACCTTTTAGAAAATCTAAACAATCTTAAGCTTCGGCAGTTTCAACAATTTCAAAATCATGCGTGATTTCGACACCACCATCAGATAACATTTTACTTGCCGAACAATATTTTTCAGCAGAAAGTTCAACTGCCTTCTCAACTTGCTTTTCTTTGACAGCTTTTCCAGTCACAATAAAGTGCAAATGGATTTTGGTAAAAACTGCTGGAATCGCGTCAGCACGTTCAGCTTTTAGCTGACATACGACATTGGTCACATCTTGACGAGATTTCTTTAAAATGGTCACAATATCAAACGAAGCACACCCACCAAGTCCCATTAAAATCAACTCCATAGGACGTGGACCACGGTTTTCACCACCATATTCAGCGGAACCATCCATCAGCACAGTGTGACCACTTTCTGATTTCGCTTCAAAAGCAACATTCTCTAACCAATGTACACTTGTTTGCATTGCAACTACCCAAAAAACGTTATAAATTTACTCTGTTCTTGTACACTAACATAAAATGAGTTGATAAGGAATTTCATCTCTTCTGTGTAGAAAAGGCTCTAACAAGGCCTGTGCGATCGGTTTTATCCAAATTCGGAAATTTTAAGCATGACTTCAAATTTTTCACAGCTTAGCACTGATGCTTTATCACCAGGTCAATTACCTGAATCTGTTAAAGCCTTGCTAAAACGTGCTCATATTAACAGATACCCTAAACGCACCACGATTGTTGACGCTGGAACGGAATCAAAATCACTGTATTTAATATTAAAAGGTTCGGTGTCAATTATTTTACGTGAAGATGATGAACGTGAGATTGTCGTTGCATACTTAAACCCTGGGGATTTCTTTGGCGAAATGGGTCTTTTTGAGAAGAACCCACAACGTACTGCGGAAGTAAGAACTCGTGATGTTTGTGAAATCGCTGAGATTTCATATGACAACTTCCACGAATTAAGCAAACAATATCCTGATTTGAGCTACGCGGTATTTGCTCAATTAGTTCGCCGCTTAAAAAATACAACACGTAAAGTAACTGACCTTGCATTTATTGATGTATCTGGTCGTATTGCACGTTGTTTAATTGATTTATCTTCTCAACCTGAAGCAATGATCTTACCAAATGGTCGTCAGATCCGTATTACTCGCCAAGAGATTGGTCGTATTGTCGGTTGTTCACGTGAAATGGTTGGACGTGTTCTTAAGACGCTTGAAGATCAAGGCATGATTCAAACAGATGGTAAAGCAATTTTAATTTTTGATACGTCATTAGAAGAAAATGCATTTACTGAAGAAGAGTTTGACGACGAAGAATAATCGTTACACGCTTCAAGTGACTTTTAACAAAGCCAGTGCCTCACACTGGCTTTAATTTTTTGATTTATTTCAAATATCATTTTCAGTTTGATTACATAATTACAATGATTATAGAGAGATTCAGAATGTTATGCGCTTCAAACATTTTTTATAATTCTAATGAAAGATTAAACCAATAAGATACTGATTTGGAGAGAATAAGTATGAAGAAGCTGGCTTTAAGCCTTTGTGCAGCATCAGTGATGACCATTTCTGGTTGTGCTTCTTTTGCTGATATGGCTGGTGCAGATAGTGCAACTTTGAATGCTCAATCAGCACAAAGTTTCTCTAAAATGACTCAAGAAGCTCGTGCTAAAAACCAACTTGATACTAGTTCTAGCACTTATCAACGTATTAATACAGTATTCTTACGTTTAAAGCCTTATGCAGATCGAATGAATCAAACTGGACAACGCTTTGATTGGCAGCTTGCAGTGCTGAAATCTGACAACGTGAATGCCTATGTCGCACCTGGTGGTAAAGTTGTTTTCTACACAGGTATCGTGAATAAGCTTAATTTAACCAATGATGAAATCGCTGCGATTATGGGACATGAAATGACCCATGCCCTTGAAGAGCACGCTAAAAGCAAAATTGGGGCTCAAGCACTGACTAGTCTAGCCATTGGTATTGGTACCAGCTACGCAGGCGCAAATATTGGTGAAGCTGGAAATGCAGCAATTAACTTAGGTAGCCAAATTGGTATTGGTTTACCTTATTCTCGTAATCTCGAAAGTCGTGCCGATTACGGCGGTTTGATGTTAATGGCGCGCGCTGGATACAATCCTAACGCGGCAATCAGCTTATGGGAAAAAATGAATCGTCTTGATGGTCCTGGCGGTGCATCGTTCTTATCAACACATCCATCAAATACTCAACGTATTGGCGATATGCGTAAAAACCTACCAGCAGCTATGGCTGTGTACAATCAAAGTCGTCGTTAAGCCATACAAAGCCACTAGATGCTAATTTAGTGGCTTTTTTATTATCATGGTCTCAAACTGCATGAATCTCAGCTATCTTTTCATCGTTTGAATAATTTTGATGGATCTGTGCTAATTGCTTGATCTGTCCACTACGATGAGCAGTTACCTGAACTTCCATTTTCATTGCCTCCATCACTGCAACTACATCACCTTTTTCTACCATTTGATTGTCTTCTACTTTCCAAGCTGTAATTACACCTGAGATTGGAGCAAGCAGGGTTTTTTCATCAAATACTTTAACTTCTTCTATAGGTTTTACATGCTGTTGAACGGTTTGAAAATTTAAAAACTCCTTCGGCAATCCAATTTGTTGTAACTTCCCATCTATTTCAATCATGAAGCGTGCAAATTGATGATCATCCTGAATCATACTTCGCTGTTGAACTTCATATTCGTGAGAAAAATCTTGCTCAATCCATCGCGTATGTACTTTAAATTCGTCAACAAAATCTGGATGTTGCAATACTGCTTTATGAAAAGGTAAAACTGTGGCTATACCTTCTATTTCAAAAGCAGCTAGAGCCCTTTTAGCTCGTTGAATGGCAATCTCACGTGTTGGTCCCGTCACGATTAATTTTGCGAGTAAAGAATCAAAATGGCGGGAGACTTCACTTCCTTCCATAACGCCTGTGTCTAGACGAATTCCAATACCAGATGGCGCCATAAATTTGGATATTTGACCAAATGAGGGAATAAATCCACGTGCAGGATCTTCGCCATTGATACGAAACTCAATTGCATGAGTTTGGGTTTTCGGTGTAGCTTGGATTGAAAGCAGTTCACCTAATGCAATTTTTATTTGTTCCACAACAATATCTAATCCAGAAGTTTGTTCAGACACGGGATGTTCAACTTGTAATCGTGTATTAACTTCCAAAAATGACAGCTTGCTATTTTGGCTCAATAAATATTCGACTGTACCAGCCCCTACATAATCAACTGCACGACACAGCTTGATCGATGACCTTACAATTTGCTGATAAATCTCATCTGGGATAAACGGTGCTGGCGCTTCCTCTACAAGCTTTTGATTACGTCTTTGCAAAGAGCAATCTCGTGTTCCAACAACAACGATATGACCTAACTGATCTGCGAGAATCTGAGCTTCAATATGTCTAGGCTTATCCAAATATTGTTCAACATAACATTCTCCTCGTCCAAAGGCTGCTGTAGCTTCACTGACGGCGGACTCATACAAGCTCCCAACCTCATCTAATCGCCAAGCGACCTTTAAACCGCGTCCGCCGCCCCCATAAGCGGCCTTGATAGCTATCGGGAGGCCATATTGTTTTGCAAACTTTAGTGCTTCTTCTGCAGACTGTAGTGGTTGTGCGGTACCCTGTACCAATGGAGCACCAACTGATTGAGCAATTTTTCTTGCTTGAATCTTGTCACCAAGTTGTTGAATTGCCTTAGGCGGTGGCCCAACCCAAATAAGGCCTGCATCTAATACAGCCTGTGCAAAATCAGCACGTTCTGAAAGGAAACCATATCCTGGATGAATCATCGTGACTTGAGCTTTTTTGGCAATTGCCAAAATTTTATTAATATCGAGATAAGTTTCTTTTGCAGTTAAACCCGATAGCGCCCAAGCTTCATCCGCCATTTTGACATGTAAACTCGCCATGTCATCATCTGCATAGATTGCAACCGATCTAATCGCTAAATCTTTGCAAGCTTGAATCACTCGAACCGCAATCTCACCCCGATTTGCAATTAAAAGCTTATGTGAACTGTACATTTATTTTAAGTCCATAAAATCTGAAATTTGTCTAAATTTAATCAAACAGCCTGTTGGAATCTGCGCGATTAGGTCAAGATGATATGCTGCAACACTCGCGATGACTGGATATCCGCCTGTAATTGGGTGATCATTCATAAATAAGACAGGCTGACCATTTGGAGGTACTTGTATCGCACCAGTACAACAACCTTCACTCGGTAACTCTTTGTAGATCTCTCTCACTAGTGTTTTTTCACCACTTAATCTCAATCCAATTCGGTTACTTTCAGCACTGACTAGCCAACACTGATTAAAGAATAATTCCTGACTCTCACTAGAAAACCAATCCGTTCGAGGACCTAAACACACATCTATAATTATTTCATCGCCTACTTTTGGTTTTGTTCTAACAAAATGATTTAACTCAACAGGATATGTTTTTAACTGAGCAGAATAAATCTGATCCCCGACCTGAATAGGTGATGTACCCAATTCTGCAAGCGAATCATAACTGACACTACCTAGAACTTGCTCCGCATAGATTCCACCCTGAACTGCAAGATAGTTACGCAATCCTTCTTTAGGCTGTGTTAGATAGATCTCATCACCTTCATCTAAAGCGATTGGTTGGGATAAACTGGCTTGTCTTTTACCTGTCTCTTTATAAGTAATCCAAAGCTCACTCAATGCACCCGTCACTGCGATTACAGTTGGCTGAATGACTTTAAGTTTTAGCCCACCATTTAAAATTTCTAACACTGCTGCATGTTTAGGATTACCAACGATTAGGTTCGCTTCAACAAAAGAACGCTTATCTAACGCGCCTGCTCTTCCAACTCCAAGAGATGCTACATGATGCCGACCTTGATCTTGGACTAAGACTTGTAATCCAGTATTTAATACTTCAAATAAAGCGGGTTTATGGGTTGCTAAATTTGAATGAACTAGGGTTGTTGAAACAGAGCTTTGTGTTGGGTTTCGACTAATATCTTTAAAAATCACTTGATCAGAAGGCAGTAACAAAGCTGGATTTTCTCGGTGAATATCCCACATGATTTCATCCGTCCTCCCAATCAGTTGCCACCCACCAGGACTCTCCTTAGGATAAATTCCGCTGTATTCTCCTGCTAAGCCGACCGACCCTGCTGTTACTTTTTTGCGGGGTGAGGATCGACGTGGGACGCTACCAAATGGCTGGTCATGGCTCATCAAATAAGCAAATCCAGGTGCAAAACCAATAAATGCAACCTGCCAGCAAGTTTCGGTATGTTTTCGAATCAATTGTTGAGTTGTTAGCCCTAAATGATCGGCTATTTCTGCTAAATCACAACCATCATAATGAACACCAATAACAATTTCTTTAGTTGAATTAAATTGTTTTAATTCAATTTTTTGAGAACGAATCCATTTGATCAAGCTAAGTTGATCAATCCAAATTGGATCAAAATACACCAAGACTGTTCGAGCAGCAGGAATTAATTCTTGAATATATGGATGATTCGCTTGATTGAGTGATTGATATACTGCAATTGTTGTTTCTAAAGCATCCAATTCAATTAAAAATGCATTTTCATTGACCGATAAAAATCTCATTCCAGCACTCAACGATATGATCTATAAGTCTTAAGATACAAAGCTATGTATAGCAATTTGGTGATCAGCTAAGGTTTGGCGAATCACTTTTGCCATCTGTGATGCACCTAACGAATCTCCATGCAAACAGATTGTATCGGCTTTAAGCGGTGTGAATTCGCCTTCTATAGACATGACACCTTTTTTTTTGATCATATCTAATACACGCTCAGCAATCATTTCTACATCATGCAAAACCGCACCCTCTTGACGGCGAGAAACCAAGGTTCCATCACGATGGTAAGCACGATCAGCAAATGCTTCTGATACGACTCTTAAACCTTGCTTTCTTGCAAATTCGATTAACGGTGAACCAGCTAAAGCTACTAATACCAAAGACGAGTCGTAAGCCAAGATCGCATCTATAACTGCTTTTGCTTGAGTTAAATTGGTAGCGATGGTGTTGTACAAAGCGCCATGAGGTTTTACATACCGAACGCTAGTGCCTGCGACTTGAGCTAGACCTTGTAAAGCTGAAATTTGATACAAGACATCTGCATACAACTCATCATATGCCACATCCATATTACGACGACCAAAACCCACTAAGTCTGGATAGGAGACATGCGCACCAACACTCACTTTTAATTGAGCAGCTTGCTTCAATGTTTGTAGAATACTTTTGGGATCGCCTGCATGAAAACCACAAGCGATATTGGCACTACTAACAATCGGAAGTATTTGTTCGTCATTACCCATAGACCATGAGCCATAGCTCTCGCCTAAATCGCTGTTTAGATCAATGTACATACGCTTCCCAATTGCTACTCTTTCTTTTATTGATTTATTTTAGCAATATACTCCAACGCTTTGCTTTACCAATATTTATTTTTTTTAATTTCAGAATGGGATTTTATACAGAATTTATTTTAATTAAGCATCTTTTATATGTAGACACTTAGCCCCCAAACTCTTAGGAGCTAAGTCACCATAGATGCCTATTTAGCTAAAACTAAATGTAACATATGCGTTGCTATCGTATGTCGAATATGATCAGGACGCTGATAAAAATAGCGCTTACTTAGACCATCACCTGATAAATCCTCTATAACTTGATAGCCAATTTCATTTACAGCTCGATGCAAATTTTTCGGTCGAAACTGACCTTTTAATGGTTCTTTCAAGAAACGAGTAAATTGTGAAACAAATAAACTTCCGAAACGTTCAACACCATTCAACTCACGATAGTCAATTGAATAATCTAAAACCACTTCACTTCCCTCGCTAGCGATTTGAGCAATACTCGATAAAGTATGTAATGTGGTTTGTGGTTCAAGATAGTGTGTTGTACCCAACCAAGAAAAAAATGCTTTTCCATCTTGTTGAAATGAACTTCTTGCCAAAGCATCTGCAATCGACTCTTTTTCAAAATCAATTGATACAAACTCAACATTAAATGGAATGTCACCAAATTCTTTGAGTTTCAACTGTTTTGCCGCTTGGGTATCAGGATGATCAACTTCAAAAATTTTTAGATTAGGATAGCGCTGTGTTTGTCTCAACGTGAACGAATCTAAACCTGCACCCACCAAGACATATTGCTGAGTTCCTTGCTGAATCGCTTGCTGCAATAAGTCTTCTGCATAACGCGAACGACCAACAACTTGCCCTGTCAGTAAACCTAACGTTCGGTTAAATACAGTTGAGTTCATCACTTTAACAGTAAGCGATGTTTTCAATAATTTTTGCCAACCTTTGCTGGTCAGATTAAATGCAAATGGATCGGAAAAAACAGGGTTTTGGGCATTTTGGAAATGATTTGCACGTAATGCTGCCGCCGCTTCAGCCGTTCGGCTTGATTGTCCATCTTTCATATTTATTACCTAATTTATTTGTATCTTGCAAAAAATAAGCAGCAAACTCCATCCTAAGATAAAATTTACTGCCCTAATATCACTCGACTAAAAAATTAGTTGGTCTTTTCAGTTTGATACGTCACTTGGTAATCGTTTAAATCCATCTGTTTTAAACGTTGTTTTAACTTTTTCAATGACCAAGGCCAAGCTGCAAAGTTTCGACCATTTGCATCTAAATAGTAGCTCTTACATCCACCAGCATTGAAAACAGTTGTTTTAAGATGCTTTTGTACTAACTCATTGTGCTTTTTAATCACTTCAGGTTTGATGTTTAACTTGGCAATACCTTGATCTCTAATTTTCAATAAACCATCAACGATATAATCAAGTTGAGCTTCTGCTAGACCAATAAAAGAGTCATATACCAGAACGTTCGGACCCAAAACCAAGAAAGCATTTGGTACGTTTTCAATGCTTGTACCTAAATACGCTTCTGGGGAACTGCTTTTCCAAAGGTCATTTAAAATCTCACCTTTTTCATTCGCAACACGCTTGCCAATCGGTGGATGAGAGACTTCAAAACCTGTACCCCAAATGATCACATCAACTTCATGACGCTCACCATTTGCAGCAACAACAGTATTGCCTTCAACCTTGACTAAACCATGAGGGATGAGTTTAGTATTTGGTTGCTGTAAAGCTGGATAATAATTGTTTGCGAACAATAAACGCTTACAACCAATGGTGAAGTTTGGCGTTACATTTTTACGTAACTCTGCGTCTTCAATTTGGAAACGTAAAATCAGTTTAGCCAACTCACCGACTGGCTTTAACACAGCAGGATTACGTAAACCAAAGTTAATTGCATTCAATGATTGAGCAACAGCTTGGCGCCAAGTTTTTTGAATTAATGGATATTTCTCGATTAATTTTTTACTTACATCGCCTAAATCCGTATCAGGTTTTGGAACAACCCACGGAGCGGTACGCTGGAATACATATAATTCTTTAGCTTTTGGTTGAATTTGTGGCACAAACTGAATTGCTGATGCGCCCGTTCCAATGACCGCAATACGTTTACCAGTCAAATCATAATCATGATTCCATCTTGCTGAATGGAACATTTCGCCAGTAAAGGTATCTAGACCATCTAATTTTGGAATTTGAGCTTCGGTAATTGGGCCTGTTGCGAAAATAGCTGAACGTGACAAGAACTGCCCTTTATTAGTATCCATCACCCATAAATTACGCTCATTATCCCATTTTGCACTGAGTAACTCTGTACCAAATTCAATTTTTGAACTTACGCCAAAATTCTCACTTACTTCTTCTAAGTAGTTCAAAATTTCAGGTTGACGAGCGAATAAGTGACTCCACTTTGCGCTTGGAGCAAATGAGTATGAATACAAAGCTGACGGTACGTCACAACCACAACCTGGATAAGTGTTTTCACGCCAAGTACCACCAACGCGTGTTGCCTTTTCAATGATCTTGTAGTTGCTATAACCAACTTGATCAAGACGGATTGCTGTTGCAATACCTGAAATCCCTGCGCCTACGATAAACGTATCGTAAATATGCTGTGGGAGTGCTTTTTTGTCAGCAGAATTTAATTTTTTTGCTTGAGCTGTCATTCAAAATATCCTTTCATTTATTTAACTGAAATAAGCATTGATTAACCTAAAGAAAGCCTATTTTCAGTAATTAAAATCTTTTTCCTAAACAGGTTTTATTTCATCAATCGGTATGATGTACCCAAGAATTTTGCATATAAATTCGGAGCAGTACGTTTCATTAACCAGAATAGTTTTGCGTCAATCTGAGGGATGGTATAAAGCTGATCTTTATCCAAACGGTCTAATGTCAGTTTGGCAACTTTGTCACTGGTCGTGAAGGCCAAGTTTGTCAGTGCATAGTCCAAGATACCCTTGTGCGGTACTTTTCCGTTTTTGATGATATTGGTCGGCACCAATGTTGGACATAACACATTGACTTTGATGTTATGTTTTCTCAATTCAGCTGAAAGCGTTTCAGACAAAGCACGTACCCCAGCTTTAGTCACGTTATACGCTGTCATTTCAGGTGCCGCAGTATAAGACGCTGCTGAAGCAACATTGATAATTGCACCGCGACCAAGTTGTTTAAACTTTGGTACGAAATAGTGACAACCATGAATCACGCCCCATAAGTTAATATCTGAAACCCATTTCCAATCTTCCAGAGAGGTTTCATCAAACTTACCACCCAACCCAACACCTGCATTGTTGATCACAAGTGTTGTTGGATGTTGCATAAGTTGTTCTGCTTGGTCAGCAAGCTTTTCAACTTGTTTAGCATTTCCAACATCGCACTTTACTGCAAAAGCTTTTGAACCCAATTGCTCGATTAAGGCAACCGTTTCTTTTGCTGCATCCAAGTTAATATCGGAGCAAACCACAGTCCCGCCACGCTTTGCCAGTTCAAGTGCAAAACTACGACCAATCCCACTTCCCGCACCAGTTACCACTGCATATGCGTTTTGGCTTGGTTTGGCTTTCTTTCCAAATAATTTCATATTTGTATTCCAAAATATTGTTTCAGCTTGACCAAGTTATGCAGATGTTGCACGAACAGGTGGTACAAATTCTTTTAAGAAATAAGGTGATAACAAACCTGTTTCTGGATTTAATAAACGCTCTTTGTAATATTCCATGTATTTTGTAGTGTCATGGTCGTTTGGATGGAAGCTTGGACGTAAATATTCCAAGATATGCATAAAGCTACTACCAAATACGCCACGTTCACTACCAAATAACAATGCGGTACTTTCTAATACATCTTTCATATAACGTGGATTGATCAAATTACTTGGCTTACGAATAAATGGCATCAAGTAACCACCTAAAGAAACACCACCTAAAATGGTTAAACTTGCAAGTAAGAATCCCGTGATACGAACCCAGTAATCGCCCGATAACTCTAGAAAAACATCATAAGCAATATCTTTATGCTCTGATTCTTCGAGCATGTGCCACATCCACATCGCACGTTGTCTTTCATCTTGCGAACCAAGCAAATATTCTTCATGCTGCATCATAAATTCAGCGAGTACAGCGGTGTAATGCTCAATACCTGCCATCAAAGATAGCTGCATAGAATGCGGTAGTTTATAAATTCCGTACTCAAACACTTTATCTGCAATCGCACGGAGTAATTCGACTGGATAACCATTCTCTTTGAGAACTTCATCATTGAATTGATTATGAATTTTTGAGTGAATTGCTTCTTGACCAATTAATGAAGTCAATCTTTGTTTCAAAATCGGATCATTAATAAATTCACGATGGTGACGAGCTGTCTCAATGACCACATCCTCACCAAAGGTTAAGAAAATCGATAAAGCATGGAAGTAAGAAGTCGCAAGCTCTTTATTTAAGAAGAACTTTTGATCCAACTCAGCTGGATTAAACTTGAAGTCAAAATGACGAATAGGAATTGGAGCCTTGTTCGCTAAATTTTGGACAATGCCTTGATATTTAGTACTAAGTTTGTCTGAAAATACATTTCGAATAACTTGAGCGACCATCGCTTGTCCCCCACAGAGAGAGTAATATAAAAATTAATAGCGGCACATCCAATGAAATGATCAAATTGTCTTTAAGATTATTTCTGCAATTTGAAACATCTCAGCTCTTAAAAAAATTTCTAAGAATGTTTGTGCCAAACATTATCTCGATAAAATCTATTACTGGTCTTTATCAAGATATTCGATGCATAGTGCACTAGCAAAATATGACCAACAAGAACCAAATTGCTCATAACGAATTGATCATTTTTGCCACTCGAAAACGATAATTCACTCGTGCACTGCATCGCTTTAAATCAATCAAGCTGCCTGAACTTTAGGTGTAAACTCCTTCACAAAGAAAGGATGTAAAGCACCGCCTTCTGATAACAATTTTTTCTCGTAGTATTTAAAATATTCTGATGCATCATGATCGTTAGGATGGAAATCTCTGCGCAAATAATCAAAGATTCGAGCCTGAGTACTACCGAACACACCATCTTTAGGGCTAAAGATTAATTTCACACCACGTCGAGCATCTTTCCAAAACTTCGCCGTTAACATTTCTTGCGGTTTACGCAAAACTGGAACTAATGTTGCAGAGAATGGAATCAGCCCAAGAATCGTGAAATATGCAAGGAAGAATCCTGTAACACGTAACGCATAATTCCCATTCAATGTTTGATATACATCATAAGCAACATCCTTATGTTCAGACTCTTCAAGCATGTGCCACATCCACAGAGCACGTGTCTTTGCATCATCAGAAAAATAGAAGTTCTGCTCATGCGCCATCATGTATTCTGCTAACACGGCCGTGAAATGCTCGATTCCAGCCATTAGAGAAAGTTTTAATGGTTGTGGGAATTTCAAGAAAATATGATCAAAAAACTTTTCACCAAGAAAACGATACAAGCGCACTGGATAATCAAGTTCAACAATTGCGTCGTTAAATTCATTATGTAATTTAGAATGAATCGCTTCTTGTCCAATCAAAGAGGTTACACGTTGTTTTAAAATAGGATCTTTGAGCAAATCACGATGGTGACGTGCTGTTTCAATCACTAAGTCTTCACCATAAGTCAAGAAAACAGAAAGCGTTGCAAAGAAAATCGTTGCAAACTGGTTATTCATATAGAATGATAAATCAATCTGTTTACCTTCAAATCCGATTGCCAGGTGTCGAATGGGTATGCTCTTTTTACTCGCAAAATCGATTTGCTCAGTTATTGGGTTGGATTTAAATAAACTCAAACCTTTGTTCAACGTGCTGCTAATCATGGCTACACCTACCTACTTCACTTGAGCGTCATTTGCCCTATAATATTCTTTGGATTAGGTTCATCTCTTTTCGCCACACTCATTCTTTTCTAAGTTACGAAAAAAGATTCGGGAGATTTTATTGAACCTAGTTCCCTACTAGAACCAATGTAAACCGATCTTATGTTCGGATTCAATTCGGGTAAAAATGAAGATTTTTTATCCTATATTTTTCTAATATTGATACGACTCAACAAGTAATCTCAATCATAAAAATTCACAGCAATTAAAATTAAAAACAATAATTATCATTAATTTAAATAAAACATAATTAAGAAAAAAATAATGAAATAATTTTATTTATCTTATCTAAACTGGTGTTTATTACAAATTCAAAAGTATAATTTAAAAATTAGTAATTATTTTTGTTCGGATTAATTTAATAGAACTTTCATGAGATATCAGGGCATGCTAATCTGACAATATGTTCGGATTTTATTTTTCACTGAAATGGCTACTCGTAAACCTCGTCAAAATCGCTCAAAAGTTACTGTTGATACTATTATCGAAGCAGGTTTTATCGCTGTTGCTGCCAATGGAACCAGTGGAACAACGACCCGTCATATTGCTGATATTGCTGGAGTGAGTGTAGGTTCACTTTATGAATACTTTAAGAATAAAGAAGAAATTTATGATGCGATGGCCAAATCTTTTGTAAAAGAAGTATTAGATATGGTGAAAGAACGTAAGCGTCCGCTGAACCCCATGCCTATTTTTTAATTTGAGTTGGATTTCCAGCGATGTGGCAGTAATTCTTCTAT
>Ga0247720_100173_pt1 | contig 29697 bp, 19 predicted proteins | sample MSEWel2015_12_15_FD_189078 | JGI IMG/M metagenome (GOLD analysis project Ga0247720, IMG submission 189078) | Subsurface sediment microbial communities from gas well in West Virginia, United States - MSEEL Well Study Marcellus 3H_2015_12_15 | ecosystem: Environmental > Terrestrial > Deep... | reverse complement strand
TCCTACCGGCAGGCGCAAAAGTACCTAAAGGGCAAAGGCGGGGCCATCGTCACCTTCGGCATCAAGGGCGGGTTGGAGGCCGGTCGCAAGTTCATAGACAACCTGAAGCTCTTCTCGCTCCTCGCCAACGTAGGCGATGCCCGCTCCCTGGTCATTCATCCCGCCAGCACCACGCACCAACAGTTGAGCGAAGAAGAACAGCTTTCGAGCGGCGTAACACCCGACCTAGTGCGCCTTTCCATCGGCCTGGAAGACGTAGATGACATCATCGCCGACTTGGAGCAGGCCCTGAAAAAAGCCGTTTCATGAGGAGGTGAGCCCATGCCCGGCACATCCCTAGCCGTGGAGGAAAAAAACACCGGCGTCGGCTTTGTGCGCACCCTCTACGCCACCTTTCCCGAAGGCATCTCCCTCCGGTGCGGCGCAACCCTGGCCCCGGTAACCGTGGCCTATGAGACATACGGGGAGCTAAATGCCGCGGGGGATAACGCCGTTCTCATCTGCCACGCCCTTACGGGCGACGCGCACGCCGCCGGCTGGCACACGCCGACAGACAAGGTCCCCGGCTGGTGGGACCCCCTGGTGGGCCCGGGGCGCCCCTTTGACACGGAACGCTACTTTGTAATTTGCAGCAATGTTTTGGGCGGCTGCGCCGGCAGCACCGGTCCGGCCAGCCCAAACCCGGCCACCGGCCGGCCGTACGGGCGTTCCTTCCCCGTGATCACCGTGGAAGACATGGTAAGGGTGCAGCACCGCCTCCTTAAAGAACTTGGTGTAAAGCGGCTCGTAGCTGTGGCCGGCGGCTCCTTGGGCGGCCTGCAGGCCCTGGAGTGGGGCCGGGTCTATCCGCAGCTGGTGGAAAACGTGATCGCCATCGGTGCGGCCGCAGCCCTTTCCGCCCAAGCGCTGGCCTGGAACTACACGCAGCGTCAGGCTATTTATCTCGATCCCGCGTGGCAGAACGGCGACTATTACGGCGGACCTGGTCCGGTCCAGGGCCTTGCCCTGGCCCGGGCCATCGGCACCATCACCTACAAAAGCGAAGCTTCCTGGCAAAAAAAGTTCGGCCGCGCGCTGGCCAGCCCGCCCGAGGAACTCTACCGCCTGGAGAGCCGCTTCCAGGTAGAAAGTTACCTTGCCTACCAAGGGGAAAAACTGGTGCGGCGCTTCGATGCCAACTCTTACCTTTACCTTACCAAGGCCATGGACCTCTTCGACCTCGCGCAAGGCTTCCCCTCCCTGCGCGCCGCCCTGGCCGACTACTCACCGCGGGTCCTTATGGTGGGCATAAGCTCCGATTTCCTCTTCCCGCCCCACCAGCAAAAGGAAATCGTACGGGCACTCCGGGCGGGCAAGAAGAGCGCCGTATACCGCGAGATCATCTCTCCCTACGGTCACGACGCTTTTCTCATCGAATTCGACCAACTGGGCTACATCATCGAGGAGTTTCTCCTCAGAGCCTGACTTCCTTGACTTTGTTGGCTTGGTCCACCAGCACCACCCGCGGCCGGAAACCCTGGGCTTCTTCAGCGCTCACCCAGGTGTAGGCCATGATGATCACCTTGTCTCCCGGCTGCACCAGCCGCGCCGCCGCGCCGTTAAGGCAGATGGTACCGCTCCCGCGCTCGCCGGCGATGACGTACGTCTCCAGCCGGGCACCGTTGTCAATGTCTACCACCTGCACCCGCTCATTCTCCAGCAGGCCGGCGGCTTCCATAAGATCACGGTCCACGGTTATGCTGCCCTCGTAGTTAAGGTCGGCGGCGGTAACCGTAGCGCGATGGATCTTGGCTTTAAGAAGGTTGAGTAGCATCAGTCGACAACCACCTTGATGTTGTCAATAAGGCGCACTTTACCGATGTACGCCGCCACCGCCAGCATGACGCTGCCGGATAAGGTGGTCTTTTCCTCCAGGGTGTCAGGGTCCACCACGGCCACGTAGTCAATGCGGCTGACCAAAGGCTCGGACTCAAGGGTGCGGCGTACGGCATCTCTCACCCGCAGCCCGTCGCGTTCGCCGGCGGCGATCAGATCGCGGCCGTAGACTAGGGCACGGTAGAGTACCGTCGCCGCCCGCCGCTCCGCCGGGGAAAGATAAGTGTTGCGGGAACTAAGCGCCAGGCCGTCGCTCTCGCGCACGATGGGCATGGGTACGATTTCCACATCCAGATTAAGATCGCGCACCATCCGGCGGATGATGGCCAGCTGCTGGGCGTCCTTTTCGCCGAAATACGCCCTGTCGGGGCCCACGATGTTGAACAGCTTGGTTACCACCGTGGCCACACCGCGAAAATGCCCCGGCCGGAAGGCCCCGCAAAGCCCCTGGCTGAGCTTCTCCACCTCGACATGGGTTTGAAACCCTGCCGGGTACATCTCCTCCGGCGTGGGGTGAAAGATGACGTCCGCACCCGCTTCAGCGGCGAGCCTGGTGTCCCGGTTCAGGTCGCGCGGGTACGTGTTGTAGTCCTCCTGGGGACCGAACTGCAGAGGGTTGACAAAAATGCTCACCACCACAAAGTCACACTCGGCCCTGGCCCGGCGTATGAGGCTGAGGTGCCCTTCGTGGAGGTAACCCATGGTAGGAACTAGGCCTATGCTTTTCCCTGCGCGTCGCTCAGCGCGAACGCGGGCGCGCACGGCGGCTACCGTCTCCAGCACTTCCACCAGGCGGTCCTCCTTTTCGGTGCCTTCAGTTTACATCACTATACCACTTGTTTCTTAGGATGGTCAACCTCAGACACCGCCCGGATGCAAGAACCTATTGCGTTATCTGCCAAGCTTCCAAGAGATTCGTCTTCTTCATGTAGAAAGCCACCAGGGGAACAATCACCAGCTGCAGCGCAATACCCGGAAGGCCCTTGAGGAGAGCTCCGTACACATAAATTAGCGGATTTACGTGGAAGTTGAAAAGCGGGCCAATGAGGGCGGCGGCGAGACCCAGGGCCACGCGCCCGAACAGCATAGAAAGGGGCAGCGTAACCCAGATGCTCCAGTCCGTGCGGCGGGAAAGAAGAGAAAGAACCAGACCGTAAGTGGCCAGCTCCACTACCATGAGGGGCAGCATGGGCGGAGAAAGCGGCGGCATCCCGGTGAGAAGAAAGCTTATAACAGGTGAGAGCGCCCCCACGGCCGCCGCCAGGCCCGGCCTGAGAAAGAGGCCCGCAAGAAAGATGGGGATGTGCATGGGAAGAAGCACCGGCCCGCCTACTTTGGTAAGGTGGGCTGCCAATGGCAGGGTTACTGCCAGGGCGATAAGCAGCCCGGCAACTACCAGCTCACGTGTTTTCATAAGTCCACCCTCCTCGAAAAATAAGTAAAGGCCCGCGGCCGGTTTTCGAACCGGCTACGGGCCTTCGTGGTCCATTTCCTACGCTTTTTGCCGCTCGGCTTTGGCCAGCTCTTCAACCCTCTCGACTGCCGCCCGGATAAGGGCGCCCAGCGGCTGCGCCGCCACGCCCACCAGCTCCACATGCGGCTGGGCAACGGGAAGCAAGAGCTTCGCCGCCGGGCTCGTCACCACGGCTTCGGCCATGGCCGCCGTGATCTCACCCATCATGGCGTTGGGGATGATGATGCCTAAGGGCCCGACAATAACATCCACTTCCCGGACCATTACCCGGATGGCATTTTCGCCGGAGGCGCCGCGCGCCGCGCCCGCCCGCACCATGGCGTAAGTGGCGGCAGAGTTGGTACCTAGCGCCAGGATCTCGTTCCCGGCCGGAAGGCTGGCTTTAAGTTGGCTGATGAGTTGGCTGCCGATACCGCCGCCCAACCCGTCGATAACCGCAACGATCATGCTGGACCTCCCTGCTGGTGCCGCTACCGCCCTCATCCACTCCTTCAGGAGTTTTTCCGGGCGCAGGCGAGCCGCAAAGCGGACAGGCAATTTCTGCGGCCTTCGGGCCGCTCGGATTCTCACTCAAGATTTACTTCGCCGTCCGCGCCGATATTCCTGCCGGCCGTCGGCAAAGTGAAGGTGAAGACAGAACCGCGCCCCGGCGTGCTCTCTACCCAGACGCGCCCACCGTGGGCCTCCACCAGCCCTTTTACTATGGCCAGCCCGATGCCGGTGCCGGCCGTGGTGCGCGTGCGCGCCTTTTCCACCTTATAGAAGCGCTCAAAAATGTAAGGCAGGTCCTCGGGCGGTATGCCGGGGCCGGTGTCGCGAACGCTTACGGCTAGCTCTTCACCCTGTACTTCTGCCGTAACCTCCACCTTCCCGCCGGCGCGGGTGTGGCGCAGGGCATTATCGAGGAGGTTGATCAGCACCTGCTGCAGGCGGTCGGTATTGCCCCAGGCCGCAGGCAGCGCCGCCGGCACGTTAAGTTCCAGGCGGATTCCCTTCTCTTCGGCCAACGGCCGCACCTTCTCCGCAACCTCGCGACAGAGTTCCGCCAGGTTCACCTCGCCTTTTTCCAGCGCCAGTTGCCTCGCCTCTATGCGGCTCAGATCCAGGAGGTCGCTCACCAGGCGGCGCAGGCGCAGCGTCTCATCCAGGATAATCTTCAGATACTTTTTCTCTTCGGCCGGGTCGGCCGCCAGCCCGTCCAGGATGGCTTCCGTGTAGCCCTGCAGGTAGGTAAGGGGCGTCCGGAGCTCGTGGGAAACGTTGGCTACAAATTCGCGGCGCATCTCCTCCAGCCGCCGTTCGCGGGTCATGTCGAGCAGCACACACACCACGCCGCGCACGGTTCCGCGCGGGTCGCGCAGCGGTGCCAGGCGGCAGGCCAGAACCTTCGCCCCTGCCGTCACCTCCGCGCCCTGCACCGCGCCGGTCTCCACCACCTGCCGGAAGGCTTCTTCTAGCTCGGGAAGGGAAATGTCAACCCCCAGCTTCTGCCCTGCCGTGAGCTCGGTCAGGGGAGCCAGATAGCTCGCCGCCGGCGGGTTGAAGATAAGGACCGCGCCCCCGGCATCGAAGGTAATGACGCCGTCGGTCATGCTGCCCAGGATGCTGGCCAGTTGATCCCTTTCGGCGCCGAGGGCGTCCAAGGTGCGGGCCAGCTCCTCGGCCAGATGGTTCAGGGCCTGGCCCAGGCGACCCACTTCATCATCGGTGCGCACGTTCACCCGGGGTGAAAAGTCCCCGGCGGCCATGGCCTGGGCCGCCCGCTCCATGTGGATGAGGGGCCGCGAGATGCGGCGCGAGAGAAAGAAAGCCAGCACGGTAGCCACCACGAGCGTCACCAAAATCCCGTAAAGGATAAGCCGGCGCACAGCGGCAATGGTACGGGTAATAGGGGCGAGGGGGGCGTACAGATAAACCGCCCCCACCACCTCATCCGCCACTTTAATGGGCACGGCCACCGTAAGCACCGTGGCGTTTACTCCCGGCTGGTAGCCGCGCATCACTACCGTCCGGCCGGCCAGCACCGCGGCGGCTTGGGGCGGCGTCAGCCTTTGCCGGCCCTGCCCACCCCAGCGATGCATCCACATCATTCCGGGACTGACACTTTGGATGAGGCCGCTCTTATCCATAATAACCACATTGGCGTTGAGGAAGTCCTCCACCAGAGCGAGGTCACGGAGAAGCTCCGCGTCGCTGGGCGAGCTGAGCACCAATTTGCCCAGGTTCTGCCCCTGCTCTATCAAGTTCTGGGCCTGGAGGTTGAAGTAAAAATTATCGAAGAGTTGAGATAGAAGAAGCCCCAACACCAGTAAGAGCGCCACCACCACCAGGACTACACTGAGCCAGAGGCGGCTTACAATGCTCTTCAGCACTAGTTTTTCACCTCAAATTTATAGCCGACGCCCCAAACCGTCACCAGGTACTCCGCCCCCTGGCCGGCCTTCTTGAGTTTCTCGCGCAGGTTTTTAATGTGCGTATCCACCGTCCGGAGGTCACCGTAAAAATCGTACCCCCACACCTTTTCCAGGAGCTGCTCGCGGGTAAAGACGCGCCCCGCCTGGGAAGCCAAAAAGTAGAGAAGATCGTACTCCTTGGGCGTGAGCGCTACTTCCTGCCCCGCCACCTCTACCCGGCGCGCCGGATGATTGATGGTCAGACCAGGGAAGGTAAGGATCTCCTTGCTCTCCACGAACTGGGGGCATACCCGGCGCAGGAGCGCCTTGATCCGCATCACCAGCTCGCGCGGGCTGAAAGGTTTTACCACATAGTCGTCGGCCCCCAGTTCAAAGCCGGTAAGGCGGTCAATCTCCTCCCCCCGCGCCGTAAGCATGATGATGGGGACGTCCTTCGTGCGCCGGATCTCCCGGCATACCGTCCAGCCGTCCAGCTCCGGCAGCATCACATCCAGGATTACCAGGGCAAACTCCTCCTGGCCGATCTTTTCCAGCGCTTGGCGCCCGTCGCCCGCCTCGACGACGCTGAAACCCTCGCGCTCCAGATACAGCCGGATTAGGTCGCGCATGCGCGCTTCGTCTTCCACCACGAGTATTTTCGTTCTCTGCGCCATGTTTGGTACCTCACTTTGTATCTAGCCCGCTTGTAGACCGCTCGCCTAAAATGATTCCCTAAGCGCCCCGCCTTATCCTGCTTGCTGTTGGGGAAAAAAGATAGTGGGAATTGACCAAGGACCGGCCGGAGAAACGGCGAATGTAAGATTTAGGAAAGAAACAGTTAAAGGGGGCAGGAAGATGGACCTCGTCAAAGAAAGCGGCGAGTTCACGCTGAAAAGAGTAGTTCAGCTGAAGATTCCTATCGGGGTGGACCTATTGCAGGCCATAGAAGAAGGTCTGGCCAAGCACGGCATCGACAGTGCCGTAATTTTGGGCGGCGTAGGAGCCCTGCGCAAAGCCGTCTTTCGCAACGTTAGGGTTATGCCTCCCGACTTTCAGGTGACGGACAACGAACGGCTCTACCTCGTTGTGGAAAAACCTCTGGAACTCGTTTCCCTTACCGGTTGGGTGGCCAGGCGCCGGGAGGACGAGCGGCCGGAAGTGCACGCCCATTTCTCGGCCTCCTACGTGGAAGGCGATACGGTAAGAACAGTAGGAGGTCACCTTACCCCCGGCACTGAGACCCTGGTGAAGGTCGTCGTCACCCTCGGCGTGTTCGAGGAAACTCAGTGGGCCAGGGTTGATCAACCGCACGGGCAGTGGGATCTGGATCTAAAGTAGCCGCCCATGCCGCCAGCGGCGCCACCAGACCGGCGGAAAAACCTCGGCGCTCGGGCATCCCCCTTCGGCACGAACGACCTGAGGACGAACGAACTCGGCATGAGTGTCTGCATTTTCCGGTAGCTGCCTAAGAAGGAACAGGTATCCGCGCCGGCCTGCCGCCCAGCTCTTCAATGGCCAGCGCCGTAATGCTCGCTAGATTACCTCGTTTCTCTAAGCGGCCGCAAACCAGAAGGGCACCCACCGCATCGCCGAAGAGCAGATGGCCGTAGCGTTGGTAGACGTCTTCGAACACGGTTACATCGATAAGGCCGGTTTCGTCTTCCATAGTGAAGAAGGCCACCGTACGCCCACTCCTGGTGGGCGGGCGGTGCGGACGGATGGGAAGACCCGCCACCTTTACCTCCCGCCCCGGTAAAAGCCCCTTGGCCGCCCGGATGGTCAGCACTCCCTGCCTTTCAAGGGTCGGCCGCAGGCAGCTTAGGGGATGCCCGCTCAGGGAAAAGCCGAGCAGGTCCCACTCGAAGAGAATCTTCTCTGCAGGCGAGAAATCGGGTACCCCCGGCGCCGCCCGCCCCAGCTTATCCTCCCAGAGAAGGGCGCGCCGGTTTGGATCCAGGGAAGCGCAGGCGCCGGCCAGAATAAGGTTCTCCCGCACGTCGGCCGGAAGGTTCACCCGCTTCTTAAGATCGGCCAGGGAGGTAAAAGGGCCTGAGGCGCGGGCGGTGAGGAGCGCTTTCAGCGCTTTTTCTTCCATACCTTTCACCTGGCGCAGAGAGACCCGGATGGCGCCCTCCTCCACGCTGTAGGCGGCGCCGCTTTTATTTACGTCCGGCGGCAACACCTTTACGCCGCGCCGCCGTGCCTCGCCGATGAGTACCCAGGGCGGGTAAAAGCCCATGGGCTGACAGGTTAGGAGGGCAGCCAGGTAGTGGGCCGGATAATGGCGGAGAAGGTAGGCCGTTTTATAAGCAGTAGTAGCGAAAGCGGCGGCGTGGGCCTCGCAGAAGCCGTAGCTGGCGTACCCGGCGATCATGTCGAAGATGGCCTGCGCCGTGGCCAAAGGCACGCCCCGCTCCACCGCCCGGGCCACAAACTCCGCCCCGATGGCCGTCATCTCCGCCTGGGAGCGGGCGTGGGTCATGACGCGCCGCAGCCGGTCGGCCTCGCCGGCGCTAAAGCCGGCAATGGCCGTGGCGATGGCAATGACCTGCTCCTGAAAGAGCACCACCCCGTAGGTCTTCTTTAAGATGGGTTCCAGCGTGGGGTGGGGGTAGCTAACCGGCTCTTCCCCGCGCCGCCGGGCAATGAACGGTTCCACCATGTTCCCCTTGATCGGCCCCGGGCGAATGAGGGCCAGGCTGGCCACCAGGTCCTCCATGTCGTCCGCCCCCAGGCGGCCCTGTAGCGCCCGCTGGGCCGGGCTCTCCAGCTGGAAGACGCCGACGGTCTCGGCCCGGCGCAGCATCTGAAAGTTGGCCCTATCGTTAAGGGGCAGCCGGTCATAATCAACCGGTCGCCCGCTCGCCTTCAGCGCCTTTAAAGTTTCCTCCACCGCACTTAAGGCGCGCAGGGAAAGGAGGTCCAGCTTAACCAGCCCCAGATCTTCCACGTCTTCCTTATCGAACTGGGCGACCACCGTTCCTTTGGCCGCCCACTGGAGCGGCACCAGGCCGGCCAGAGGCTCGCGGGCCACCACCAGGCCGCCCAGGTGGGTCCCTAGGTGGCGGGGAAGGCCGGCAGCCGCAGCGCAGAAGTCGAGCAGCCGCTCGTAGCGCTCCCAGGGTAGGGGGGTATTTTTGAGTTCCGGCACCCGCGCGCGGGCGGCGCGAATGCCGTCCGCCGGGACGAAGTAAGGTAGGCGCTTGGCCAGGGCGTCCAGCTCCGCTGCCGGCAGCTCCAAGGCCTTCCCCAGATCGCGCACCGCCGAACGCGCTTGAAAAGTCTGATAGGTGGCCACGGCCGCCACTTTATCTTCGCCGTAGCGACGGCCCAGGTAGGCGGCCAGTTCATCCCGACGGCGGGCATCGATGTCGAGGTCGATATCCGGCCGTTCCGCCCGCTCGGCGCTCAGGAAGCGTTCAAAGAGGAGTTCCCGCCGGAAGGCATCAACTTCGGTGATCTCCAGGCAGTAGGCCACCACCGAGTCGGCCGCCGAACCCCGTCCGGCACAGCGGATCCCCCGGGCCCGGGCCTCGCGCACCACGTCCCACAGCACGAGGAAGTAGTCGGTAAAGCCGAGGCGGCAGATCACCGCGAGTTCCTTTTCCAACCGTTCGTTCAAGGCCGCGCTGAGGCGGCCGTAGCGCCGCCGGGCCCCCTCCCAGGTGAGGCGCCGGAGCATCGCCTCTGCCGACTCCCCCGGCGGCACGGGAAAACGGGGAAAAAGCGGCTCGTCTTCCGGCAAAGCCGGCTCTAAAGCTTCCGCCAGGGTACCGGCCTGGTCCAAGGCCTCACGGCACTCCGCCGGCAGCAAGGCGGCCAACTCCTCGGCCGCTTTCAAGTAGTTCTCGGCGTTGAGCGGCCGCTCCGGGTGAACGGCCGAGACGGTGGTCTGCGTGCGGATGCAGGTGAGAAGGTCGTGAAGATGAAATTCTTCTTTCCGGGCGTAATGCACGTCAGCAGTGGCCACCAGCCTTAGGTTTAAGGCCCGGCCGAGGTCGGCCAAAGCCCGGTGCAGCGCCCGGTCGCCGGGGAGAAGATTGGGGATAATTTCCAGATAGAAGCCTTCACGCCCGAAAACATCCCTGAGGCGCCGGGCCACCGCCTCCGCCTCCGCCAGGCGCCCCTTAAGGATTAGGGCGGGCACTTCCCCGCGCCGGCAGCCCGAAAGGGCCACCAGCCCCTCCCGGTGCGCGGCCAGGTCCTCCCAAGTTACGCTCGGGCGGCCGCGGGGGCTGCCTAGGTGGGCCCGGGTGAGAAGCCGGCAGAGGTTCCTGTAGCCCTGCCGGTTCCGGGCCAGAAGGGTTAGGTGGTAGCCGCCGGCCATGGTTATTTCTACCCCCAGAATGGGCTTTATCCCGGCCGCCCGGGCGGCCCGGGTGAAGCGCACCGCCCCGGAAAGGTTGTTGTGGTCCGTCAGAGCCAGCGCCGGCTGCCCCAACTCCGCCGCCCGCCGCACCAGCTCCTCAATACGGCTGGCCCCGTCCAGGAAGGAAAACGGCGAATGCACGTGCAGGTGCGCAAAACCCGGCGCCAACGGCGTTTCCTCCTTTCGCGCCGACGAGGTATCAATCATAGATCTTGTAGAGGTGCCAAGTGCCCGAGGAAGGTTCGTAGTAAAGCTCGTAGAGGCCGCCGGCGGCGGTAAGGCGGTAGAAGATTTTTTCGGGCTCGCCCCGCCACCACTCGCCCGTATCCGCCCAAACCTCCAAAACGGCGGCAACGGTAAGGGTGTTCCCCCGCCAGGTAAAGGCCGCCGGAAGGCCGCCGGAAGTCTTGACCATGATGGGCCGGTCAACCAGCCGCATGGTTTTCCTCCCCTTCACTCTTTTCCCACCGACGCAAAGGATCAAAAAAGGCCAACATCCGCTCGCGGCGGCTGGCCGGCCACCGGCCGCCCCAGTTTATGCGGCCGGGATAGCGCTCCTCCAGGCGCGCCAGCACCTTCTCCAGCCTTTCCCGCTCCCGCGGCAGGCCGACGAAGGTAAGGCTCAGCTGGCCGAGAAGGAGCGGCACCAGCGGGCCGAGCCGGGCGGCTACAGCGTTCAGGCGCCCGGAAAGAGCCGTCGGCAGCAGGCGCTCAAGGGCCGCGCGCAGGTCACCGGCCGTAAGGAGCGGGCGGTTGAATTCTCGCTTTCGGATAAGGGGCAGGCCGTCCTCAGGAAAGAAGATGAGTTCCAGGCGCCGCCCCCAAGACCTGCAGCGTTCCTCTTCCCGGGCCAGGTAAACGGCCGCGGCGGCGCACCAGGCCATAAGGCGCTCCCGGTCGGCCTCTCCTTCCCAGGGAGAGCGATACTTTAGATAGGCAAGCCGCGTGCCCTCCACCCGGCTGCCGTCGCGGCCGCGGCTGAGCTGCGCCACCCGGTACCCTTCCGGCCCGAAAAAGCGGTAAAGTTCTTCCGCCGCAAGCTCCGCCACCTGCCCGATGGTTTTCAGCCCTAAAAGCCTCAAGCGCTCGCGCAGGCGCGGCTCCACCGGCCAGAGATAAGCGAGGGGAAGTGGAGCCAGGAAATCCGCCTCCTTCCCCGGCGGGACGACCACCACCCCGTCTTCCCCGCGCAGCAGCCCGGCCCTTTGCGCTAAGGTGGCCGCCCGCGCCACCAGCTTGTTTCCCGCCAGAGATGCTAAGAAGCGCTCGCCCAAACGGGGCACTAAAAGCTTCCTCAGCTCTCCTACGGCCGCCTCCGGCTCCGGAAGGCGGGTAAGGTCGAGGAAAAACTCTGGCCCCTCCCCATACTCCACCCTTTCCGTAAACAAGCTGCAGTCAGCCAGGAGTTCCTCCCATTTACCTGGGTCTAATCCGGCCAGGTGCCCATGGACCACCCACATTACCATCACCCAAAACGTATGTTCGGTAATAATATTATACCCCCGAACGGGGGGTATAACAAGTGGAGAATCCTGGCACTTCGCGAGGCATTTTCGATCTTCCTGTGCTTGGCCTCTTCGGCTTCCTCTAACTAAGTTGTTGCAGCCTGGCGCGCATCTCCCGCCGCAGGCGGCTTATTACCCTATCCACACGAAGTTTACTCCTGCGCTCCTTCATGCCGTCCACCACTCGCTCGGCAGCGTCCATGGATGTGTGTAACAAAATGCGATTTATAGTTATGGAAGCCCTACTCCCTACTGCCGGCACCTCGCAGTCAAACAATACATCTTCAGCAATCGCCCTAAGTTCATCGGCAGGAACGTCGCTTACTATTATTTTGCTTCGATCATTAAGCAGCGACTCAACATCCCGCAGCACCGGGTAAAAGAGAGCCCCTTGACCAAAGGAAGGAGCACGTGCTTTTAACAGGCTCTCTATCGTCAGCAGGTTAAGCAACTCCTGGGCCCGTGCCGCCCGGACATTAAAGCGTTCAATTCGGCCGGCCGCGTTGCAGAGCTCAAATTCTTCCTGCGCCACACGTTTAAGCTCTTCCCGCAGCGGCTCAAGTTCCCCTTCCGTCAATGCTTCCTCTTCGGCCAGTTCCAACCCTTTCAGATCGCTCCATTTAAGAACAAAACGTATCTCCCGAAGGCCGCCGGTTCCGCGGCAAGCTACTGCATAGCCCACCAGCTCACAGTTTTCGATCCCGGGAACGGGTACGGCCACCCGCCGCACGCAGGCCGGAAGCTCAAATTGCACGATTTCTTCCAGCACGGCCTCGAAAAATGGTTCACCATACGAGGCAAAATGGACTCGCCTCTCGTCCTCGCCTAAGCCCTCTTCATAAAGCTTTCGACACGTAGTCAGAATCGCCCCATCCGGGACGCCGGAAACACCTCTTAAGATCAGCATCGGTCTTTCCGGTCCGCCCTTTACTTCACATCCCAACTGGCTTAAGTATTGGGAACTACTAAGCGCCTCCCAGATGTCTGCGAGCTTCACCGGAGCCGGCCACCGCTCGCCCTTTTGAGCCTCGCGTAGGTAAATCTGGTAGAGCTCTCTGGGAGGTATCTCCATTTTTTCGTTATTGCGGCGCTGCTCCTCCATGCGTTTCAGCGCTCGTTGGTATAGTTCTTCCGGATTAAGGGACCCCTCCGCCAATTCTCTAAACTCATTCGGGAGAACAGGGAGAAGCGAAAACTGCTGTGGACCGACCACAAGATTAGCTTGGCTCAAACGGTGCAGCAGAGTGCTGTATACCGCTTCTTCAGCGCTATTAGCATAAAAGAGATTACACACGTAGACTTCCTCATGTTTCTGCCCGATGCGGTCAATACGGCCAATTCGCTGCTCTACTTTCATGGGGTTCCAGGGCAGATCAAAGTTGATAAGAACGTCGGCCGTCTGTAAGTTTAAGCCTTCTGCCGCAGCATCTGTACAAACGAGTACGTCTATCTCCCCACGTAAAAAGCGTTCCTTAACCCTCTCGCGCTCCGTTTTTACCATGGAGCCAGTCTGAGGATCGTAATACTCGGCTCCCTGCCCTGAGTAGGTACCTATTAACATTTCCTGATCAACGTGACGTAACCGCCTAACAATATCTTGCAGCGTGTCGTAAAATCGAGTAAAGATCACCGTTTGCCGAATGCGCCGCGTCTTCCGATCCCGCCGCTTCTCGAGAAGCTCCAGAAGTGCCGTCATCTTAGATGAAGGCCCAGTAAGGTCTTTCATTCTCTCTAGCATACCCTGAAGCGCTGCTCGCTCCCATTCAAGATCGGCCGGGGTTCGGTTCCGTAGTAGCAACCCGAAAACTTCCTGATCTCCTTCGCTCTCGCCGCCAAAAACCTTATCTTGGAGATCTGCCGCTGTCTCAGCTTCTTCTTCAACCTCCTCTTGCAGCCCGTACCTAAGCGTAGCTTCCACCTTTTCCAGGCGGCGTCGCAAGGTTTCGTGAAAGGCATAAAGGCTCGAAGCGAAGCGTAAGCGCAAAAAGCTGAGCAGGTAACTTACCATTTGCTGCGCCCGCCGGTCCCCGTGGTGCCGGATCTGGCGCGCCAGGCCACGGCAGTACTCCTCTAGGCTTTCATATATATCTCTCTCCAAGGGACTAAATTCTATGGGGCGCAGCGGCATAATATGGCGGCGCGGCAGATTCTCCTTTAACTGTCCCTCCTCACGGTAAATTTCCAAGAGGCCCCGGGTGTTGCGCAGCCTTACCCGCCCTAAGGGCGAAGCGCTAAAGATCACGCGGTAAATAAGCTCGCGGTCTTTGCCTCTAGGGATGATTCCGTATTCTAGCCATTGGCGGAGCGTAATGGCTATGCGCTTTTCCGCGACCTTTTCCTGAATAAACCTGTACTGCACATTATCCTGAACCTCGAGGGCGCGGATACTTTGCCGAAGAAATTCCCATTCTTCTTTCTCCGGCTCCTCCCCCCGAACAAGTTTCCCGAGGATCTCATAGTACTCTAGCATCAGTGTCGGGTCAAACTGGAACGGCCCAACGCGGTCGGTTAGGGCCAGGAGGTCGCATACCTCCACGGGATGAAGTTGCAAGGGGGTAGCCGTCGCGAGCCACAGGGCCCGCGTTCTGGGGCGGAGGCAGTCACGGACAGAGGTGTACAGCTCACCGTAGCGCGGGCTGGCCTTGCAGCCGGCCGTTGGGTTGTTCCGCCTTAAGGCATGGGCCTCATCTACCAGTGCGATGTCAAACGGCGGCGAAGCCAGAAGCCCTATGGCCCGCTCGCGCCTGGCCAGAAGCCCTGTGGAGATAATGACCAGGTCCGGCTCGTAGAGTGACTGTGCTTTCCGGTTGGCCTTCACGGGGAAAATATATTCATGTACGGTTTCCGGCGTAGCGCGCGCCAAACCGAAGGAGAGCAACATCTTGGAAGCCATCTCGCGTTGCCACTGGTTTGTAAGGGACGCCGGCGCCGCAATTAAAATACGTTTCGCCAGCCCTGACAGATACAAGGAGCGAAAGGCTAAGCCAGCTTCAATGGTTTTTCCCAGGCCGACTTCATCGCAAAGCAGGTACGAATAAGGCCAGGTCCGTACCAGCCTGCGCGCCACCATCGCCTGATGGGGCCAGGGCGCCACGGGAGCTGTCTCGAGGCCCACGAAACGGCCGCCCGGCATGCGTGGGGCATCGCGCAGGACGGCAAAACGCAGACGTTCTAATGCCCCGGGTGGTCTCATCTTTCTCGGCACGGTACTAGTACCGTCTACCTCTAATGGGTAGTCGATGCCGTCAGCCAAACTTACCAGGTGCCGCTTAACCGCTTCTGGAAGGGTCAAAACCGGCAGGTGGGGAACACGTCCTTCCCACAACTTCTCGAAAGCCTGCTCGGCTTCATCGATTCTCCGGCACTCCATCTCCCCCCACCAGTCGCAATGAACGTCGATGTTTTCCGCATTGAGGACGAGCGCCGTCTTCGACTCATTGAGCGTTCCCGTGCCATAAAGCCGATTGCCAAACTCGTCGCGAAGTATAAACCACTTCTCATGAACATAGCCGTCATCAACCGCATCAAATGGGAGCGGCTCGCCAGTTATGCGGTGAAGTCGAAAGGCCACACGCACCTCTAGATATCCGTGCGCCACCATCCAGGCGAGTAACGTAACCCCATTCTTAACGTTTTTCGGCCAAGCTTCAGGGCTTTCCAGCTCGCCGCGCAGCCTGGCCGCCAGCCGTTCAGCATCGCCGGCAAGGATGGCGCGCACGTCTTCTGGGTCCAGGTCGGTGCCAACGATAAGGCGCATCTTCCCTTTCCTGCCAACAAAGGCCGAGTAGCCCTGTGAAGCCGCTGCCAGGGAAGAGGAACGAAAGTAACCGGCAACGCGATCGTACTGTACTGCGAGGCTCAGGGCGGGCACGTAGAAATCGTGCAGGATGTCCACCGGACGCCCATCGATGATGGTTGAAGAAGTACGGTAAGAGAGAAGCCAGTTCCTGGAGCGCAGTCCCTGGTCAGAAGAGACATCGGTTGAAGCCACTCACGCATTCCCCCTAAGCGCCGAGAGACAGGCTCACCTTAGCCCAAAGAGCATGGCCTCTGCTTCTTGGCGTAACTTCTCGTCGCTCGCCTTCGCGGCCCAGACCGAAAGAAGATCGAGGATCACTTGCTGCTTTCCTTCCGCGTGCCGCTCCAAATAGCTCCGGGCAACCGGGACATCGCCATCACGGAAGGCCATAATGAGCCCCTGGAGGACATCCCACTCCGTCTGCGGAGCCTCGAGACGCCTTACACTGCGTTCCTCGGGCAGAGCCAGACGCAGACGAGAACCCTTGCGAAGAACCGGGGCATAGTATCCGCTTTCTTCAGGCTTACTTTCCTTGCTTCGCCTGCCCCCTGTCTCCTCGCTAATGCCGATCATCCGGCCGTTTACCCGGTAATTGCCGGCCGCACCCACCAGGGTGATGTTCAGCGCCCGCGAAAGGTTAAGAGCTTCGTCATACGGGAAGTCGGCCAAGCCGAAGATGCCGTAGAGGGTCAGCGCCATGGCCGCTTCGGGATTAAGGTCGTCCACTCTAAGGCGCCCCCCGGTGAGCCGGCTGATTTGGTACTGGGCCACGACAGCGCTGGCCTCGTTCATGGCCCGCGTCGGGCTTACCAGCTCGTCGCCGTCCAAAACCGGCCAATGCTCAGAAAGCACGCGTAGCGCCCGGCCATAGCTCGCCACCATCTCGTCCACGGGATTCAGGTGCAGTAACTCGAATTCCTTTAAGCCTTCGCGTACCGCCTCACGCACCTTCTGGGCGACCCCCGAACCGGCGAAAGCGATCCAGGTAGCCGGTTGGTTGCCCTTTTCTTCTCGCTTACGACAAGTGAGAAAGATGGAACTTGCGGCCGCAGCATTTTCCATAATGTGCTGGGAGTGCTCGAATTCCGATTCTACCGGAAACGAAGCGGTAACGGCCCAACCAGCTTCAATGAGGGAACGAATAAGTGCTTCCCATGCTTCCTGCGTCTTGTGAGTGAACATAACTGTCATAATGCCGTCATCTTTGAGCACCCGCCGGCATTCGCTGAAGATTTCATTCATCAGTTGCTCGTATCTGCGAGAGGCTTGAGAACGCGAACCGTCTCGAGCAGGGTTAGCCACAGCCTCATCGGTTTTGTTGGTCAGCCTCCGCTGAAAAAGAGTAGGATACAGATCTTGAAGGGTACGCTTCTCCCACACATAGTAGAAGTCTGAAAGCTCAGCATACTGCACATTGTTGTAATAAGGAGGATCAATGCAAACCAGGTCTACTGACTTTGCAGGTAGTTCCAGGTGAGCAGCCGTACCACAAAGTATTTTTACCGGGGGTGGAGCACCGTCTAACTTCTCGCGCAGGGGTGCCAGTAGCTCGGCTATCCCCGCGTATGCATCAAGCACCTCTGATAATGCCCAGGCAGCGCCGGAGTGGGGACCTGTGAATATCATCTCGCCAAAGGTCCACTTCAAGGAAAAGTCATGTCGTCCAAAAGTTCCAGAAACGATCGCCCGTTGTGGTATCCACCTGGTCTGCTTGCTGTTGTAATCTATGCACTTATCAATCACAAACTGCAGATACGTTACCACCGCCCGGCCGCGCTCCTCACCCAGTTCCTTTAGAATTTGGGGTTTGAGGCGGTTAAGCTCCTCTACCAGGATCAGGTGTCCCAAGAGCTGGCGCGGAGTAAAGAGGTCGCACCAGCGGGTCACCCCCACGCGAAGCAATTCCAATGTTTTGTGCCCCTTAGGGATGTTCTCGGTCGGTATAAGTCCCTGCCGCTCCCACTCCGGCCAGCGTTCTTTAAGGCGCCTTTCGGCTTCGGCCAAGGCGGCGAGGTCCTGCTCATTGGGCGGCCGGAAAAAGCGCACCTTCTCCGTTATAATCTCGCCGGCCCGCTCGCCGCTTTTGTAACGCATCGGTCTTCCGTTCTTGTCCAACTTAGGTTGGTAGCGAACGGCCACCACCGCATACAGCCGGTCTTGCCAGCGCCCATGTGGCGATTCTCCCCGGGCCTGGGCCTTGATTTCTTCAGCCGAAATGGCCTGGCGGCAGTGAACGCAAATGCCGACCCCGCCATTTACCGTGGCAAAGTTCGGGTCCTCCCCGTTCGGTCCCCGGTCACCATGGACGCGGTAGGTCTCAAAGCGAACCTTGCCGCCGCGCTGCCGGCCGTCGGTGACAATGCGCACGCCCCACTTCGCGCCTTCTTTGGACAGCCAGCACGTGTTGAGGAGCGGGGCTTCTCCGCCACAATGCGGGCAGGTGACTTGGCGAGCGAACAAATATGTGGTCGTATCCTCTCGGTCATACAAGGGGACTAGGGCGGGACACTTGCTTAAATGTGCTTCTAAGACCCGCCGTTCACTTTGTGGTAATGGAAAAGTACGGGGGAATATGCATTCGGCCTTTTCATCTAAGGCAGTAACCAGCTTGTGCCCCCACTTTTTGATCTCGTCTTTTAGGTCGGGACCGTAACGGGCAGGATAGTCCAGGGTAGCATGCAGAATCACAACGGCGACCGGATTGAGATCATTTGCGATCACTCGGCATCCAAGCCGTAACGCTTCGAACGGAATTGAGCCCCCGCCAGCCGTAGGATCTAGCACGATTATGTCTTGTGACTGCCATTCGGGCTGGCGCCTGTAAGCGCGTGCATATCCATACAGATTTGGAACACGGATGCCTACGTTTGACGCAATCTCCAATAGATCTTTGAACCACGCTGGATCGGCAGCCACGCGCTGAACACACAGGGCTTCGCCCTCACCGGGCAGTGGCTCGGGAAGTGGCTTGCCAAGCTGTGCCAGTCGCTGGATAACAGAATGCTCGCTAAGGAAAGGTCTTTTGCGGATAACCATTTGAACCAGGTTTCTGATGGTCTTCCGGTTCTCCTGTTCTCGCTGAAGCGCCTTTGCAACAAAAGAATCCACTTCCAATATTTCCCTTGCCGAAATGTCTTTCTTGATCCAATCGATAAGCCCTTCGTCCAGCGTCCACGGCTCCCCGTTCACTATAGCCTGCACTTTCTCGATCCCCAGCTGCCGTAAAAACCAATCCGGATCCGTTCCGGCAGGGAGCAGGGAGGCGAGAACCGCAGCACGGCTGGCCGTCAGCGGCCGGCGCGCCCACCAGACGTGAAGCCTATGGGTCGGCGGTGCCTTCCCTGTATCTCGTTCTCGTTTGGTTTCAGCACCTACCTGATGGCAAGGAAACCCCGCCTCAATGAGCCGAAGGTCACTCTTGCTTCTACGTTCGTCCATTACTTGATCGCCCTCTCTACCTGCGCAGCTTCTCCAGCATCTGGAGTATGGCCTTATCTCCGGGTTGCCCTCCCAGCATGATCCGCATGCCGGCCCGTGCCCAGCGGCTGGCAGCCTCGCCGTACAAGGTCGCGCGCGCCAGCCAGTAAATTGCCTCCTCTTTACTGAAGCGCTGCACACGCCAGGCCATGAGCTCCACCCGGTCCATATCCTGGACGCCTTCTCTCAGCTTAAAGATGAGCGCAAGCTTAGCCCCGGCCTCCTCGTCCAGAGGAAGGTTCCCGCGAAACGTGATGCGCCCAGGGCTCAAGAAGCGTTCCAGCCCCAAAGGGATACGGGCCTCATCGCAAACGCTACTTACAATAGTGCTCACTACCGGCAGACAACGACGAAGGGGCTGGCCATACAGCAGCCCGCGGTCTTTAAGTACGGTTTTCTCAATTCTCTCCCGGTTCTCCGTTTGTGCCGGTCCGGAATAAACCCTTTCTTTGACTACGAGAACCGGTGCAGGTTTATCCTTATATTCGGTTATTCGCAGCACCCACGGAGCACGAGCCAGAAATGAACGGATCCGGTGCTGAAGGTCTCGTTCCAACTCTAACGCCGTAGTATGGTTTGCCATGTTCTGTGCCTCACGTTACTCTTTTTTAAGTTCCTGAATCAGCGGGCATGACTCGTCAGGATCTGCTATTTCCAAGAAAACTTCCGTGTCGTCGCCTTCTTTCGCTACACCGTTTAGCACCTCGAAGAGCTCACCCAGGGCCTTCATCGATTCCGGCGTAACGTTGCTGAGCTGGAGGCGCAGCGTGCCTCCCGCGGGAAGCTCCAGGTTGGCTAAGTCTAGAGCCTCGATGGCCGACCGGGCTCCCCGGTTGTAAATGCTGCCGAGGCGGCGAAGGAGAGGAAGAAATTTCTTCGCTCCTTCCTGTCCCGTGAGAATAAGCCGGCGTGCTTCGGAATTCGTCCAGCCGCGCGCAGCCGCCTGGGCAGGAGTGATAAGGACGTCGCCGGGTTGCAGGGTATAAAGAGTTGCCCGGGCCCCGTAGATCAGGTTCGGCTTCTCCTTCTCGTCCGGCATCCCCTGGTAGAGGTATACGCGCCCGGTCCGGACAAGCGTAGCTATAGCCTCTTCCACATCTTCCGCCGGCACGTCTCCATACTTTTCCGCAACTCTCTCTGCTACCTTTTCGACGGTGGCGGCATCTTCACTGGCTACGGCGTAAATCACGCCTTCTTCCAATTCGCGAGGATCAATTTTCCTCGTTTCTAGCCAGCCCCGCTGTTTAGCTCCCTGCGCGGTCACCAAACTGTAGCCTTTTTGAGTAAGGTCGGCGCCCAGAGGAATTTCGTGCCCTTGGTGATAGAATTCGGTCGGCCTGGCGCTGAGCGGATCATCCATACGGAAAACACACCAAAAGCCCTGCTGCACGCCGGCGCGGACAATCTGCTCCAGGACTGTCGGGTTCTCGAGAATCGGCCAGCTCCTAATGCGGCAGAAGTTCTCCTGCAGTTTTTCCAGGCTGATAACGTCTCCCTGTTCAAAGAACAGTTTGCTCAGGTTCGTAAGGTCAGCTTTGGTGGTACTGCCGCTCGTGATCAGCTCGCCGTCCTGAAGAAGTATTTGGCGAATTTGCTCGATGAAGGCCACGCCGCTTTCACCGCTTCCGGACTTGATCTCCCGGCGCACGATTTGGCCTCCGGCAGGGTAATAAAGGCTGTTATACAGGCCGGCAACGGCAGTTTCTAAGTCGTTGCCCCGACTTCCGTACCGCTCTCGGAACTCGTCTTCGCTCAGGCGCGCCGGATTCACCCCGTATTTTCGCGGGTTTTCCGTTAAAAGGCGAATAGCTTCGACCTGCCGGGCTAAATCTTCGATGCGACGGCGAAGGTCCTGCGTCTGGACAGTAGAGGTGGATATTACTTCTTGCTGCTCAAAATTTTGCACCCTTACGGTTTCCGGCACAAGGAGGAAAACCAAGTTTTGCTCCAGGCGTGGCTTGTTGGAACCTTTAGTCGTCACCACAGCCTCAACATCTATAGCTTCGGCTGTAGGAGGAACGATTCCCAGTGCGGGTTTTCCCAGCCCATCAGGCAGGTGCTCCGGCAGCGTAACATCGTGTTCAACGTGGAAGAGATCCACCCGCCCTTGTATAATCTTTCGCGCCATCTCCTCTAGAAGCTCTTTGATCTGCCTTTCGGTAACCGTCTTGCGGATGCGGGCCAGAACGTTGTTCAGCGTGGGCTCAGGGCTGGCAAAGTATCTTCCCTTTTCGCACCGGAGGTAAAAGGCCTCATCGTTAATCCTCTCCAGCGCAATGCGTACCTGCGGCGGCGTAAGGCCCGGGAAGGACACGGCAAAGAGAGCCTCGGGCTCGGTGAGGCCGAAGATCTTCGAATCCAATCCCTCTTCGCGGCCCACCAAGCTGTGAAGGAAGACCGTTCTCCAGGTGTATTCGTGATAGGGATGGCCCTGCGGGTGCGGGTTGTGCCGGTCGGCGAGCTCGGCATTGCTTTGGCCACCTTCTAGTTTGCCGGTATCTACACTACCGACATCGGCATTTAGAATTGGAAGAAGGTCGGAGGAACCAGTGCGCCCGAAAATTTCGTTTACCACTCGCTCCGAACGCAGGTCCAGATGGCAGGTATGGATCATCGGCACGGCCTGCCGCTTTTGCCACAGGCTCTGGACCGCCGCAGCCAAAACCCGCAAGACCCCCCGCGTCCCTTGGAAAGTCTCGGCTTCCGCCAGCTTTTCGTTCAGAAAGTCGAGCAGGGTAGGGTGAAAGGGATAGGTCGCCACCATACGCTCTTTAAAGTCTTCGCGGCAGGCTTCCTCCGGGAGGAGGGCTGTGTTCCGCCGGTACATCTCCATGTATTCCGCGGCAGTTTCACGGGCTGCCTGACGGTCTATGGCAAGGAAAAGCCGTTTTGCCAGTACGGAAGAAATCTCCGCGGCCTGAACCGGTATCACCTGCACGGCATCCCGCGCTACCACGCTGGTCACCCCCTGTACGGCTCTCTCCCCCAAGGCTAAAGCATCGTCCTCGCCGACTTCGTCGCCGCGCACTTGGCTTAAAAGCTCCGCCAAACGCTGCGTCTGCTTGGCAAAGGCATCTGTAGCACTGGCCAGGGTCAGCACAATGGCGATACCAGGGTGACTGCGGGCATAGCCATGTAGGGCCATCAAGAAAGCAGCCAGTTGGTTCGCCCCATCTGGCCGGGCCGCTTCAAGGCGCGCTGCGTATTGGGCCAGCTCGTCGAGCATGATGAGAACCTTCCTGCCCCCGAACACGGTGTCAAAATATGTTTTGCCCGGGGCGGCGTAAGAGGTCGCCTCGTCTTCGACTTGACGGTAGAGGCTTTCACCGCCAATTTGGTAGGCAATTTCACCCCAAAGAGTATAGGGTACCAATACGTCCCCCTTAGGCTTGTGGACCGGAATCTCCTCTCCCGCAACGCCGACCACGGCCACGGAGCCGGGCGCTGGAAGAAGCTTCGGGTCGATTAGGTCGGCCGTAACGTCTTGAAGTTCCGTTCCCCGGAAGGCGATGTGGGTGCAGGCTATAAGGGTATGAGTCTTGCCGCCACCAAAAGCCGTCTCCAGCCGGTGGATGGCGGGCACGAGCATATCCCCGGCAATTCGGGCAAACACTTCGCCCAACGTCAAGCGAAGGCCCTGAGTGGGGTATGTAGCTTCACGGAAGAAGAGGTGGGCATCGGTGTAAATCTTGTCGATGACGCTCCGGCCGGTACGATAAAATTCAATCACCGGTCCAAGTGCTGCCGTAAATACCTCCGGGTTAAATGTACCGGCCTCGATCTCCGGCCGCAGTCGGCATGTCTCCAGCACGGATAACACCTTTCATCCCCCTCGTCATATGCTTTAGCGGTGCGTTCCTCTGGAATGTTCCATTCGCTCAGTAGCGGTACAAATCCTCCCAGCCCGTCATCGATCTTCGTCCCCGGGCGCCGGGCCGCCGCGCGAGCGCTCCAGGCGCTCGGCTACAAGCTTGGTAAGGGCGGTGTACACCTCGGCCAGAAGGGAAACCGCACTAAGGCCCGTAAGTCCCATACCGGCCAGGACGATGAGGTCCAGGTCGCGCCGGTCGCTCCTTTCTACTTCTTCTTCTATGGGAAGGACCGCCCGCGCCGCAAGGCGGCGGAAGAGGCGCTTCAGCTCACCGGCACGCTCTCCTTCAAAAAGCCCCGGCTTAGGCAGCGGCAAGTCGGAAAGTTCCGGGCCGTAAAAGGTGAGGACTCCGTCTCCCATGTTGGAGCGGCCCCAAAGCTCTACGTGGAAATAGGTCAGGGTGCTGTTTAAAAGCGCCGCAAAAAGCTCCGGGTCGGCGCAGCCGGTGAGGTAATAAAAGGTATGGTCGCAGAGCGCAGCGCTGGGGTTATAGGGAAAGTTAAAGCGCCGGTCGTAGAACTGCCGCGCCAAAACCTGAGGCGGCAGGAGTTTGGGCAGGCTCCACCAAAAGGAGCGGGAACGCGTAGTGGCCCGCCGGCCGAAGCCCTCCCTTTCCCCCCAGCGGATGTAGTCCGCGACCCGCAGGCCCCGTACGTATTCTTCATCCGGCGGTAGGAGGAGCACCCGCCACGTGAGTTCCTCCTCGCGGATGGTATATCCCGCTACCTCCCGCGGCGATTTAATTAGGGGAAAAAGAAAACGCTCTTCCACGGCGAAGTGCCGGCGCCCGCCCCGCGCCGCAATAACCCGGAGGCCGCTTCCGGCAGTGACTCCGAGTTCCGCCAGAACACGTGGTTCCACTTCCGCCGTTACATCGCGCACGAAGAAGAAGGCATTGGCTCCGCTGGTAAAACCCCGCGTAACCTCGGCCACTTCACCTGCGCTCACCCAGGCGTCCGGCGCGGCGGCGTGAAGGGCAAAATAGGCCCCCGGCGCCCTGAGGAGCGTTCCCCAGCGGGCGCGCACCGGCCGCTGCCGCCGGGTAAGGGTGGCGAGCTCCGTCCGCGGCACGCTTACCACCCGGAAGGTCTCACCCACGTTCCACCCCGGAGGAAATCGGCCGCCGGTCGCCACTACTTCCTCTGCCGCCACGGCAAGGGGCCGGTTTAGATTCACCAGAGCCGTCGGGCGCCGCGGCCGTGGCCGCCGGCCCGCCTCCTCCGGCCGGATGAAGGCGCTCACCGCCGTGTGGACCGCCGCCTGACTGAACCAGCGCTCACAGGCCGAAGTGATGATGAGAGGGATCTCAAAATTTCTAAGGAGTTCCTCTTGGAGCGCCCGCCCGTAGTCCACCTCCAGCCAGGCCACCGGCGTCACCAAAACGGCCACCCCACCCGGCTTAAGTTCATTTTTGAGGTTGGCCAGGAAATAGGCATAAAGGTCGGACTGCCGGGGCACGATGCGGCCGAAGCGCGCCGCCAGGGCGTCTTTTTCTTCGGCGCTCAAGCTTTCCTGGCGGAGGTAAGGCGGGTTTTCCAGGATGATGTCGGCCGGCTCCGGCTCCTCGCGCAGGCTGTCCCCCGGGCGGACGGCGGCAAGGGGCGGGAAAAAGCGGTGCCGGGCTATTTCCTCCGCCACCAGGAGCCAGAGGCGCACGCGCGTAAGGTACACCGCCTCCGGATCGCGGTCCCGCCCCGCCAGGAAAGAGAGAAGCTCCAGCGCGCTCCGTCCGCCCCTTAAGTCGGCGGGAAGGGCGGCCAGTTCGGCCAGGGCGGCGGCGAGAAAGGCCCCGGCCCCTACCGCCGGATCGGCCAGGCGAAAACTCGGCGCAAGATGCACCGGTGAACCCGGCTGCCGGCCGGAGCTACGGGGCTGGGCCAGTTCCTGAAAATACAGTCGAATTGCGAGGCGCGCCATGAAACGGGCCAACTGGGGTGGGGTATAGAACACCCCCCGCTCTTTGTTGCTCCCGCCCCCGCGCTCCCAATGCAGCGCCTCCAAGGCCAGGCCGAGGTCCTCGTTGGACGGAGCGAGCTCCGTAAGTTCCGCCTGTAGGGTGCGTACCGCTTGCGGGGCACGGCCGCACCAAACCGGCGCGGCAAAGGGACCGCCCCAGCTAGTCAGCTCTTCAGGACCCACGTTTAATTTGAGCCGCCAGAGAAAAAGGCCCTGGGCCAGCGCCGCCAGGGCCTCACCGTAGGGGCGCTCTCTTTCTAAGCCGGCGAGCGCCGCGCTTAAGGCCGCCTTTAAGCGCTCAACCTGAGCGGACGACATCGCCGCAACCTCCCTCCCCTTCCTGCCCTACCAGGTAAAGCAATCGGGCCAGGGAGAGCACATCCTGGGCGTTGTGCTCCAGAACAGGCAGGAGCAGCTCCGGTTCGCCCGTGCGCACAAAACGGTGGTAAATGGTAGGAACCAGGTACCCCGGTACATCCCCTTCGCGCTCTGTCCCTAAGAGATACGCCTCCAGCGTAACCAGGCGGTGGTTCGGCAAGGCCTGCGGCAGGCGCCGGGCATGAAAATAAAGGTCCACATGGAAGAGTTCCTTAGGCTGCGGCAGGCCGTGATAGATAAAGCGCTGCTCGATATAAGGAAGGTCAAAGCGCTTACCGTTGAAGGTAATCACCGCCCTCACCCCGGCCAGGACTTCTGCCAGGTAGGTCAAGAGGGCCTTCTCCTCCGAGTAGTGGCGGGCCAGGAGCTGTTCCAGCACGGGCCGTCCCCCCTCCAGGCGCAAAAGCCCGACCAGAAAGAGCGGCTGGTTGCCCCAAAGGCCAGTAGTTTCGATGTCCAGGCAGGCCACCTCGTGCGGTTGAAAGAGGCCGAGGAGCTCTTGGTCGCTCGCTCCGCGCCGCCTGAGCTCTGCCGCCCGGCGGGCATCGACGAGCGCCAGCACGCGCCGCGCCTCTTCCCCCCAGCGCGGGTGTTCCGTAAGGTCGCTGAGGCTCCTTACCCCCTGAGCTTTAAGGGCCGCCTCCGTGACCGGTCCTATGCCCCAGATAAGCTTAAGGTTGGCCAGAATCCGCTCCGGCCGGCCCAGGAAGGCCGGGAGAGCTGCAGCCAGCGGGCGCGTCCGGCGGCAGAAGGAACCGCAGGCGGTTTGGACCTCCGAGGCCCCGAAACGGGCGGCCGGTACCGGCGGCCGGCGCGCGAAGGTCCCTTCGTCCGGCACCCGTTCTGGGGTTGCCATCTGCGCTTTGAAGCTTTCCGGCGCGGAGCAGGCTACCGAGGGCGCGCTATCGGCCTCCGGCGTCCTTGTAGCCTCGGCCCGTTCCGCGCGAAGCCTGGCCAGCCGCTCAAACAGGCTCATACCGTCGCCCCCTTCAGGCGCCCCAAGAGGCGGGTTAAGTTCGCCCGCTTCAGGGCCTTTATCCCGGCCGGGGCCGCCGGCTCGTACGTGCGGCCCAAGAGACCGTGTAAAAGGCAGATCGCCGCTTCTTTATCCAGCGGACGGTTGAAGTTGGAGCATTTTGGTGAGTGAATGCAGCTCGGGCAGCCGTTCTCGCACGGGCAGGCCGCCACCGCCTCCAGCGTGGCGGCGAGGAGTTCTTCGGCCTTTTCGTAGCCCTTCTCGGCAAAACCTACCCCGCCCTCGTAGGCATCGTGAATAAACACCGTCGGTTCCCCCGTTTGAGGGTGGAGGATGGTGGAAAGCCCGCCTACGTCACCCCGGTCGCACATGGCGTAGAGGGGAAGAAGGGCGATGGCGGCGTGCTCTACGGCGTGCAGTCCGCCCATAAGGTCGAGCCCCGCCGCCCGGACCCTGGCCGTAAGCTCTGCGCTCGGCGAAAACCACATGCCTACCGTCTCCAGAACCTCTTCGGGCAAAGATAAACTCTCCCCGCCCAGCACCTGGCCGGTGAGTTCGTGCTTCTTAATATATCCGGTGACGCGCGTGCGTACCCGGAGCCTCCCCACGGCGAAGCGGTGGCCGTAAAGTTCCTTCTCCGCCAGCGTCTCCAGGATTTCCGTGCTCTTTTCGCGCCCCACCATCGTGTAGTAATCCACGTCTACCCGGCGAAGATAAGCCGTCTCGCCGGGAATGTCCAGTTCCTCCACCCGGTACGTCTCGCCCTGGTGCAGGTAGATGGCCCCGGGATAAGCTTCGGAGAAGGCGGTGTGTCCGTCCATGGTACCCACCAGCCGGTTCTTCTCCCCCCGGTCGCGCAGCTGGAAGGTGCGCCCGGTAGTGCGCAGGTTCACCTTTTCCGCCGGGTAGTCCTGACCCGTGTAAAACCAGCGGCCGTCGGCGCGCGTCACCTGGCCGTCCTCCTCCAAGATGGTAAGCAGATCTACCAGCACCGGGTCCCAGAGCGCAAGGTCGGCCGGAGTGAGGGGCAGTTCCTGGGCGGCGCAGCGGGCCTGCCCCAGGAGGAGGTAAGGGTTGGCCGTGTCGATCAGGGCGCTCTCTGTTGGCTTCTCAAAAAACGCCTCCGGGTGGCGCAGGAAGTACTGGTCCAAGGGGTTGGCCACGGCGATAAAGATAATCAAAGAATCGCGCTCGCGCCGGCCCACCCGCCCCGCCTGCTGCCAGGTGGAAGCGATGGTTCCCGGGTAGCCTGCAATGAGGCAGACCTCCATCTCCCCCACGTCGATACCGAGCTCCAGCGCGTTGGTAGCCACCACGCCCAAAAGCCGGCCGGAAAAAAGCTCAAGTTCAATCTCGCGCCGCTCCACCGCGAGGTAGCCGCCACGGTAGGCCGTGAGCCTGGCCGCCAGAGGAGGCGCAAGCTCGCGGCGCACCTGGCGCAGGATACGCTCCACCACCTGGCGGGCACGGGCAAAAGCAATGGTGCGCGCCTGCTCCTGAAGGAGCACCTCGAGGAGCCACACTACTTCGCGCAGGTAGGTGGTATGCTGCGGGACGCGCCAAAAGAGGAAGTCCCGCGCGCCCTGCGGGGCACCGCTTCCTTCGATGAGCGTCACCGGCAGCCCCGTTAGGCGCTCGGCATGTTCGGCCGGGTTAGCAATGGTGGCCGAAGTGAGGATGAACTGCGGGTTCGCGCCGTGGTGCGCCGCTAGGCGCCGCAGCCGGCGCAGGATGTGCGCCACCTGCGTGCCGAATACGCCCCGGTAGGCGTGGATCTCGTCGATGACTACAAACTTTAGGTGGGCCAAAAAATCGTGCCACTTGAGATGATTGGGCAAAACCCCCAGGTGCAGCATGTCCGGGTTGGTGAGAACGATGCGGGCGGTCTCCCTGATCTCCGCCTTTACCGTGTCCGGGGTATCTCCATCATAGACGGCAGCCGGCACAAGGCCGAAGCGCTGCACCGCCTTAAGCTGGTCTTGGGTGAGGGCCTTGGTAGGAAAGATATACAGGGCGCGGGCAAGCGGGTCGGTGAGAAGCTCCGCCAAAACGGGCAGGTTGTAGCAGAGCGTTTTGCCGGAGGCCGTAGGCGTCACCACCACTATGTTCTCCCCTCGCCGGGCGGCGTCGAGCGCCGCCGCTTGGTGGGTGTAAAGGCGCCTGACCCCGGCCCGCTCCAGGCTGGCCTGAAGCTCGGGCGGCAGCGGTCCGGCCGGCTCGGCGTAGGCCGCCGACCGCCCGGGCAGGTGCCGCCGGTAGGTTATCTGACCCTGATAACATGGGTGCGTGGTAATTGCCCGCAGGATCCTCTCGACATCCATACCTTGGCTCCCCTTCCGGTATCAAACCGCGGCAGGATCACTTTTCCCCGTGCCGTGGAAAAAATGGGCGAAAAACCTCCGGCCGGCGCCGCAGCCGTTGAACGGGCACTTCCGCCGGAGGCGCGCATAATCACTAGCGAGGATAGCGAGCGAGGAACATCACTTTTAAGTAATTAGGCGCCTCTGCCCCTTTTCCTGCCGGGTATGAGGGGGCTTTAGGGAAAAACGCCTCGGGGAAAGAGTTTTTTGCTGCATAATTTTTCCCGGCCCTTCCCATGCTAGAGAGCGGAGGTGATAGTATGGCGCAAAATCAACAAATCATGTGCAGCGTAAACAGCTGCCACTATTGGAAGAGCGGCAACCGCTGCGACGCCAACATGATTATGGTAACTGCCGACAGCTTTGCCAATCAGGCCCCCGACCGCATCGACGCCCCGATGGCCGCAACCATAACTCCCACTCCGACCAGAAGCTGCATGGAGACCTGCTGCAAAACCTTCATACCTAAAGGTAGCGGCCGCGAACGCCAAGATGATGTAATGAAAGCATAACCGGGAGAAGCCCTGTTGCTTACGCACAGGGCTTCTGCGATAACAAGCCGCAAAGGAGCCGCGATATGGCGGAGAAGCTCTCGCCCTTTACCATTGCCGCAACCTACGTGGGAACCGTAGTCGGAGCAGGGTTCGCTTCCGGGCAGGAAGTGCTGCAGTTTTTTTCGGCCTTCGGCAGGTGGGGGTTTGTCGGTATCGCCCTGGCCACCGGTCTCTTTGTTTTTTTCGGCCTGGCCATTATGGAGCTCGGACATGCGCTCAAAGCCGAGTCGCACCTGCCGGTGATCCAGGCAGCAGGAGGGCGCTGGGCCGGAGCGATAATGGATCTCATCATAACCTTTTTCCTCTTCGGCGCCCTGGTAACCATGGCGGCCGGCTCCGGGGCCATCTTCGTCGAAGAATTCCGCCTGCCGGGCCCGGTAGGAAGCATGTTGCTCCTCGGTCTCACGCTGGTCACGGTGCTCCTCGGCATCTTTAGGGTAATTGAATCCATCAGCTTCGTTGCCCCGGTCCTCCTCACCTCCGTGCTCAGCCTCAGCCTTATTACGATTCTGGCCCAGCCCCAGGGACTGGTCGCCAACTTGGCCTGGGTGGACCCGGCCAAGGCGGCCGTGCCCTCCTGGCCGTTGGCCGCGCTCCTTTATGCCTCGTACAATCTCATTCTTTCTGTAGCCGTGCTCGCCCCGCTCGGAGCGCTCGGCAGCCTGGCAGCACTCCGCCGGGGCGCCATTTGGGGCGGGCTGAGCCTGGGG
>Ga0247720_100171_pt1 | contig 29799 bp, 26 predicted proteins | sample MSEWel2015_12_15_FD_189078 | JGI IMG/M metagenome (GOLD analysis project Ga0247720, IMG submission 189078) | Subsurface sediment microbial communities from gas well in West Virginia, United States - MSEEL Well Study Marcellus 3H_2015_12_15 | ecosystem: Environmental > Terrestrial > Deep... | reverse complement strand
GGGTTCGTGCCCCTTTGATCTGGATATGGTCCATAACACCTCGCTTGGATAAAACGAAAATTATACCGCGTTGCGCCTGCTGCGGCGAAAATGATGGAGGCAACGCGGCAGCTGGACCGGTCCCCCGTTGCAGCGCCATCTGTTACAATGCGCCGCCTGCGAGGGATATGTGCCCTCAATCTGACTGCTTTCAACCCCGGCTGAGGTAGGTAATTGCCATGAACGCGCTGGAAAAACGCTCCGTCTCCGCCCTGGCGTCTGTCTACGCCATGCGCATGCTCGGACTGTTCATGGTGATGCCGGTGTTCATGCTCCTCGGCAGGGAGCTTGATGGCGCCACGCCCGCCCTGCTCGGCTTTGCGATTGGCGCCTACGGCCTGAGCCAGGCCCTGCTCCAGATTCCCTTCGGCATGCTCTCCGACCGGGTCGGACGAAAGCGCATGATCTACATCGGTCTCGTGCTGTTCGCGTCTGGCAGCCTTCTGGCCGGCGCCACGGACTCCATATACGTTGTGATTGCCGGTCGGATTCTTCAGGGGGCGGGCGCTATTGCCAGTGTGCTGATGGCATTGCTCAGTGACCTGACCCGGGAAGAGGAGCGAACCAAGGCCATGGCCACCGTGGGCATCACCATTGGGCTGTCGTTCTCGGTTTCCCTGGTTCTTGGTCCTTTGCTTGGCGCCTGGTGGGGATTGTCCGGTATTTTCTATGTCACCGCCGCACTGGCCGCGGCAGCGCTGATCGTGGTCCACCGCGTGGTGCCGACGCCTCACCAGCACAAGACCAGTGCCGATACGCATCCCGCAAGAGACATGCTGGGCCGGGTGATCCGGGATGGCCGTTTGCTGCGGCTGGATTTCGGTATATTCGCCCTGCATCTGGTGTTGACCGCCCTGTTCCTTGTTTTCCCTTCCATGTTGCAGGAGAAGTTCGGGCTGGCCAGTCGTTCCCACTGGTGGTTCTACCTCAGTGTGGTGGTCACGTCATTCTTTGCCATGGTGCCCTTCATCATTATCGGCGAGAAAAAACGCAGGATGAAGCCGGTACTGTGTGGAGCCATTGCTTTGCTGACTTTGGCCGTGGCCGCGTTTACCGGGGTTTCCGGCAGTCTCATGGCTGCGTGGATTGTGCTGTTTTTCTTCTTTATGGCGTTCAATCTGCTGGAAGCCAGCCTGCCATCGCTGATCAGCAAGGAAGCACCGGCGGCCAGCAAGGGTACGGCGATGGGCGTTTACTCCACGTCCCAGTTCATGGGGGCGTTTCTCGGCGGTGCGCTGGGCGGGTTCCTGCTGGAACTTGCCGGCACAGAGGGCGTGCTCTGGTTCATGGTTTGTGTGCTCGGCCTGTGGTTGCTGGTTGCCCTCACCATGCCTTCCCCCGGCTACACCTCCAGTTTCGTGGTACAGTTGCAGCAGGTAATGAGTGACCAGTACGACGGTATTGACGACAATCTCCGAAGCCTGCCGGGTGTGGAGGATGTGGTCATTGTTGAAGACGATGCCACCGCCTATCTTAAGGTGGACCGTAAGCATTTTGATGAAGCATCACTTGCGGACTTTTCCTTTGTCCGGCAGGCTAACAATTCTTGAAATCCGGAGGCACGCACGGAACGCGGGCGTCCCTGAAAACAGAGTCAGGAGCAGAACATGGCACGAGGCGTAAACAAGGTAATTCTCATCGGTAATCTGGGGCAGGACCCGGATACCCGCTACACTCCCAACGGCAATGCCGTGGTGAATCTGAATCTTGCCACAGACGAGAGCTACAAGGATCGTCAGACTGGTCAGCTGGTGCCGAAAACCGAATGGCACCGGGTCGTCATGTTCGGCAAGATTGCTGAAGTGGCCGGCCAGTACCTGCGCAAGGGCTCGAAAGTCTATATTGAGGGCAAACTGCAGACCCGCAAATGGCAGAACAAGGAAGGCCAGGATGTTTACACCACCGAGGTTGTGGTGGATATCAATGGCCAGATGCAGATGCTGGACAGCCGCGGCGGCGAAGGCGGCATGAGCCAGGGCGCGCCGGCAGGACGGCCGCAACAAGCGAATTACAACAATCAGGGCGGCCAGCAGAACAATCCGCCGACCCAGCAACCGTCGGGCGGCTACAGCAATCAGCCCGCACAGGGCGGTAGTATGCCGGAGCCGGTTGATGATTTTGATGATGACATTCCGTTTTAGGGCGAATTTATCGTTGGATTGTTCGAAGTCCCCGATATAAAAGAAGCCTCCGCCTGGCGGGGGCTTCTTGTGTTACCGCCTTGCAAAAGGACGTGAAATCAACAAAAAAGCCGTGGAGTTACGTTCGCTTTCTCAACTATCATGTTGGCGAGTGTAAAAAGCGCCTGTTTTTTAGGCAGCATAATAACGACTTGAGGCTGGCGAGAGTCTCCGGTTCCAGTTCAATGGGCCCCATGACACGAAGTTCTTTGATACCCAAGCTAACCGGAATGTTCAGGCGCTCGGGAACGCGTGGCCGCGTTTGCCTGGAAATCCGTCCTGACGGCATTGCCTGGGCCGTCCCGGGCGAAACCGACTCGGCACAGTGCAGTTTTGTCGACTGCCTGCCGGCCAAACGCGAGGCAGTTCTTCAGGCGCTGGTTGACGAGCATGGCTGGGCGGGTGCTTCAACAACGCTGGTCCTGCCGCTGGATCAATATCAGGTATTTCAGATGGAGCGGCCCGAAGGCATCGAGCAATCCGAGCTGGGCGATGCTCTGAAGTGGAAGCTCAAGGATTTTCTCGATTTCAGCCCGTCTGACGCGGTTTCCGATGTTTTTCCGTTTCCCGCAGATGCCTCCCGCGGTCGTGGCGAGCTGGTCAATGTGGTCGCCGCCAGAAAATCACTGGTCTCCGGACTGGTGGAACTGGTCCGGGAAGCCGGGCTGGAGCTGGACCGCATCGATATCGCGGAACTGGCATTACGTAATCTGGTATGCCGGCTGGATGAGAACAGCCGCGGCGCGGCGCTGGTTCATCTGAAAGACAGCTACGGTCAGATGGTGATCTGCAAAGACAACACGCTCTACCTGTCCCGGCGCCTTGATGTGACATTCGCGGACCTTCGGGATGCGGCCCGGCAGGAGTCTGCGGTTCAGTCACTGGCGCTGGAAATGCAGCGTTCACTGGATTATTACGAGAGCCAGCTCGGGCAGGTTCCCCCCGCCAGGATTCGCCTCGTTGCCCGCGACAGCGTTCTGCCGCTGGCCTCAATGCTTTCCTCGTATGTTGCCGCAAGTATCGAAACCCTCGATTGGCATACAGTCGGCCTGAACGCCGATCTGGACAGCCGCTGCCTGCCGGCCTGGAGTGCTGGCCTGCCGATGCCGGAGGCCGCTCGCTCATGAGCCAGCAGGTCAACCTCTATGTCCAGGAGTTAAGGCCGCAAAAACAAAGGCTGCAGGCCGCTACGGCACTTGGAGTCCTTGCTCTTGGACTTGTTGTGGTGGTGGCTGTGGCGGCTGTCTTTGGCTATCAGAATGCCGGGATGGCAAAGCAGGTTGCCAGCCTGGAGCAGCAGAATGCCCGGTTGGAGCAGAGCGTGGCGGAACTTGCTGAAGCCGTTCGTGCCCGGCAACCGGATCAGGAAGTGGAAGCGGCCCTGGCCCGGGTCACCGAGACACTGGCCCGGCGCCAGCGTCTGTTGGAAAAGGTTGAGAGCCTTGTGCTTTCCGATGAGGGCCGATTCTCGCCCCAGATGGCGGCCCTTGCCCGGCAGATTCCCGACGATGTCTGGTTGACCGGCGTGATCCTGGAGTCGGAACCCGGCCAGGTTACCATCGAAGGGCGCAGTCGCTCGGCCGCACAGGTGCCCCTGTACCTTGAGAATCTCGGTGAGGAAACGGCCTTCAGCGGCAGAACCTTTGATGCCTTTCGCCTGTCCCGGCCGGAAGAGGGAAACTGGATTGATTTCCATGTGTCCACCGAGCGGAACGAGGAGGGCCTATGATGGCGAATCCTCTCGGGCAGTGGTCTGCGCAGGCGGCGGAATGGTACAACCAGCGTCCGATCCGGGAGCGGGCACTGATTCTGCTGACATCCCTGGTGCTGGTGATTGTGCTGGGGTGGGAGTTGGTCGTCACCCCCTTGCAGCAGAGGCATCAGAGCCTGGAGAGCCGTATACAGACCCTGTCTGCCAGCCGGGATGATCTGGTGGCGCAGCAGCAGTCGCTAGAGAAGCAACTTTCTACCGATCCTTCCCGGGTATTGCGCAATCAACTCAATGCCCGGCAGGAAAGGCTGGACAGACTGAACCGGCAGATCGCGGATACGACCGGGCAGTTGATAGCGCCGCCGGCCATGGTGGCTCTTTTGCGTGATATCCTGGCCGCTCAGGATGCCCTGGTGCTTCAGGGCATGGAGCTGAAAACACCAACGCCGGTGTTTGCCCCGGAGACCGGCTCGTCCCCATCGCAGCAAAAACAGGAACCACCGGAGCCTCTGCTTTATGCCCACGATGTGGAAATGCGCATCGCGGGCAGCTACCTGAACGTTCTGAATTACCTTGAACGGCTGGAGGCACTGGACGAGCGCCTGGGCTGGATCATGCTGGAATACAGTGCCGGTGACTGGCCCTCCGGTGAGGCCGTTATACGGGTCCGAACCCTGAGTCTGGATCGGGCATGGCTGGGGGTTTGATATGAAACAACGCGTGCGCAAATGGCTCCGCTCCTGGATTCTTTTGACTGCCGGAACCCTGGCTCTGGTCCCCGGTGCGGCTTCTGCCCTGCAGGATCCGACCCGGCCCCCAGGTCTGGAATCCGGGGCCGTTGCGCCAGCGCCTGAGCGCAAGGTGTCGCTGGATTCCATTCTTTACAGCAAGGACAGACGTATCGCCGTTATTGAAGGTGAGGCCCTCAGGGAAGGCCAGGGGATTGACCGCATACGGGTTATCCGGATTTACCAGGATCGGGTTCTGGTGACGGATAGCGGCCGCGAACGGGTGTTGTACCTGGAGAGACTTCCGCAGGTTCGGGGAACTCAATGACAGATAAACGGATACTCATGACAACGATGAAGACCACGGGTTTGCTGGCCCTATGTTTGATGCTTGCAGCCTGTAGCAGTAATCCCCTGATGCGCACGGCAACCGCCACCTCGACAGACGCCGCCCAGGCGATCGATGAGGTTCTGGAAGAGGCGCAGGATAGTACACCTGCGGAAGCCGGCGCCCGCCCGGGAACCGTGCCAGTTCCGGCGGCAGTCAGTGAGGCGTTGTTGCCGCCCCTGTCGGGAACGGCGGAGCTGGATGAGCGCTTCGACGTCAACGCCGATGGCGTGCCGGCCGACAGCTTTTTCCAGGCCCTGGTGGCGGGCACCCGTTACAATGCGGTGGTGCATCCGGAAGTCACCGCGACCATCGAGCTGCGACTGGGAGATGTAACCGTACCGGAAGTCATGGATATTGCCGCTGACCTCTATGGTCTTGATATTACCCGCACGGGCCGGCTGTTCCGCATCAACACCAACCAGATCCAGACTCGTCTGTTCCCGATAGACTACCTGCATTTCAAGCGCCGGGGCGGCTCCGAAACGCGGGTCAGTTCAGGCCAGGTTTCCAGCGCCGGCGCCAGCAGCGCCGGCAACAGCAGTTCCGGTGGTGTCAGCGACAACGGCATCGCGGATACCGGCGACTCGGGCGAAACCCGCAGTCTGGTGGGTACCACCATTTCGACGGAAACGGCTTCGGATTTCTGGAAAGGCATCCGCGATACCCTGACCATGATCGTCGGAGGGGGCAAGGCACAAGTTGTCGTAAACCCGGAAGCCGGCCTGGTGATGGTCCGTGCCGGTCCCAAAGACCTCAAACTGGTGGAGGACTATTTGCGCCGTACCGAACTGATCATGCAGCGCCAGGTGATTCTCGAGGCCAAGATCCTGGAAATTGCCCTGAATGAGGGTTACCAGCAGGGGATCAACTGGTCGGATATCCAGAGTGCGTCGGGTATTACCGCGTCGGATGGTTTGCCCGAAGATTTCACGGCCCAGTCGCTGGCCGGCCAGGCAATCCAGACTTCCGACATTGGTGGGTTGTTTTCCGCCAGTGTGCGGGCGGGTGATTTTACCGGCCTGATCCAGTTGTTGGGCAAGCAGGGCAATGTGCAGATTCTCTCCAGCCCGCGCATTTCAACCGTGAATAACCAGAAAGCCGTTATCAAGGTGGGCACCGATGAGTTTTTTGTCACCGACATTGATTTTAACGGCAACAGCTCTGCGTTCACCGCAACCAATCAGACGTCCACCTCTGTCGAGCTGACCCCGTTTTTCTCGGGCATTTCGCTCGATGTGACCCCACAGATCTCCGAGGATGGAGTCATCACTCTGCATGTCCATCCTTCGGTCAGTGAAGTGACCGATCAGGAGAAAGTGATCACCATCGGTGATCGTGACGTGACGCTGCCCCTGGCCAGCAGTACCGTTCGGGAAACCGACAGTGTCATTCGCGCCGAGAGCGGCCAGATCGTGGTGATCGGGGGGCTGATCCAGAACTCCAGTGAGGACAAGAATTCTGCAGTTCCCTTCTTCAGTGAAATTCCGCTGATGGGAGAGTTGTTCAAGCAGCGGAAGTTCCAGTCCCGGAAAAGTGAGCTGGTCATTCTTTTGCGTCCGGTCGTGGCGGGCATGGGGGAGATGGGCGCTGATGTCTCTGCCAGCCGGGAACGCATGAGCGTGCTCCGGGAGTTGTTACAGTCTTCTGAATCCGTCACCCCGGAACCGGAGAGCGCCGTTCGATAGCATGTACGAATCCCATTTCGGACTGCAGGAAGCACCGTTTGCATTGACGCCCAACACCCGCTATTTCTTGCGGGCGCCCAGCCATGGCGATGCCCTGGAGCTGCTGCTGGTGGCTCTGCAAGAGCGGGAAGGCTTTATCAAGATTTCCGGTGAGGTGGGTACTGGCAAGACCCTTTTGTGCCGGTTGCTGCTCAACGAACTGGAGCAGCGTGCCTGCACCGCGTATCTGCCCAACCCGAATCTGAAGCCCGAAACCTTATACGAGGCGGTGGCCGAGGAGCTGGGCGTCGATGTGTCGGGTTGTGCCAATGCCCATCAGGTTCTCAAGGCAATTAACGAGTGCCTGATTGGCCACGCCATGGAGTGCAGGCCGGTGGTTCTGGTGATCGACGAAGCCCAGGCGATGCCGGAGGAAACCATCGAGGCCCTGCGACTGCTCACCAATCTGGAGACTGAAAGCACCCGGCTGCTGCAGGTGGTGCTGTTCGGGCAACCGGAGCTGGATGTGCTGTTGCAGAAGCAGAGCCTCCGGCAGCTGAACCAGCGTATTACCTTCCACTACCGTCTTTCGCCCCTGGACCGGCAGTCGGTTGCCCAGTACCTGCGCCATCGCCTGGCCCAGGCGGGGTACAACGGGGCCGATCTGTTCGCGCCCGGTGCGCTCCGTCTGATCAGCCGGGCCTCCGGCGGCATTCCCCGTCTGGTCAACATCCTCGCCCACAAATCCATGCTGGCGGCCTGGGGCCGCGGCGACCGGCTGGTTCAGCGTGGCCACGCCCTGCAAGCGATCCGTGATACCGACAGTGTTCGCTCCCCCGGTCTGATCGGGAGGTGGTTATGAGCCTGCTGAATGATGCCCTGCGCGCAGCAGAACAACGGCAGAATAGGCCGGAGGCGTCTGGCGCCTATACCGGACAGACCTCCACTGACGGCAGGCGCGGCCCCTGGCTGTGGGTCATCGTGCTCCTGCTGATGGCCGGACTGGGGGCCACGTCCGTTTACTGGTTCCAGATTCGGAACAGCGACTCCGGGGCGCCGGCCGCGGCAGCTTCCCCCTCAGTCGTGGCCCCGGGGCCTGACACCGAGCAAGTCGCTAAGCCCAACGAGGTGCCGGCTTCGGCCCCCGAGCCATCAGCTGAACCGGCCTCCGCGACAGAACCGGCGCCGGAAATTGCCAGAACCCCGGAGCCGGCTATTGCCAAACCGTCGGAGCCACCCGCGCCAGCTCCTGCTCCAGAACCAGCGCCAGCTCCAGCACCAAAGCCGGACAAACCTGCGGTCTCCGCGCAGCCGGTGGCGGACGTGAAGGGACCAGCGTCTGAGCAGGGCGGAGCGGAGCCGGAAACTGACGGGCCGGAGCCTCAGGTGAAGCAGGTCCGCGAAACGCCGGAAGCCATTGATTCACGGGTAAGCAGGGAACTGGCTTCGCTGATTGGCGCCGGCGAAACGCGTAAGGCCGAAGAAAAACTGGCGCAACTGGCGGCCGCGCAGTCTGCCATTGCCAGCCGGAAGGTCTTCGCCCGCGAGATGCTGGTTCAGGGGCAGCCCGACCGGGCCCTGGCGTGGCTGCCGGAATCGTCGGCCAGGTCTGACGCCGGGCTGCGGTTGCTGAGAGCGAGGGCCCTGCACGCCCGGGGCGATGTTGTCGGTGCTGTCGCCACGCTTGAACAGGACATTCCCCCGGCGGGTCAGCATCTGGAATACCGGATTACCCTGGCGACCTTGCTCCAGCAGGCGGGCCGAAGTGCCGAAGCCGCCCGACACTGGTCTGTCCTGATCGCCCAGGACGACAGCCGTGCCGCCTGGTGGGTTGGCCTTGCGATTGCCCTCGAAAGCGGTGGTGAAGAGTCCGGCGCCGTTCGAGCCTACAGCCAGGCCGCAAAATTGCCGGGCCTTTCGCCGTCCCTGGCGGACTATGTTCGTGACCGACTGAAAACACTGCAGGCAGGATGATGACGACAGAGCCGAAAAAGAAAGTCCGGTTAGGCGACCTGCTGGTTCAGAATGATGTCATTACTGAACAGCAGTTGATGACCGCCCTGCGTGAACAGAAAAGCACGGGCCGGAAGCTGGGCAAGACCCTGACCGACCTTGGCTATGTAGATGAGGACAGCCTGCTCAACATTCTGTCCCGGCAGCTGGACGTGCCCTTTGTCCAGTTGCGCCACTACCAGTTCAACAACGAGCTGGTGAAGAAACTGCCGGAAGCCATGGCCCGACGGTTCCGCAGCATCGTGCTGGCGGAGCAGGGCGGCGAACTTTTAGTAGGCATGGCCGACCCCCTGGACATCTTTGCCTACGACGAGCTGGTGCGGATTCTCAAACAGCCCATCAAGCAGGCCGTGGTGCGCGAAAGCGAGCTGCTGAACACCTTGGATCTGGTCTACCGGCGTACTGACGAGATTGCCTCCCTCGCCGAAGAGTTGGAAGACGAACTGGGCGATGACGCTTTCGATCTGGCCGATCTGTCTGCCGAGTCTGAAAGCGCGGAAGCACCCGTCGTAAAACTGCTGCAGACGCTGTTTGAGGATGCCCTCCAGGCCCGAAGCTCCGATATTCACATTGAGCCGGATGAAACCGTGGTTCGCATCCGGCAGCGGGTGGACGGAGTGCTTCAGGAACAGGTGATGAAGGAGAAGCGGGTCAATGCCGCGCTGGTCCTGCGCCTGAAGCTGATGGCCGGCCTGAATATTTCCGAGAAACGGATGCCGCAAGACGGGCGCTTTAACGTTCGGGTCAAGGGCCGAAGCATTGATGTGCGGGTGTCCACCATGCCCGTGCAGTTTGGCGAGTCGGTGGTGATGCGTTTGCTGGACCAGAGCCAGGGCCTGCTGAATCTTGATGGCACCGGCATGCCGGCACAGCTGCTGGAACGGTTTCGGCGCATGACCAAAAGGCCCCATGGCATGATCCTGGTCACCGGCCCGACCGGTAGTGGTAAAACCACCACACTGTATGGCGCGCTGACAGAATTGAATCGGCCGGAGGTAAAAATCATCACCGCCGAGGATCCGGTGGAATACCGCCTGCCCCGGATTACCCAGGTGCAGGTGAACCCGAAAATCGGCCTCGAGTTTGCCAATGTCTTGCGGTCTGCCCTGCGGCAGGATCCGGACGTGATCCTGGTGGGTGAGATGCGGGACCGCGAAACCGTGGAAATCGGCCTGCGGGCGGCCATGACCGGCCACCTGGTACTCTCCACTCTGCACACCAACGACTCCATCAGCAGCGCCATGCGGCTGATCGACATGGGTGCGGAGCCCTTCCTCGTGGCCAGCTCCCTGTTGGGCGTGGTCGCCCAGCGCCTGGTGCGCCGGGTGTGTGAGAACTGCGCTGAGCCTTACCAGCTTACCGATCAGGAGCGGGTGTGGCTGGACACCTTCGAGCTCGATCCGCTGGATATCGAGGCGGGCTTCGTGCATGGCAGAGGCTGTTACCAGTGCAGCAACACCGGCTATAAGGGTCGGGTTGGCGTGTATGAAATGCTGGAGATGAACGAATCCATGCTCGATGCCCTGCGCCGGCAGGATGTCTCCGGATTTACCAGGGCGGCCCGGAAAAGTGATCTCTACCGGCCGCTCGGGCAGTGCGCCATGGACTATGCCCTGCAAGGGGTGACCACCCTGGAAGAAGTGGCCCGGGTGGCCGCAACCTCCGAAGGCGAGTTCTCGCCGGAGGATGAGGTTCCCCTGCCCGATGAATCCATCGGGGGAGGTGCCTGATGCAGTTCAGTTACCGTGGCAAGGACAATCGTGGCAGCGTTCAGCAGGGCTCCCTGGCGGCCCCAAATGCCGACGCCGCTGCCACCGAGCTGATGCGCCGGGGCATTACCCCGCTCACGATTCGCGAGCAGGAACAACGCGACTCGATGGTTGACCGGCTCAACCGGCTGCCGATCTTCCGGAAAAAGGTCACTCTCGACGAGCTGATCGTGTTCTGTCGCCAGATGTATGCCCTCACCAAGGCCGGTATCCCCCTGATACGCACCATGCGGGGCCTGGCGGAAACCTCCCGCTCGCCCGTGCTGGCGGAGGTGCTGGAAGATGTGACCAACCGGCTTGAAGGGGGCAACACCATGGCCACGGCCATGCAGGCGCACCCGAAGGTCTTCTCGGAGCTGTTCATTGCCATGATTCATGTCGGTGAGAACACCGGGATGCTGGACGACGCCTTCAAGCGTCTTTCCGAGATTCTGGAACTGGAGAGAGACACCAAGCGGCGCCTGAAACAGGCCATGCGTTATCCAACGTTTGTGATGGTTGCCTTGCTGGCGGCCCTGATGGTGGTGAACTTCCTGGTCATCCCGAAATTTGCCTCCGTTTTCGACAAACTTGGCGCGGATCTGCCGTTCCTGACCCAGGTGTTGGTAGGGACCTCCAACTTCCTGCTGGGCTACTGGTATCTGCTGCTGTTTGCCGCGGCCGCCGGCGGGTTGCTGCTCCGGCAATGGAAGCAGACTGAACAGGGTCGGCTGACCTGGGATCGCTACAAGCTCAGGATGCCGGTAATCGGACCGTTGCTGGAATTGATCACGCTCAGTCGGTTCGCGAGGAATTTTGCTAGCATGCTTTCCGCCGGGATGCCGGTAACCCAGGCGCTCACGGTGGTCGCCGATGCCACCGACAACGCCTGGATCGGGACCCATATCAAGGACATGCGCGCCGGCATCGAACGCGGTGAAAGCCTGCTCAGAACCGCCCGGAACAGCGAGATGTTCACGCCGCTGATTCTGCAGATGATCGCCGTAGGTGAGGAGACCGGTTCGGTGGACGACATGCTCAACAACGTGGCGGACTTTTACGATGAAGACGTGGATTACGGCCTGAAGCGGCTGGCGGAATCCATCGAGCCCATATTGATCGTGGCCATGGGTGTATTGGTCCTGATCCTGGCGTTGGGCGTGTTCCTGCCCATCTGGGACCTGGGGGCCGCCGCCATGGGGCGAGGCTGAGTGGTATCGGCGGGACGATCGGATGCCGGCGGGCTTGTGTTCGCACGCCGGTTTCGCCTGTTGGTGGCTGTGGTCATCATTGGCGTTCTGGCGTGGTTTCTGCTCGGTGTGCTGGAACGGGAAGTGCAACGGGCCGAGGAACGTGCCGCCAATATGGTACTGAGCCAGTTGCGGGCGGCCCTGGTCATCCGGGGTGCTGAAGCAATGCTCAGCCGGCAGGGGAGGCTTGATGATCTTGAAGGGATCAACCCCTTCCGGCTGGTCGAACACCAGTGGCCCAACTATGAGGGGCTTTGCGCCGGGGAGAAACCAGGCGCCGGAAACTGGTGTTTCCAGGCCGGAGAACGAACGAGTAAACAAAAAGAAACAGTAAACAGGCCCAGAGGCTGGTTAATTTATAACCCGGGACAGCCGATAACCCTGGATAAGCAACAGGTGGCGCCGGGTGAGCCTCTGGCCTGGAAAGTGACAACGGAATTTGCAGACCGCAATGGGAATGGAATGCGGGAGCAGGACGAACGGCCAACGGGACTAACGCTAGCCCCAGTGCCGTTGACAGAAGAAGCAGCGCCAACGCAGGATGCGCGGCGCTGACCAGACGGACAAACGAAACCGGAAAGAGGCTGACCGATGAAGCAGGAAAACAGAACACAGAAACAACGGGGTTTCACCCTGATTGAACTGGTGGTGGTGATTGCCATCCTGGCTATTTTGGCGGCGTTTGCGTTGCCGCGGTTTGCGCAGCTTTCGGAGGAGGCGCATCGTTCCAGTGTGAAGGCAACGTCGGGTGCATTGGCTGCGGGGGTCGCTTTGGTGAAAGCACAATGGGTAACGAATGGATCTACTGGTGCTGACACTCAGGTGGACGGCTTTGGTGATGGGCAGGTAGACACCGGTCCTCAGGGTTGGCCGGTATCCGTTGGCTCCGACAGTGATGAGCCAAATATGGGAGCTCCCCGCTGCATTGAAGTGTGGAATGGTGTTATGCAAGCCAACGCCCCAGACGTAAGCCAAAGCTCGGGTAACGGTGTTGAGTATCTCGTAGAGGCTATAGCAGACTCCGACGCCGGGGAGGGGCAAAATTGTAGGTTTGCTTACCAACTCGATGATCCTGCGACCACGGCTGCAGCCAAACAGATCATCTATGATGCTGACACCGGTGAAGTCACTACTGTGAATTTAGATTAATAGGTTTTCTACACGAAACTAGAGCAACTAGGGAGTACTGAAGTGAAAGACATGATTCCGTACAGGAAAGCACAAGGCTTCACCCTGATCGAACTGGTCATGGTGATCGTGATTCTGGGTATTCTGGCGGCGTTTGCTTTGCCGCGGTTTGCGGACTTGAGTGGAGATGCGGAACTGGCGACGGTGCAGGGAGCTCAGGGGAGTGTGAAGTCAGCAATGGCGATTGTTCGCTCCAAAGCGCTCGCAACCGGTGAAGGTACAACAACGGTGGCTTCAGGAGGTACAGGAGCTCCTTCATTAGAGGGAAAATCGATTGCACTGCAAAATGGTTATTTGGACGTAGGGTCCATAGAGACTGCTGCACAGCTTGATACGAATGATTTCTTGGTAAAAGCCGGATCAAACACTGAAAATGCAGTAATTACGCTTGCCAGCGGAGAGGCGAATGATCCTTGCTTTGTCTTTACAGGTTCAACTGGCCCAAACAGGCCACCAACTGTGAGTACTGTTCGGTCATCTTACGACGGAACGAAATCTGCAGTAGCAGATATGTGCCCTTAAAATTTCTAATTGGAGAATACTAAGAAGCAGAGTGTGCCGTAGCACACAGGTCCGGCTGGGCAAAAACGCAACCGTTTCCCCCAACGTGAGGGGCTAAGCTTGTAAACTGGAGTGTCATGATGAATAAAATGAGTAGGCAACAAAAAGGCTTCACCCTGATCGAATTAGTCATGGTGATTGTGATTCTAGGCATCTTGGCAGCGTTTGCCCTGCCGCGATTTGCTAATCTGAGCGGTGACGCTAGAGGCGCTACGCTGGAAGGTGCTGCAGGTTCAATGAAATCGGCCTCGGCCATCGTGCACTCAAAAGCCTTGGCAGAAAATAAAACGGCAGCAAGTGGGGAATCCGTAAGTCTAGAGGGCGAGACCATTGATCTGATCTATGGGTATCCAGAGGCTAAAGATGTTACGCCTGCTACGGGTACTGGTGGCATACTTGAGGCCGCTCAGATAAGCACGGGAACTGGGGGCGACTTTTCTGTTACCACTGGTACCGATACGGTAACCATTCGCGCCAACGGAGCAGCTACTCCTGCAAGCTGTCAAGTGGTATACACGCAAGCCACAGGCGCAAATACAAAACCGACGGTGGTTGTGGCGAAAGGCGGCTGTTAGTGTCAGATTCACGGTGGTTAATTGGGCCTTAACGGAATTGACTATAGTTTTTCTAAGCGATTCTCGGCATGAGTTGCGATGAACGAGAAAATTGATGTGGTGATTTCCTGCCCTTATCGCGCTAGAGGATTCACCTTGGTCGAGCTGATCATGGTCATCATCCTGATCGGCGTGCTCTCCGCACTCGGCATCGGGCTGTTCGCCAGAAGCTCCGCCTTCTCCCCCATGCTGGCTACCCAGCAACTTGCCTCCGCCACGCTGCTTGCCCAGCAGGCAGCGCTGGCGGGCAACTCCCTTAATACTGTCACTATCAGACCGAACGCAGGTGATCTGGAATTTACCGCGGGCGGTTCCACCTTTTCAATAGATGCCAATGGGGCTTCCATTGCTTATCGCCGGATGAATCTTGCAACAGCGTTTACCACCGTTTCCTCAACCTTCACTATTGGTTTTGACGACATGGGCTGGGTGGCTTCACCCAATCCCCGCGAACCTCTCGAATTCCGCATCTCCGGTGACAACACGCACTTTATGTGCTTGAGTGCGCTGGGTGCGGTTTACCAGGGGCGCTGCGATGGTTCCTGAACCCGGCTGCGGCAGGCAACAGGGTGCTACCCTCGTTGAACTGGTAATGACGATCGTGATCATCAGTGTTGCTATTGCCGGTGTGGTGGGTGCCTTCTCCCTGATTGTTGGCCGCAGTGCCGACCCTTTGAACCAGAGCCGGGCGGTGGCCTTGTCGCAGCTTTACATGGATGAAATCCTGGCGCAGAAATTTGCTGAGGGCTCACCGGTTGGTGGTGGTGAGGTGAGCAGTTCGGCAGCGGGCTGCGGGGCTATTGGCGCAGATGCTTCTGAAAGCCGCGACACCTACGATGACGTTGATGATTACGACGAACTCAGCAGCGCATCTCCGCAAAACAGCGAGGAAGATCCACTATCCGGCTATTCCGGGTTCCTGGTGTCAGTATCTGTGGCTTGTGCCGGCACCGAAGTGGGTTTGGCCGGTAACTACAAGGCCAAACGCATTGATATCGCCATCACCGACCCCTCCGGCAACGATTACCTGTTCAGCGCGTACCGGGGGAACTTCTGATGACCAGGCAACGCGGATTCACCCTGGTGGAGCTGGTGATGGTGATCATCCTGCTCGGCATTGTAGCCACCATTTCCGTGCAGTTTGTTGCCCTGTCCACTCGTGGTGCCATTGATGTCGGCGACCGGCAGCAACGGGCGTTGCAGGGGGTGGTGATCAGCGAGCAGATTACCCGTGAGCTTCGTGAAGCCTTTCCGTTATCCATACGCACTTCCGGGAACTGTATCGAGTGGTTGCCGATTGAAGCGGGAACGGCCTATCTTAAGTTGCCAAAGGGGCCTGATTTTAATGAAATTTTAGTTGCGCCCTTTACGGATACTCCGCCAACCGGAACAACGCGGGCGATTGTCTATGGTTACGGAACGGCCACGGATGCCCTGTACGGCAGCGCCGACCCGGGGCCCGTGTCACCAACCATAAGCAGCATCGATAGTAGCGTGTCACCGTCGGTTATCACTTTGGCGACAGGGCACAGGTTTCAGAAGCGCTCGCCGCAGCGTCGCTTGTTTGTGGTGGGGCAGCCGGTGAGTATTTGCCAGAGTGGCAGATTTCTTAACCGGTACAGCGGTTACGCACCGAGTAGCACTCAGCCGTCCCCCCCCGACATTGCACCCGAAGTTCTGGCGGCAAACCTCACTGGCAATGTCCAGTTTCAATATACGCCACCGACCCTTCGGCGGGGGGCAGTCGTGGTGTTCGAGTTTACGCTGCAGAATCCGGCAGGCGACGAAACCACCACCGTGAGTCAGGAGGTTCAGATTCGCAATGTGCCGTAATTCTGATCCCGGAAAGCAAACCGGCGCCGGTTTGCCCATCGCCCTGTTTATCATTACCGTGCTGGCTCTTCTGGTCGTTGGCATGGCGCAACTCCAGCAAAGTACGGGGAAGTCCATTAGTCTGCAAGTCCAGTCTCAGCGAGCATTTTTCGCCGCCGAGAGTGGCGCGCAGGTGGCGGTCCAACAGGTTCTGGGAGGCAATAGCTGTGCTGGTATTGGCGGCAGCGTAAGTTTTCCATCAGCAGGCCTGGCGGGCTGCAACGCTAACCTCACTTGCAATGCCGACTCCGGCTTCGGAAAGATCGGTGGGTCAGGGGGCGATACTCTCTATAGCATTACCAGTAGCGGGCAATGTGGTACCGGTGTGGATGGTGCCCACCGGGTAATCGAGGTAAGGGTTCGATGACCGATCTGAAGCGCTCCGGAATCAATCAAATCATCAGTGCCGTAAAAGCCGTTTGCTGCATCCTGCCTCTTATCCTGGCTACCAACGTAGGTGCAACCGTTCTGACGTTCGACGGCCTTGGCCTGGAGAGCTACGACCCAATACCGCAGGGCTATGGCGACAACGTTACCAGTACCGGTAGCGGCACCGGCGATTACCGGGAAGGCAACGGCTTTACCCCGAATGTGCAGGCCAGCTATCGGACGCTGCAGGACTTTGGCGATGGAGATGTAACGTCGTCCTCAATGCTGTATTGGGACAGGAACTACGGCGACCTGAGAGACGTTGCGTTTTCCCAATCTTCTGACGGTGTGGCGGAGCTTACTCTGCAGGCTGAGGCAGGGTATGAAGTAGTCCTCAACGGCTTTGATATCGGCGGTTGGTTCAGAGCGGACATAACCGGTGAAGCGCTGCGTATTTATAACGGCGACTACAGCACTGTCCTTTACGAGCAAGATCCGCTCTTCGTTGATGGTGGTGGGCCAGGAAATTCAGGGAATCACTCGACATTCACGGTTAATGTCTCCGCCCCTGAAATACACATACAGTGGGGCCGTAACTGGAATATCGGTATCGACAATATTGGCTTTGACCAACGCCCTGTGGCTACTGGGCCAGCTTATTGCGATGATGTAACGGCAATTTTCTGTGACGATTTTGAGCGATCAGAACTTGGTCCTGACTGGTCCGTGGATTACGAGGGTGGTACCGCCGGCATTTCCTCGCAAACCGCTCAGAGCCCCATACGGTCGATGTTCACGGCCGGGGGGAGGGTCACAGTAACGTCCAGAACGTTTGACCTCTCGAGTTATGAGTCTGCTACTTTAGATTACTGGTGGCGGCGTGGGAGTGATGCTTTCAGTGAAAGCCCCGAGGGAAACGAAGATCTTGAGGTGGAGTACCTTGATAATAATGGAAATTGGCAGGCCATTCAGATCTTTACAGGAAATGGAAGAGATGGTGAGAGTGGCACTGACAATTTTGCCTTGCCTGCGAGCGCGCTCCACGACGCTTTCCGGATCCGTTTTCGGCAAACTGCGGGTACTCGAAGCGGCTTCGATTTCTGGCATGTAGATGATGTGGTTCTGAGGGGAGCAAAAGCAACAAATCAGCCCTTCCTGATGGAGGCTGGCAGTGTTGAAGCCCCCGGCGCAAGTGCAACGACAGTCAGTTTTCAGCAAATCTATCCGTCTCCTCCGGCCGTTTTTGTGCTCGGGGATGATGGCAACCCTGAACCTTCCGCTGTGCGTGTGAGCCAGGTTACCAGCACCGGATTTACCCTGTTTCCAGCCGAGCCGCCGAGTGCCTATGAGGATCAACCTGATCCGCCCACCAAGGTGCACTACCTGGTGGTGAGCTATGGGCAGCACCGTTTCCCCGACGGGACCCGTTTGGAGGTTGGGAAGGTAGCGGTGTCCGATCGCCAGGGTAGTCGTATTGGCGGGACTGATTGGTCCTCTATTGCCTTTCAGACCGGGTTTGATGCAACACCGGCGTTGGTCAGCACCCTACAGACCACGCGCAACGAGACTCAGGCACCTGCCGATAATGCAACTCCCTGGATCACGGTGGCTCACTCTGACCTCCAGGCCAATGGCGTCCGACTTGCCTTGGAGCGAGCAGAGACCAGCAACGGTAGCGTAACCCAAGCCGAAGATGTTGCTTACCTGGCTATCGAGACCGGGCCGATCAATGCCTTCGCGGATAATAGTGGTTCTATCGTGCTGGGAGAGGCGCAACTAACAGGCACTTCGGTAACCGGAACCGAAGCCTGTGATAGCTATGGCTTTCTCCAGGCTTATGGCGGACCGCCTCTGGTCGTTGGTTCTCAGCTCAGTCGAAACGGCAACAATGGGGGGTGGTTGCGCCGCTGCAATGTAACTGCCACCAATGTCAGCCTAAAAATCGAGGAAGATTGGGCTAATGACAGGGATCTCACTCACGTTCAGGAACAAACCGGTTTCCTGGCCTTTTCCGGTAACTTTGCCCGGGATTTCACGCTCCGCGGTTTCTATGCACTTGAGGGTCCCGACTGGACAGGGGCGGCTGGGGAAGTTGTTGAAGGCCTGGGGTCCGGGCGCGATGGCCAGGCTCGTAATGGCGCAGAGGCCGAGCCGGCGAAAGTGTGTTACGGCGCCAGCCTTGGCGGCGGAGCTTATGTGAATGTCGGCCACTACCCGGAGTACAGCTTTGCGGATGAATTGACAGTCATGGCCTGGGTAAAAACCGATTCAGTTCCGGGCAGTGATCTGAAAACCATAATCTCCAAAGATGAAAACTATGAGTTTCATATCAACAGTAGCGGAGAGATCAACTGGTGGTGGCAAACGAGCAACGGTGCTACTCGCCAGTTTAACAGCACCGGCTTTACAATCACCCCCGGGGTGTGGACCCACGTGGCGGTTGTGTATTCGCGGGCCAGCGGTACTCAAGAGATTGTTGTGAATGGAGTAACGCAAGCGTCCCAAAGCTTTACCGGTGAAAGTCTGCGCCAGAACACCGACCCGCTGCAGATAGGGGCAGACCAGGGCCTTGGCGGTCGTGCGTTCGATGGGCAGATTGATGAGGTCAGGCTCTATGGTCGGGCTCTTTCCAACGCAGCCATCCAGCGAGAAATGGGCCGTTCCCGTGCCTGTGCGGCGACGCTGGACCACTTCGAAGTCACTGCGGCCTCAACAACGGCAAGTGTATGCAGGCCCGTGCCTGTGACGATTCGGGCCAAGGACGCGGGCAATAATACGCTGAGTGACTATACCGGGAGCATTAACCTGAGTACCAGCGCCAACCACGGCAACTGGCAGGCGATTACGGCGAATGGCATTCTCACCCCCCAGCCGGATAGTGACGATAACGGCCAGGCACGGTACAGCTTTGTCGACAGTGACAATGGTGAGATTGTTCTGGGGCTCAGCAATGAGCGCGCCGACTCACTGACAGTATCGGCGGTTGATGCGGATGGAGGGCAAAGTGGCACATCGTCTGTAATCAATTTCCGGGAAAATGCGATTGTCATCTCCTATAACGATAGCTTCAATGACGATGTGGTTGCATATCGCAATCACGACCTTCAGGCGGAGGTCCTGCGCCTGGATCCTTCCACAGGAGAGTGTGGTCCAGTTACTGCCTATGATGGCCCGATTGACCTCAGGGCATGGCTCAGCCGGCAGCCGGATGACCCCGGCGGTGTCGCGCCTGCTGTGTCGGCCGGGGCGGGAACGCTGGATCCGGTCCCAGACTCACGACCGTCGTCGACCAACCTGACTGTCCAGTTCGATGAAGGACAGGCCGATCTGACCTGGATCACGGAAGACGTGGGCCATTATGCCTTGCAGCTTGAAGACAGTGAATCCGGATTGGTGGTGGATGAAACAGGTGCCCCTTTGACCATTTCCGGAACTGGGCCGGTCATGAGCGTCCGGCCGTTTGGCATGGCGTTGTCTGTTACGGGAAATCCAGGTGCCACGTCGCCAAATGGCGCAGCCTTCCGGGCGGCGGGTCGTCCCTTTTCGGTGCAGGCCCGGGCAGCAGGCTACCAGGGCACCGACGACGTCAATAAGGATGGGCAGCCGGACGGGCATGGCAACACCACGCCCGGTGATAATGCTGATTTATCGGATAACCCTTCGACAGAGGCGTTTGATGGGGCGATTTCAGTTTCCGGTTATCTTGTGGAGGGGCCGCCGGGGTATTCTGATCCCGGCCTCGCAGGGTTATCCGGCCTCTCGGGATTTTCCTCTGGCAGAGCCAGCGGCGAGGCGCGCTACAACGAAGTGGGCATTATCGAACTGGCCAGTGATTTCAGCGGCAGCTACCTGGGGCGGTCAATCTCCTTGGTGGGGCGTTCTGGCCATGTCGGGCGCTTCCATCCCGGATTTTTTGATGTGACAGTGCTCTCGAATGGCTCGTTAATGCCCTATTGCAACGGTATGAGCTACACCGGGCAGTCGATTTCGCTTGGCGGCAATGCCGAGGCTCGCATCACGCCCCGAGCCTACGCTGCCAGTGGAGCTCCTCCGGTCACCCGTAATTACAGGAGGAGCTGGCAACGGCTCGCAATAGCTGATGTCGCCCGCACGGATCCCACTCAAGACCTCAATCAGGTTGGCGCCAACGGAACGCCGGTTACCCTGTCTTATGAGCAGGCGCCACCGGCGCTGGTTCCAAATGGTGATGGAACGATGGATTACCAGCTGGGCGCGGATTCGGTTACCTATGGCAGAAACGACAACGCTCTGATTGCAGCTTTCGAAGCAGAACTGGAAGTGCTGTTGACGAAAATAGACGACGGCGACGCCGCCGCTCCTGCCGCGCAGTTGCCCGTCAGGTTTCTGCCCCTGGGCCATCCCATCCGTTACGGTCGGTTGCGGCTGGATAACGCTTATGGACCGGAAACTGAAAACCTTGTTGTTCCCGCCACTGTCGAGATCTGGGACGGCAGTCGATTCGTCCGTAACGTCGATGAAACCTGTTGGGCTTATACAACGGGGTCGGCGATTGTCAGTGGTGAGCCTCCTGAGACGTCCGTCATACCTCGTTCGGGGAAAATGGTTTTGGGGCAACCTGAGGAAACTGCGCAACTCGAACTTGTGGCGCCCGGGCTACAAAATACAGGCGAAGTCAACATTACCTGGCCCGTACCGGGTTACTGGCGGGTAGATGCGGACCGCGATGGAAGCCGGGATGATCTGCCCGAGGCTCTGGCCACTTTCGGCGTTTACCGGGGCAACGACCGAATTATCTACTGGCAAGAAGTTCTGAATTGATTGAAATTGGGGTCAGATGAAATTGGGGTCAGATGAAATTTTCATCTGACCCCAATTTCATCTGACCCCGTTTCCAGGCTCAATCCTCATCGCTTTCCGGATGATCCAGCCCCAGTTCATTAATCTTCCGCGTCAGCGTATTCCGCCCCCAGCCCAGCAGAATCGAGGCATCCCGGCGCCGACCGCCGGTGTGCTTCAGGGCCGTCTCAATCATGATCTTCTCAAACTCCGGCACGGCTGTATCTAGAATCCCTTTCTTGCCCCGCTTGAGCTCCTGTTCGGCCCAGTTCTTGAGGCCTTCCTGCCAGGTTGTGCCCGTGGTGGGCGCTTCTGCCTGATGCAGTAATTCAGGCGGTAAATCATCAATATGGATCTCCCGACCGCTGGCCATGACGGTCAGCCAGCGGCAGGTGTTTTCCAGCTGGCGGACGTTGCCGGGCCAGGGCAGGGTGGTGAGGTATTCTTCCGCTTCCTCGCGCAGGATTTTGGGCTCGACAGCCAGCTCTTTTGCCGCCCGCTTCAGGAAGTGCTGCATCAGCCGGGGGATGTCTTCCCGACGTTCGGCCAGCTTGGGCAGGTGCACCCGGATTACGTTCAGGCGATGGAACAGGTCTTCCCGGAAGGTGCCGGCCTGCACCAGTTTTTCCAGATCCTGGTGCGTAGCAGCGATGATGCGCACATCCACCTTGATGGGGGTGGTGCCGCCTACCCGGTAGAACTCGCCGTCGGCCAGTACCCGCAGCAGGCGGGTCTGGGTGTCGGCGGGCATATCGCCGATTTCATCCAGGAACAGTGTCCCGCCGTTGGCCTGCTCGAAGCGACCCTGGCGGGCGGCGCCGGCACCGGTGAAGGCGCCCTTTTCGTGGCCGAACAGTTCCGATTCAATCAAGTCCTTGGGGATGGCGGCCATGTTCAGGGCAATGAACGGGTGTTTCGACCGGGGGCTGTGGTTGTGCAGTGCCTGGGCCACCAGCTCCTTGCCCGTGCCGCTTTCACCGTTGATCAGCACCGTGATGTTGGAGTGTGACAGGCGGCCGATGGCCCGGAACACCTCCTGCATCGCAGGCGCTTCACCGATGATCTCGGTCGCACGCTGGGCGCTTTCCGCCGCAGGTTCGGCACTGGCGCGTTTCTCGTGGCTGTGGGCCACGGCGCGTTTGACCAGCGCCACGGCATCATCGACATCGAACGGTTTGGGGAGGTATTCGAAGGCCCCGGTCTGGTAACTGGTAACCGCGCTCTCCAGATCCGAGTGGGCGGTCATGATGATCACCGGGACGTCCGGGTGCACTTCCACGATCTGTGACAGCAGGGTGATGCCGTCAACTCCGGGCATCCGGATATCGCTGACGATGGCATCGGGCTGCTCGTGCTCCAGCCGCATCATGATGCTTTCACCGCTTTCAAAGACGCGGGGCTGCATACCGGCCTGGTTAAGGGCGCGCTCCAGCACCCAGCGAATACTGCGATCGTCGTCTATGATCCAGACGTTTGCCGGTTGGCTCATGGGGTTTCCTCCAGAGGCAGGAAGATGATGAAGTCGGTTCGGCCTGGCTCGCTCTCGCATTCAACCAGTCCATGGTGTTGGCCGATGATGCTCTGGGTGATGGACAGGCCCAGGCCGGTGCCACTGGCCCGGCCACTGATCATCGGATAGAAGATGTTCTGTAAAAGCTCCGGGGGAATGCCGGGGCCGTTATCAATGACGTCGACCCGGCAAACGAGGCGATGGCGCCGATGGCCGATGGTGAACTGGCGCAGGGTGCGGGTACGGAAGGTAATGGTTGGCGGTTCCTCGGAACGGTGACCGCTCTGGTTTTCGAAGGCCGCTTCCATGGCGTTGCGGGCAATATTCAGGAAAGCCTGAATCAGTTGCTCCTTGTCGCCCCGGAACTCCGGAATACTGGGGTCGTAATCACGGCTGAAATGCAGCCGACCCTTGCTTTCGGCTTCCAGCAGGGTACCTACCCGCTCAAGGACTTCATGGATGTTGGTCGGGGCCAGTTTGAGTGCCTTGTTGGGGCCGAGCATCCGGTCCACCAGGCTTCTGAGGCGATCCGCCTCGTCCATGATGACGCGGGTATATTCCCGCTGGTCTTCGCTGCTGAGTTCCCGGTCAAGCAGTTGCGCCGCGCCTCTTATGCCCCCGAGCGGATTCTTGATCTCGTGGGCCATGCCACGCACCAGAATACGGGTCGTTTCCTGCTGGGAGATGATGTCTTCCTCCCGGCTGATCCGTATCAGCCTGTCCCTCGGCTGGATCTCGATCAGCAATTCGGTCGGATCGAGGCTGATGGGCGTTACGGAGTAGTCGACGGTCAGCCGGGCACCACTGGTGAGCAGAAATTCGGCTTCCCGGCGGGTGTAGGATTGTCCGTTTCGAACGGCAGCAAAGAGTGTTTTCAGGGCGTCTTCGGACTCGACCAGAATGTCCTGGAAGGGGTGGCCCTGGCTCCGGGTCATGCTGGTTTCGAACAGGCTTTCAGCGGCCGGATTGAGATACCGGATAGTCAGGTTATCTTCGAGCACCAGGACAGCCGTGGTGAGGCTATCGAGAATGTTCTTGTATCCGGTTTGGTGGGCCGAAGGCAGTGCCATGCGTGAATCCCGTTGGTTCGACATAGTGTGACCTCCGGAGTTTTGCAAAAAGCGAACCACTTTGAGCCAGGTTCACAAATGAATGGGCAAAGTGCGGGCACGGGGGCTTATCAGCGTTGAAACCTGCCGTAAGCTGGTGCAAACGAGGAGAAAGCCTCCGATCAGCCCGGAAAGTCCGCCCCGTTGCTGATCAGAGTATGGCTTTTTTGTGGTGCGAGCGCACCAAATTAGTGCGGCGGGTGTCAGTTCAATACGGATGGGCGATGAACGGTGAATGTGATGGAGGGGCCCGTTTTGATCTGAACCCCTTTCTCGTCAATGATGAAAACCCTTGCCTCATGGGTTCCCCGAAACACGTTATTAACATCAATCGAGCCATCAGAGCTCTGGCCCACGGGCTGCCCGTCCAGAGTCACTTCGAACCGGTGGCCGGGCTGCAGTGGCGGTGAGCTCTGGACCTGGAACATGATGTCTCCGTTACCGGAATAGAATGCCTGATTGTTCTCCGGGTAATTGAAGGAGAGCTCTTCATAGGCGGCACCCTTACGGCGCACTTCTTTCCGTAGCTCGCTGGTTTCCTGAACCACTTCGGGTTTCGGGAGCTTGATGGTGGTCACCGGCTCCACCTCGACGCGTTCGGCGCCGTTGGTGGGTTCGTCGGTATAGGTGACGTTGCCGTAGGCATCGACACTCCGGTAGACCTCCGACGAAACCGGTGTCGCGAGGACAACGAGTAAGGCGGCAATCAATCCAGACATCGGTTTCATAAGCGAACCTTTTGAGGGATGTTTCCCGATTATCGGCGGCGCCCGGGGGCATTTCAACGTCTGCTGGCCGGTATGTTGGTTACATATCGTTAAGGGCTGCGGGCATTGTGCTGCCGTGCACAAAAAAACCCCGCACGGGGCGGGGCTTTGCTGCTGACTCTCCTGCGAGAGGTGTTAGCAGGAGTAGTACAGGTCGAACTCAACCGGATGCGTGGTCATGTTCAGTTTCTCAACTTCACCGCGCTTCAGGTCAACGTAACCGGCAATCATGTCCTCGGTGAACACGCCGCCACGGGTCAGGAACTCGTGGTCTGCTTCCAGGCAGTCCAGAGCTTCGGACAGGGTTTCGGCAACCTTCGGAATGCTCAGCGCCTCTTCCTTCGGCAGGTCGTACAGATCCTTGTCCATGGCATCGCCAGGGTGGATCTTGTTCTGGATACCGTCCAGGCCGGCCATCATCAGCGCTGCGAACGCCAGGTACGGGTTGGCCGCCGGATCAGGGAAACGCACTTCGATACGGCGCGCTTTCGGGCTGTTCACGTACGGAATACGGATGGAGGCCGAACGGTTACGGGCGGAGTAGGCCAGCATAACCGGTGCTTCATAGCCCGGAACCAGACGCTTGTAGCTGTTGGTGGCCGGGTTGGTGAAGGCGTTGATGGCCTTGGCGTGCTTGATAACACCACCGACATAGTACAGCGCCGCTTCGCTCAGGCCGGCGTAGCTGTCGCCTGCGAACAGGTTTTTGCCATCTTTGCTCAGGGACATGTGTACGTGCATGCCGGAACCGTTGTCACCAACCACCGGCTTGGGCATGAAGGTGGCGGTTTTGCCGTAGGCGTGGGCCACGTTGTGTACGCAGTACTTGAGAATCTGTACTTCGTCAGCCTTGCGGGTCAGGGTGTTGGCGCCAACGCCGATTTCACACTGGCCGGCAGTACCGACTTCGTGGTGGTGTACTTCAATTTCCAGGCCCATGGATTCCATGGCGGCACACATGGCGCCACGCAGGTCGTGCAGGCTGTCCACTGGCGGAACCGGGAAGTAACCGCCTTTAACGCCCGGGCGGTGACCGATGTTGTTGCGGTCGAAATCTTCGCCGGAGACCCAGGCGGCTTCCTCCGAGTGGATATGGTACGAAGCGCCCTGCATGTCCACATTCCATTTAACAGAATCAAACACGAAGAACTCCGGCTCCGGGCCAAACAGCGCGCCATCGGCGATGCCGGTGGACTTCAGGTATTCCTCGGCACGACGGGCAACCGAACGCGGGTCGCGCTCATAACCCTGCATGGTAGACGGCTCTACGATGTTGCAGGTGATGTTGACCGTGGTTTCTTCGGTGAACGGATCGAGTACGGAGGTCTCATCGTCCGGCATCAGAATCATGTCGGATTCGTTGATGCCTTTCCAGCCGGCAATGGAGGAGCCGTCAAACATCTTGCCGTCGGCAAAAAAGTCTTCGTCCACTTCGGTGGCCGGCATGGTCACGTGCTGCTCTTTACCACGGCTGTCGGTGAAGCGCAGGTCAACCCATTTGACTTCGTGTTCTTTGATCAAATCAACTGTCTTGGACATTGTGCATGCTCCGTAAGTTATACCGCCCAGGCGGCTGTATTCATGTTCGAGGTGCCGGATCGCCCACACAGTAACGGGGGTCCGATCTGGTTTTCAGGTTCGCGCAGCTTAGCAAATGCCAGCACGACTTACCTGCAAATTTCGGCTGATTTCCTTAAAGCAAGGTGCTTGCCAATTTTTAGGGCATGCTCCAGAACAGCGCAGTAGCAAGGGTTTGGCGCTTGTTGAGGGCAAGTCTCAGTACGGCAGGTTCCTCGATGCCCTTTATTGGTGCACTTAATTGGTGCGTTAATTCTCGCAATGCTCAAAATGAGTGCAGTTCATCATTTAAAAGAATAGGCATTTTTCTTCATATAAACGACACAGACTTTTCGCTATACTGCGCGCCGCTTCATTTTTACCCTGCCATTTTCAGATCACGGATCGAAAGGCACCATGCAGGGCGCCGGGCAGCCAGTTCCGGTGAATGAGTTCATTTTACGGATTTGAGACGGCATGTGCAGGGATTCTCCCTGTGAACGACCCTCTCAGGTCATTGAGTGCATGCCGCAGGAATATTTTTGTGATTGAGAAACTTCGTAATATCGCCATCATCGCCCACGTCGACCATGGTAAAACCACCCTTGTAGACCAGCTGCTGCGCCAATCCGGCACCCTGGAACGCAAGGAGCTCGATAGCGAGCGGGTCATGGACTCCAACGATCAGGAGAAGGAACGTGGCATTACCATTCTGGCCAAGAACACGGCCCTGAAATGGAATGGCTACGACATCAACATCGTGGACACCCCGGGCCACGCTGACTTCGGTGGCGAAGTCGAGCGGGTTATGAGCATGGTTGATTGTGTGCTGCTGGTAGTCGATTCCATCGATGGCCCGATGCCGCAGACCCGTTTCGTGACCCAGAAGGCGTTTGCCGCCGGCCTGCGTCCGATCGTGGTCGTCAACAAGATTGACCGTCCCGGTGCCCGCCCGGACTGGGTTGTGGACCAGGTGTTCGATCTGTTTGACAACCTGGGTGCTACCGATGAGCAGCTGGACTTTCCCATCGTGTTCGCCAGCGCCCTCAACGGCATCGCCGGTATGGATCATGAAAACCTGGATGACAACATGGATGCCGTGTTCCAGGCGATTGTCGATCACGTCCCTGCGCCCAACGTGGACCCGGACGGCCCCTTCCAGATGCAGATCTCCCAGCTGGACTACAACAGCTTCCTGGGTGTGATCGGCATCGGCCGCATCATGCGCGGCAAGGTCAAGACCAATTCGCCGGTCACCGCCATTGGTGCCAACGGCAAGAAGCGCAACGGCCGCATCCTCAAGATCATGGGGCACTCCGGTCTGCAGCGGGTTGAAGTGGAGGAAGCCCAGGCTGGGGACATTGTCTGCGTCAGCGGCATGGACGAGCTGTTTATCTCCGACACGCTGTGTGACCAGGCCAATGTAGAAGCCCTGCCGGCACTGACAGTGGATGAGCCGACAGTCTCCATGACCTTCCAGGTCAACGATTCGCCCTTTGCCGGCAAGGAAGGCAAGTATGTCACCAGCCGGAACATCAAGGAGCGCCTGGAGAAGGAATTGCTGCACAACGTAGCGCTGCGTGTGGAAGAGGGCGAGTCGGCAGACAAGTTCAAGGTATCCGGCCGGGGTGAGCTGCACCTGTCGGTACTGATCGAGAACATGCGCCGGGAGAATTTCGAGCTGGCGGTGGGTCGCCCGGAAGTCGTTATCAAGGAAGTGGATGGCGTCAAGCAGGAGCCGTACGAGAATGTCATCGTCGACATTGAAGAGCAGCATCAGGGCCCGATCATGGAGCAGATGGGCCTGCGCAAGGGCGATCTGACCAACATGGTTCCGGATGGCAAAGGGCGGATGCGTCTCGAGTACACCATCCCGGCCCGTGGCCTGATCGGTTTCCGGAACACCTTCCTGACCATGACGTCCGGTACCGGGATCCTGACCTCCACCTTCAGCCATTACGGCCCGATCAAGGTTGGCGATGTCACCAGCCGCCAGAATGGCGTAATCGTCTCCATGGCCACCGGCACAGCGCTGACCTACTCGCTGGAAACCCTGCAGAGCCGCGGCAAGCTGTTCCTCGACCCGGGCCAGGAAATCTATGAAGGCCAGCTGTGCGGTATCCACAGCCGTGATAACGACCTGGTGGTCAACCCGACCAAGGGCAAGAAGCTCGACAACATGCGTGCTTCCGGCAAGGACGAGGTCATCGGCCTGGTGCCACCCATCAAGTTTACCCTTGAGCAGGCGCTGGAGTTCATTGATGACGACGAACTGGTGGAAGTCACACCAAAATCGATCCGTCTGCGCAAAAAGCTGCTGACCGAAAACGATCGCAAGCGCGCCAACAAGAAGTAACGTGAACGTGGGGTCAGAAGAAAGCGTTCTTCTGACCCCTTGTTGACCTCTCCTCTCGAAGTATCCCTTGGGGTCAGATGAAAGCTTTCATCTGACCCCATCTTCATCCAGAATTTCGGAATACCCTGTTCCGGAGTGCTCCATGCTTACCCTATACCCTGACATCAAACCCAACGCCCAACACCGGATCGCAGTCGATCCACCTCACGAGCTGTACGTTGAAGAAAGCGGCAATCCTGATGGCATTCCGGTACTTGTAGTGCACGGCGGCCCAGGTGGTGGCTGCGAGGATTTTCATCGTCGTTTCTTTGACGCCGAGCGCTTCCGGATTATTCTGATGGACCAGCGCGGTGCGGGACGGTCGACACCTCTGGCGGAGCTGGAGGGAAACACCACCGAAAATCTGGTTCAGGATATGGAGGTGGTGCGCGCCTTTCTCGGTGTGGATCAATGGCTTCTGTTTGGCGGCAGCTGGGGCTCGACCCTGAGCCTGGTTTACGCCCAGACCCACCCCGAACGGGTGCTGGGGCTGGTCTTGCGAGGCATCTTCCTGTGCCGCCCCCGGGATATCCAGTGGTTCTATCAGGATGGCGCAAGCCGGGTGTTCGCGGATTACTGGGATGACTTCGAAGCGGAGATTCCCGAGGCCGAGCGCGATAATATGGTCGCTGCCTATTACCGGCGTCTCACCAGCACCAACGAGCTGGAGCAGATACACGCTGCCAAGGCCTGGTCAGTCTGGGAGGGGCGGTGTGCGACACTGCACCCGAATCCCCGGGTGGTTGAACACTTTGGTCACCCTCACGTTGCCATCGCCCTGGCCCGTATCGAGTGCCACTATTTCATGAATTCCGCCTTTCTGGAGCCAGACCAGATTGTCCGTGACGCGGGCAGGTTGGCCGATATTCCGGGCATCATTGTCCACGGCCGTTACGATATGGTGTGTCCTCTGGAAAATGCCCTGGCACTCAGTAAGGCCTGGCCGGAAGCGGAGCTCCAGATCATCCGGGATGCCGGCCATTCCGCTTCTGAGCCGGCGATCATCGATGCTCTGATGCGTGGTGTTGAGTCCGTCGTCTCGAAAGCTGGAAAAAGTGTGGGCTGAATTTGATGAAAGGACTTATCCAGCGGGTATCGCAAGCCAGTGTCAGGGTGGATGGGGAGCAGATTGCCTCGATAGGGGCGGGCCTGCTTTTGCTTCTGGGTGTCGAAAAGGACGATGGCGAAAGCGAGGCAAAGGAGCTGTGCCGAAAGATTATCACTTACCGGGTATTTCCCGATGACGCAGGCCGGATGAACCGGAGCCTGGCGGATATCGGCGGGTCCCTCCTGATTGTTCCGCAGTTCACACTGG
>Ga0247720_100170_pt1 | contig 29825 bp, 28 predicted proteins | sample MSEWel2015_12_15_FD_189078 | JGI IMG/M metagenome (GOLD analysis project Ga0247720, IMG submission 189078) | Subsurface sediment microbial communities from gas well in West Virginia, United States - MSEEL Well Study Marcellus 3H_2015_12_15 | ecosystem: Environmental > Terrestrial > Deep... | reverse complement strand
TTTGATGGACAAAGCTATCGCATGAAGCAATCACTGATGAGACAGTTAAGTTAACAAAAAAATTCCCCACCGGTGCCTGGGGAAAAATCTTTGCAAAAATGGGGAATTTTCTCTTGCAAAAAACAGTGTGCGACCCTACTAATACTCATAACGTTTGGACTGCATATTTTACAAATACCGATACAACAACCATTTTGAAGAAGACATTACCATATATGTTAATTGTTGTATTATTAGATCTTATATACGTAGCGCTTTTTAAATGGTAAAAAGAAGGAAAAGGGGAGGGAGGTTATTCCCCCCCTTTATAGGGTAATATAACTATAAATTTTTTGAGGAGGGCAGATACAGTGCTAAAGATAGTGTATATTCCGCTTGACAACAGACCCTGCAATTATGATTTTATATTAAAAGCAGCTAAAATCAAGGGAATAGATATTATTACACCGACAGAAGAAAAGCTGGGTAAATTTACTACTCATGGGGATGTAGAATATATAAGAAAGTGGTTAATGAACCTCCGTAATGTGGATTATCTTATTTTATCTATAGATATGTTAGCCTATGGTGGTTTAATCGCAAGTAGAGAAATGGAGTTAAATGTTGATCCGTATGGGTTTGCAGAATCTATTAGAGAGTTTAAAAAGAATAATAGTAATTGCAAGGTATATGCCTTTAATATAATTATGAGAACATCTATAAGTGTGAAAGACGAAAAAACCTATGAATATTGGAAACTGATTAATGAATATTCTTCTCTAACTTATAATGAACACGAAAATTTTAGTAGAATAAAAGAGCTTGAAAAGATAATTCCTAAGCCTATTCTTGATGGTTATTTAAAAGCCAGAAGACGCAATCATGAAGTTAACAATATCTCAGTCGATCTAGTAAATGATGGAGTAATAGATTTTTTGGTTTTAGGCCAAGAAGATTGTGATAAAATAGGAATTCACCTTTTAGAGCAGGAAAGATTGCTTACAAGAATAAGAGAATTAGGTCTTGAAGAAAAGATAATGATGATGCCAGGGGCTGACGAGTTTGGTCAGATTTTATTTGTAAGGGTATTGAATGATATTTCAAGAATGAAAATTGGAAGGTTAGTGTATGATAATGATTGTCTAAAATATGTAGTAGCACAATACGAAAACATACCAATTTACGAAACTTTAGATTTGCATATCAAAGCCGCTGGTTTTGATATAAATGAAGTAAATGATCAGATAATTTTATATATAATAACGCCTAAAATATTTGATGACATTATTTGGATTGATGATGACCATTATAAATATCTTGAGGGTGTTAAAGCTGAAGATGTTTATATAAATGATGAAGAACTAGATGCCTATATAAAAAATCACAAAATTATAATATTTGATTTATGTCATGCCAATGGAGGCTGGAAAGAACTTATTTATTTTCTTTCGGGAAACGACATATTACATGAGATATATGGATATACAGCCTGGAATACGGCTTCAAATAGTATTGGGACAGGACTCTTATTTTATGCTTTGTTATATGAAGAGAATAAGGACAGTAAATTATTTCTTGAATTTCTTATAGAAAGGTTTTATGATGACTTTTTATACCAAAGCATAGTTCGCCCAAAAATAAATAAAATTTTACAAAAGGAAGGAGAAAATATCCATTTATTTAAAGAGTTTAGATACAATTATAATATGATATTATGTGAACTTATGAAAAAACATGATGAGATTATTAAAAAATCAATATTAAATAAACCTATTAAGATTTTAGAAAATTTGCAAATAAAAGATTATCACATTGAATGCTCTTTTCCATGGAATAGGACATTTGAAATAAAAGTGGATGTTAAAGTTCAAATATAAATTTTTCTAGAGGGGTGATATTATTATGAGATTGATTGAAAGGTTAAAAAGCAATAAAATGACACTTGTTGTAAGCCTTCCTCAAAATACTTTAGAACTTGCTTTGGCGGCAGTCAATGGTGGTGCCGATGCAATTAAGGTCCATACAAATGTTTTTCATAGAGCAAGTGGCAATAGGTTTCCAAGACTAATAGAACAAGTAGATATTCTAGAGGAAATTGTAAGAAAAGTCAACATACCTGTAGGCATTGTGCCAGGGGGAGATGAATCTTGTATTGAAAAAGAAGAAATTAAAATATTAAAAGATATTGGTTTTGATTTTATATCGATGTTCGTTCACCACATGCCTTTATATATATATAAATCGGGATTTACAATAATGTCTACAATAACTCGAGATTATACAATCGACGAAATAGAGACGTTAAATTATTTGAATGTTGATGTAATCGAAGCAGATATGTTGCCAGATGATAAAAAAGATATTATTTATTTAGCTGATTTAATAAGGTATAGAAAAATAATTGAATATGTTAATAAACCTGTAGTTGTACCTACTCAAAGGGTTATCTTGCCGGAAGAAGTGGAAGACCTTTATAATATTGGTGTTAGAGGTTTTATGATTGGTGCTATAGTTACAGGTAATAGTCCAAATCAATTAGAAAAAGTTACAAGTGAATATAGAAAAACTATCGACAAGCTTTAATGTGATTTTTAGAAGGAGGAGATAATATTGAAGGTAAGAATCGGGATAGATGTTGGAGGAACATTTACAGATGCGGTTGCTATAGATAATGACACTTATGAATTGATAGGGACAATAAAGGTACCGACGACACATACTGCGAAAGAGGGTGTTGCAAAAGGCATTGTAGAAGCCCTTATAAAACTCTTGGAAGAACACAAGATAAATCCAGAAGATGTTCTATTTATAGCCCATGGTACAACACAGGCAACGAATGCCTTATTAGAAGGTGATGTTGTTCCTGTTGGTATTATAGCTGCAGGGAAAGGTATTGAAGGTATTAAAGTAAAAAACGATACAAATATACAAGATATAGAACTTGCACCAGGCAAAATATTAAAAATTGCAAGTCAATATATTGAATTAGATGAGGAATTTGAAAAAAAGGTAGAAATAAAAATTGAAGAATTCAAAAATCAAGAGATAGGGGCGATTGTTGCAGCACAGGCCTTTTCGGTTGATGATCCTACTATTGAAAATAAAATAGTTGAAATAGCAGAACAAAAAGGACTTCCGGCGACAGCAACACACGAAATAACAAAACTATATGGATTAAAGATAAGGACAAGGACTGCAGCAATAAACGCATGCATACTTCCCAAAATGATAGAGACAGCAAACATGACAGAAGATAGCGTAAAAAAATCCGGTATAAAGGCACCTCTTATGATAATGAGGTGTGATGGTGGCGTAATGGATGTATCAGAAGTAAGAAAAAGGCCAATACTTACGTTGCTTTCAGGCCCTGCTGCAGGTGTAGCAGGTGCCCTTATGTATGAAAAAATATCTGACGGCATATTTCTTGAAGTTGGAGGAACAAGTACAGACATCTCTGCAATAAAAAACGGCAAAGTAATGGTAAATTATGCAGAAATTGGAGGGCATAAAACATATCTTAACTCCCTTGACGTAAGAACAGTAGGAATAGCAGGGGGAAGTATGATAAGGCTAGGTGACAAAGACATAGAAGATGTTGGACCCAGAAGCGCCCACATTGCAGGTTTACCATATGCAGTTTACAGCGATCCTGAAGAAATAATAGAACCTGAAATAGTATATATAAAGCCCAAGAAGAACGATCCTGATAATTATGTTGCAATCAAAAGCAAAAATGGGAAAATATTTGCGGTAACTGTATCCTGCGCGGCAAACGTATTAGGATATGTAAGACCAGAAGATTACGCCTATGGTAATCGAGAAGCTGCGAGAAAGGCCTTAGAACCAATTGCAAAAAAACTTAATAAAACAGTTGAAGAAGTAGCTAAGAAGATAATGGATATTGCTAGTATGAAAGTGGCAAAAGTTGTTGAACAACTTCTTAATGATTACAAACTTGACAAAGATGCGACAATACTCGTAGGGGGAGGAGGAGGAAGTGCCTCAATAGTTCCCTATGTTGCAAAAATTATGGGTATGCACCATAGAATAGCCAAAAACGCCCAGGTAATTTCCACAATAGGAGTAGCCCTTGCAATGGTAAGAGAAATAGTAGAGCGCACAATACAAAACCCCACTGAAAAAGATATATTATCAATAAGAAATGAGGCAAAAGAAGCAGTAATAAAATCAGGGGCATTAGAAGAAACAGTAGAAATATACGTAGAAATAGACTCACAAAAAAATATAGTAAGAGCAATTGCTACAGGAGCTACAGAATTACGTTCCAAAGATATACTAAACAAAAACTTAGGAGAAGAAGAAATAAAGAAAATAGCAGTCCAAGCAATGAAGCTAGAATCGATAAAAAACCTTCAAATAATCGATAAAACAGGTTCAATGTATATCATAAAAGGCATAGAATACAGGAAAAGATTATTTGGATTGTTATCTCATAAGCAGGAAAAAGTAGTTGTAATAGACAAAGAAGGAGTTATAAGGCTTTACAAAAATAATGGCAAAGTATACAGAACAACGATACAAAACTTTGAGGAGGATTTAAGCAAGGCATTAGAACAGAACATTTCTTATGGCGATGCCGGGGCTGAAATCCCTGATTGTTTTATTATACTGCCAAATAGAATAGTAGACCTATCAGGGCTTATTGACAAGGAACAAATAATTTCACTGGCGAAAGTAGAGATAAGTGGCTTATCTGATAATGACCGAATACTCATATTATTAAGCAAAAGGTGATAAAATGGTACCTTCCGTATTTCTTGATAAACAGCAATTAATTTCACAAGAATTAAAGTTTGATATTTATTACGACAGAATATCCCAACATAATCTTGATGATATATTAGAAATATCATGGAGTAGAGGAATCAGAGAAGCAAAAAGAATAAAACACAAAAATATAAAGCAGTTAATACGCGGAGAAAATATAATTGTAGAAACTGATGAAAAAACTTACAATCTTAACTATATTATTTTTAGCAGTTATGAAAGCAAAGAAAAAAAGATTACCATTTACAAAAAAAATATACAAAACATATTTATTCCTTCTATACCTGACGAATATGTACTTTGGAGAAATTACGAAAAAGTTATAGATTTGTTTCTGACCCATGAATATTTTCACCATTTAGAAGCTAACTATATTGGAGTGACAAGTGAAATAAAAAAAATACAAATAAAAATTGGTCCTTTTATCGTAAAAAGAAAATTAAGGTCTTTAAGTGAAATAGCGGCTCATGCTTTTGTAAAGGAATTTTATGATATATGGTAGGTGGTAGAATGAAACCATATGATGTAGTTGTTGTAGGGGGTGGAGTATCAGGAACGGTAGCAGCAATAGCATCTGCAAGAAATGGAGCTCAAACTCTATTAATTGAACGATATGGATTTCCCGGCGGTTCACTTACAAATATGGGTGTTGGGCCCATGATGACTTTTCATGCGGGAGACAGGCAGGTTGTAAAAGGAATACCACAAGAAATAGTAGATAATCTTGTAAAAATAGGTGGAAGTCCTGGCCACGTAATAGATACAACTGGGTTTGTAAGTACTGTAACACCTTTTGATGTAGAACTTATGAAATATGTTTTGCAAAAGATGCTCATAGATAGTGGTGTAGAAATACTGTATCACAGTTTTTTATCGAGCGTTGAGATGGATGGAAGCAAGATAAAATCAATTAAAATTGTGAATAAATCAGGGGAAATGATTATAAAAAGCAAAATTTATATAGATTCAACAGGAGATGCAGACCTTGCAGTAAGATGTGGTGTCGATTATTTATTAGGACGACCCAAGGATAACTTGACACAACCAATGACAATGAATGTAAGAATTGGTAATGTAGATATACCAAAGATAAAAGAATACATGATAAATAATCCAACAGAATTTAGAATGGTAGATAAAGAAAAAATCATAAAAGCAAAAAGACTATCAGTAAACGGCTTTTATTCTATATTAAAAGAAGCAAGAAAAAAAGGAGAAATAACTTTTGAAAGAGACATGGTATTATTTTTTGAAACAAATACACCAGGGGAAGTTATAGTAAACATGACAAGGGTACAAAGGCTAAATGGTACAGATATAAAAGATTTAACCAAAGGTGAAATAATCGGAAGGAATCAAGCCATTGAATTGTTTAACTTTATGAAAAAAAGAATACCTGGTTTTGAGAATAGTATATTGATTTCAACAGGTCCGCAAATTGGAGTGAGAGAAACTAGGAAAATAGTCGGTGAATATATATTAACAGCTGAAGACCTTGTTTCAAATAAGCGTTTTGATGACTGCATTGCAAAAGGAGGTTATCCTGTTGATATACATTCACCGGAGGGGGAAGACGTTGTTTATATGAAACTTAAAGAGGGAAGTGATTACGATATACCTTATAGAAGTTTGTATAGTAAAAAAGTAGATAATTTACTTGTGTCAGGTAGATGTATATCATCAACGCATGAAGCAAATGCAGCAATAAGAGTTTCACCAATTGCTATGGCAACGGGGCAGGCGGTAGGTACGGCAGCAGCTATAGCAGCAAAAGAGAATGCAAAAGTTTGGAATGTGGATGTAAAAGTATTGAGGAACGTTCTATTAAAACAGGGAGCTTATATATAAGGAAGGCTATTATTAACAACGAGGTGCCCTGTTTTATTTTTTTTGCCCATTGACAAATCAAAATCGGTAGTATATAATCAAAATTAAGCAAAAACAATCACATTTGAGCGGGACTAAATTGAATGGATGTGAATGAATATGGGTGTATCTGATAAGATGTTTGGAGAGGAAAGGCGTCTTAAAATTGCGGAAATTATAAGTAAGGACAAAAGTATAAGTGTGGCGGAGCTAAGTAAACTTTTTAATGTTTCTGAGTCTACTATAAGAAGAGATTTGCATGTGTTGGAAGAAAAGGGTTTCATACAGAGGACTCACGGTGGAGCTATTCTAAAAACTGGGACTCACTATGAGCCAGCCTTTTTTGAAAAGGAGGAGGTGGAGCTTGAGGCAAAGAGAAAGATAGGTAGAATTGCTGCATCCCTCATTGAAGAAGGGGATACTATTCTTTTAGATTCAGGTACTACTACTCTGGAAATTGCGAGAAATTTAAAAAATATGAGACTTACCGTTGTCACCAATTCTCCTTTAATTGCAATAGAGCTTTCAAAATATAAAGATATTAAGCTTATAGTCACAGGTGGTATACAGAGGTGGAGGACAAAGGCTTTAGTTGGCCCTATTGCTGAGATGGTCATAAGGCAGTTTAAAGTGGACAAGGCTTTTATAGGTACAAATGCTATATCTTTTGAAGATGGGCTTATGACTCCGGATTTGATTGAGGCAAATACCAAAAAAGCGATGATTGGAGTTGCAAGTTTGGTTTATGTAGTGGCAGACCACACTAAGTTTGGCAAAAAGTCTTTTGTAAAATTTGCAGATCTTAAAGATATCACGGCAATAATAACCGACGATGAGATAGATTATGAACTTGTGAAAAAGTATGAACAGGCGGATGTAGAGATACTAAATTTTGAAAGGGATGAAGATGATGATAACAACAGTGACAGCAAACCCAGCAATTGATAGGACAGTGATTGTGGAAAATCTAAAGCTTGGCAGTGTGAACAGGGTGATTCGTTCAAGGAGAGTTGTCAACAATTTTGTGTCTGATTGAAGTAACGTAACTGGAAAATTTGTTGTATTTCATAAATGTGAGCATTTATCATTGGTACCGCTTTTTTCCATTTTGTTCGCCTTAAGTTCTCCCTCTGTAAATATATGTTAATTTCCAATATTTCGACAGAGTTAAAGTAACCACCCGACCTTATCTGAATTTTTTCAATCAGGCTATTGATACTCTCTACACTGTTGGTAGTATAAATATGCTTCCTCAAGGATTCGGCGTATTTGGTAAAAACCATATAATGTTCTGCTTTCTCCATAAGAAGGTTCATGTATCGGCTATATTTACTCTTAAATTTACTGCAAAGGTCATAAAATTTTTGAATAGCTTCATCGAAAGAAGAAGCAAACCTTATTTTATCGAGTTCTTTATTGAATTCTGAGGCATCAGCTTTGGTCATGTATTTGCGGATATTTCTTTGAAGATGTACAAAACAGAGCTGATGGTCAGCATATGGATATACAGCTTTGACGGTCTCGATAATCCCTGGGAAATCATCACTTACAACCACTAAAACTCGTTTAAGACCGCGGTTTATCAAGTCTTCAAAGACCTTGTTCCAGTCAGCTCTGTTTTCTTTGCCGAAGAAGGTGTAAAGGTCAAAGATGTCTTTTTTACCTTCCATATCGATGCCAAGGACTATGTAGCATGCAGCTTTCCTCACTTTTGAGCCGTCCTTTATCTCGCAGTGATAGGCATCGATGAGCAATGCGAACACCGATTCGGGTAATTCTCGCTGTTTGAAAAGATCCAGCTCGCTTTTGAGGTCGTCTTTGATCTTGTTGAGTTCATCATCAGAGTAAGGGAGGTTGAGGCTTTTGAGGGTATTTAAGAGGGAAGATTCTGAATAACCGTTGACAACAAGGGACATAAGAAGGTCTGTATAGGATTCATCCACTCTTTTATAGGGTTCAGGGAGGATGTGAGGTCTGAAATCGCCAGTACGAGTTCTTGGGACAGAGATTTCCAGGTTACCCATAGGTGTACCAAGTTTTCTATCATAAAAGCCGTTACCTTTGTCGTTCTCGTTTTTCAAGAGATAGATTTGGCGTTCAGACAACATAAACCGGTCGAGCAAATCTTCCAGCAGTTTTTTCAGGGCAGGGCGTGATGGATCCGAATCAGAGCAATACTGATTTAATACTTTTTCAACCGCCATATTTTTAACTGTTTGGTAATAGGTATTTTTATCCATAATTACCAGCCTCCTTTGTGATTTTATTATACACCAGACACAATTTTATTTTAACACCCGAGGACCCCCCAATGCTTGACTGGAGTAATACGCAGAAACCTGACTGGCTTGAAAGAACGAGATATATGTTGATAGAATGCGAACCAGCTATATTTAAGTGTAGATGCACTTCAAGAAGTAATGGGAAAACAGAAAAGAAGACGTGCAACGAATTTAAGGACAGGCCTGTTTTGCCAAAAGCAAATGAGGTAATAGAGGATTAGAGTGAAAAATAAAGAGGATATGGGTGTTTGGCTTATAGTAAGCGTCAAATAGAGCACACCTAAAAATTTGTAATCAGATGTGAGATAATTCCTCCATAGAAATGATGAGGAGGGATTATCTATGACGCACAAAGAGCGTAAGCAACAGTGGGAAGCTAGGATTGAGGCATATAAGTCCAGCGGCTTAAGCAAGAAGGAATTTTGCAAACAGCACAACATAAGCGAAAAACAGCTGTACTATTGGCTAAGAAAAGAATCTCTAAAAGAACAAACTGATAATACAGTACAATGGTTACCTGTTAGTTTAAGTGGCCAAGAAGACACATCTGGATGCGACTTTTTAACCGTAAAAGTAGGTCACGCTGTAATTGAGGTAAGACAGGGTTTTTAATGAGAAACTGCTGCTAGATGTAGTAAAGGTGTTGAGTACTCTATCTTAGGGCCAATTTGTGTTGATAAGGTTTATCTTGCGTGAGGGAGTACCGATATGCGGAAATCAATAAACTCCCTGGCAGCTATTGTACAGCAAAGCTTTGAATTGGATCCTTTGGGGCAGCGCTGTTCGTGTTTTGTAACAAGAACAGCGTACAAATTTTGAATTAGGGGTGTATATATTCAATGTCTAAACTAAAGTCCTAACAATATTCGGTACCAGGCCTGAGGCCATAAAAATGGCACCGCTAATAAAAAAATTACAACAAGAATCTCTTATAGCAAGTTATGTCTGCGTTACGGCGCAGCGTAGGGAATGCTTGACCAGGTGCTGGAGATATTTAATATCAAGCCCGATTACGATTTGAACATCATGCAGAACAAACAGAGCCTTGTGAGCATAACCACAAAGGCCCTGGAAGGCTTGTATAACCTCATAAACGAGCTAAAGCCCGATATTGTGCTAGTGCACGGTGATATGTCTAGCATACTGATAGGTGTCTTGGCTGCATTTTAGAGGTAGAAATAATTTAAAGATTTTTCATGTATCGTTTCAATTCTTCATAAAAATTTTCACGGGTGCCGGCAAGTATCACCACAATTGTTGAATCAGGTTCTTCGATGATTGTATAGGCCAGCTCATAGTTTGTTTTATTGTAATAGATATCATAACAGAAGATGCCGGAAAGGTCGCCCGTTTTAGATTCACCTATATAAGGATTCTTGAGGATTTCATCGACGGTTTTTGAAAAGCTATTTAAAGCGGCTTTTCTTTCAGCTTTTTTAAAAAACGTGCGGCGGGAGGCAGAATAATAAGCTTATACATTATTCGTTCCCCTCACCGAAAACGTCTTCGTATGTGAAAAATCTGGCTTTACCGGCAGCAGCAAGTTGAGCTTCATTAAGCAAGCGTTCAATAGCAGGGCGGACTTTGCGCCGCATTTCCTTGAACTTTTCGAGAAGTTCAGACCCGGAAAGGCCTTGAGATATTAAATCAGCAAGGATTTGTTCATCGAACTCGCCGGTGCTCTCACGCACAGGGCGGATAACAATGGCATCGTTCTGGAGATAGCACTCAACTTCCTTTTCAATGCCGAGACGGTTATAAAATTCTATAGGAATAGTAATCTGTCGTTTCTTTGATACGGAAATACGTTTTTTCAACATGGAATTAACACCTCCTAATTGGTTTGGTTGTAACATAATTATTCCTCCTTCTCAGTATATGTTGAGTAATAATATAATATACAAATTTTCTTTGATTTAATCATAGCAAAGAAACAAAGAAAAATCAAGATAGTAAGATATCAGGGAGTGCATTATCAATGTCTAAACTTAAAGTCCTAACAATATTTAGTAGAAAACTGGTTATATAAAGCAGTCCATTATATGAAAATGGCCAAATTGGCGATGAAGTATAAGCCCGAACTTAGAGATTTAATATATCGTGATTCAATCAGAATTAAGTATTTCAACAAAATCCAAAGGTGAAATAGCATTTGATACGAGCTTTTTAAGCTTGTCATCACGCGTGATAATATAATCTGCTTTTACCTTTCTGGCACACTGAACCTGTAATGCATCTTCAAGATCTTTGATGGATGGATTGCGCAGGGCTTTTTCTACATCCTTGTTCGTTATGCCGATTAATTTTACGATGTTCAAAAGGGCTTTGATTGCCAGAGCGGCTTTGTCGTTTCCCAAATTTTTTGATATAAAATAATAAAGGTCAGTCACAGCAAAAGAAGCGATATACGCTTCTATTATTTTTTCTTCAGCGTTCTTGAGAACTTTATAGGAAGCTGCATCAAACGGACTCCTTTGCAGGATAACATCCAGTATAACGTTGGTATCAATTAGGATTCTCATATTTGCCTATCCTTTCCTCTCTTATTTGCCTGGAAGAAATATCTTTATTTGGATAGTTTCGCATGAGTCCATACAGGAAGTCAGCGTTGGGCGTTCCCTGTTTGTTAATAGGTACTAGCTTTGCCACTTCTTTCCCGTTTTTTGTAATGATTATCTCTTCTTTTTCTGCCAATTTCAGATATTTGCCAACTCTCATCTTAAACTCGGTGGCATTTATAATCATTAGTGAGCACCTCCAAAATATGTTTTAGCTATTTTTAGTATAATAAAAATAGACTATAATATCAACATTTAAATTGATCATTTACTTAAAAAATATTTGTCACCTATGAGTAAGCTGAGTACTTACGGCTATTACAATTAATGTATATGATTCCTATGCCTGTATACAAATATACTGTGGTCATTTCCCCTCTTTCTTCTTCCTTTTCTCCTTTATAAAAGCAATCAATTCTGAAATTGTGAAATACTCCTCATTATCATCTGGTTTTATCTCATTATCAGCATTACTCGATGAATCGTTTGTTGTATCCTTGTAAGGATTTGGAATATCCGATAACCCCATAAGGTAATCGGCGCTTACATTAAAAATTTTCGTCAGTTTGATTATGGTTTCAGTATCTGGGTCCCTCTGGCCTATTTCGTACATTCCTATTGTACCGCGGGAGACGCCTAGCTTCTCTGCCAGTTCCTTCTGGGTCATACCATGTCGGGTGCGCAGTTCGACCAATCTTTCAGGAAATCCCATTTTCAGTACCTCCGCTTCATCATCTTTACATAAATTATATCACCGAGGGTATTACCTTTGGTGGTGTAAAAGGTTGAGTTATATTTTTCTAATTTAGGTTATATTTTTCAATATAAAAATTAAAAGAAAGGGTGTGTCTGAAGATGGGGAATAAGGTCAGTTTGCATGAGAAATTCTTTGGGTGTATTGCCGGTGCGCATATCGGTTCAGCTATGGGAGCGCCGGTAGAAGGGTGGACATATGAAATGATAGAGGAGAAGTATGGTACCCTGGACCGCCTGCTGCCGTATGAGCACTACAACAATGGATGGGTCCGGGAGCCCGGTACTACCGAAGATGGCATAGAAAGGCAGAAATTGATGATTACCGCTATCATAGAAAAGGGCGATCGAGTCAATGCCGAAGACGTAAAAAACGCTTGGATTAAATACATTAAGCCGGAATCGGTGGGAATGGTATCGGAGCCTTTTGAAGCTACACTGCTTGCAATGGCCAAAAGCGGGATACCTGCCAGGGATATAGGGCGCTACTGCGATTATTCGGGCTTGAATAGCTTTGCGCGTTCATGTCATCCCATAGGCCTTATCAACGCAGGGGATATGGAAGCGGCCAAAGAGGATGTGCTGGAAGTGGGGCAGCTGTATCAGACCACCAACAGCAGGGGCTTGCAATGGGCTGTTGTGACCGGTGTGGCCATTGCTGCAGCCACCCGGCCTGATGCTACGGTGGACAGCGTGCTGGGGGCCATATACGATTACTGCCACCCGGATATAGTGCTGCGCGAATTGGACAGGGAACTCAAGCGCACTGCAGGCTGCAAAGATTTTCGAGAGCTGCGGAAGGCGTTTGACAGCATGTACAATGGCCGTGGTATGCCCTATGCAGCCAGCTATGCCAATGAGGTGGTGACCAAAGCCGTATGCATATTCCGAATGGTAAACGGAGACACGAAGGATGCGATGATCGCCGCAGTGAACATGGGGCGGGATACCGATTGTATAGCTGCCATAGCAGCTGGCATTTCCGGTGCTTTAACCGGTGCAAGCTCCCTGCCTCAGGAGTATATAGACCAGGTGGACTATGCCACCCGCGTGAACAAGTACACCAACTCCCAACGGACCTTGAGGGAAACCGCCGATGGGCTGTATAACGCATGGCTAAACAGGGTAAATAAGCTCAGGAAGTACGTGGAGATGATGGATTATTGATACCGCATACTCTGGCATTGGGACATTGGATCGGTGTGTTATGCACATGGTTACCACTACCGGGTATCCACCGCAGGAGTATTTTGCAAGATGGGAGAATCAGCCTTTGGAGCTTTTATCCCTGCAAGGCATAATCGCAGATGGCTGTCCACATCTTCATATGGTGGTATCCGATAAGGAAAAGGCCTATGGTGGACACCTGGAAGAAGGATGCAGGATATTGTATCTCGGTGAAATCGTGATACAGGAGATAGAGGATACAGACATACGCAGGGTTCCAAACGAAAAAGGCATCATGATGTTGACGGAAGATAAAGCGGGAAGATAAACCGGGATTATCGCTTGGTGTATAACATAAAGGAACGAGAACTTAGTATGACGTAATATACAGTGGATTGAGCAGTCTATATCAATTAGTTTACAATACTTCCTTAAATAGGAATCGCAGTTCCCGGGGGGATACATTTTTCTTTTGAAGGAGAAATATATTTTGAAGGAGGAAATATATCCCCCCGGAAATTGTTTAAAATCACTTTAAATTTGACTCCAGCATCTCAATGAGCTTCTTTATATGCTCGTACAGCACCACGATATCGCCCCGGGTTGCGGGGCAGTGCAGTTCCTGGTTAAGCTCCTGAAGGGAGCTTATCTTTTCGATGCCTTTGTAGTTGTTTTCAAGGAAGTGCTTTTCAACCAGCTGGGCGTTTAATATGTTCTTCTGGGTGGTGCTGTATGACTGCAGTAGCTGTATCTCGATGCCGTTTTTGAGGATCACCCTGCAGTGCTTGCCTTCCATTATTATTTGGTCTATGCACCGGTAGTTTATGTATCCGTATGTTTCGTCTCCCTGGACGAGGGGTTGCCTTACCACGACGGGCATCAGTATCAGGTTGTGCTGCAGCGGTATGGGGATTTTGACCTTTTGCCCTATGATTTCCCCGTACTTTTTCCTGAGCTCTACAAGGTCGTACGACAGGCTGGATGCTATGCCCTTCAGCACCGCCTTCATCTTTTTGTATATCACCCTTTTTTCGCCCTTCTGGGTGATGAGCACGGTGGTATCCCCTACGCCTTCGGTGTAAACCGGGAGCACGGCGCTTATCCCTTCTTCAAGATAATTCTCTCGCTTCCTCAAGCTATCCTCCTCCCTTTCATAGGCTTAACATGCCATGCCAGATACACAAAACAACATAAATGTAAAAATGTGGACAAGCATGTAAAACATATGGCCAATTTAATGAATTTTAATAAAACTGGTATTTATGGTCGGGCATGGTACATAATATAGAACTAGAAGAAAAACGGATTTATATATTTTTAATTGTCATGTCATGCCCGGTATTTATCGGGTGTGTCTTTTTTAAGTTTACGGATGTGCATTAAAATGAGCTGCTCATCTTTGGTAGGGACAGCCTTGTGATTGGCTGTATTGTCGTTAGCTGTGTTTTATAATGCTGCTTTTAAGCGTCCAGTTTCTTGTTGTTTTGCGGTTTTTGTTGTTTTGCGGATGGACAGGCAGTAAAGCTTTTGTGAAAGCGCTCGCTCCTCCCGGCCACCAGGCATTTCCTGGCCATTTGCAGGTAAGACTATTATATACTATTTTTTCCCAAAACACAATAACTGCAAGCATCAAATGGAGCATTATATCCTGTATACCTAAATTGTAATATTAAATGCAACACTTTTTAAGAAAAAGTGTGATGGTGAATTAGAAATGCTTTGTAAAGCTGCACAACATTGCCACTGAAGTGATATCTTTTATTTTGGATATTTATGGATGGGATATGTTATCATTTCGCATTAATATGGTATAATATTTATGAAAGGTGGTGAACTATGGATTTTGTTAGAAAGGTAGTTAATAGTAACGTTTTAGCAGATATTATTGAAATACCAGAGCATTTGAAAAACAAGAAGGTAGAAATTATTATTTTGCCTTATGATAATGTAGATAACGAAGATAATTTTTCAGTTCATAAGGCTAAAAAGGCTAGAGGGTTACTGCAGAAATACAGAAATAAGGAACTTCAAAGTTTAGAAAAGACTGCATGGGTGAAAGCGGTTGTACCAAGTAATTGAGGAGGTGTGGTGATTGCCTATGATACCACAAGAAAAAATCAATGAAGTTGTCGAAAGAATTGTAAAAAATGTGCAGCCTGAAAAAGTGATATTGTTTGGTTCATATGCTTATGGTAAGCCTGACGAGGATAGTGATTTAGATATTCTTGTAATCAAAGAAAGCGTTCTACCCAGGCATGAAAGAGTGAAAGAGATAAAAAAGTACCTGCGGGGTATTAAAATTCCGGTAGATTTAATCGTTTATACACCAAAAGAGATCGATGAATGGAGGGGAGTAAAGAATTCTTTTGTTAATGAAGTAATGGAGAAAGGGAAGGTTCTATATGGATAAACATCTGCAATTAGTAAAAAACTGGTTATATAAAGCAGTCCATGATATGGAAATGGCTAAATTGGCGATGGAGTATAAGCCCGAACTTAGAGATTTGATATGTTTTCATTGTCAACAATCAGTAGAAAAAGCATTAAAAGCGTATTTAGTATATTTAGATATACCGTTTAGGAAAACGCATAGTTTGACCTATTTACTTGATTTACTTGCTGAACATGAAAATATTTCAGATGAAATGTATTCTGATTTAGAAAAATTAGAAAGCTATGCTGTAGAAATACGATATCCTGATAATTTATATGAGCCATCAGAAGAAGAGGCGAAGGAGGCTCTGAAAATTGCCTCAAAAATTGTAAATTTTGTCATCAACAAGATAGGCACTGTATGAGAAAATTAAGAACAAAATCGTGATTCAATCAGAACCGAGTATTTCAACAAAATCCAAAGGAGATATAGCGTTGGGTACAAGCTTTTTAAGCCTGTCGTCACGCGTGATAATGTAATCTGCTTTTACCTTTCTGGCACACTGAACCTGTAATGCATCTTCAAGGCCTTTGATGGCTGGATTGGCCAGGGCTTTTCCTACATCCTTGTTTGTTATGCCGATTAATTTTACGATGTTCAAAAGGGCTTTGATCGCCAGAGCGGCTTTATTGTTTCCCAAATTTTTTGAGATAAAATAATAAAGGTCAGTTACAGCAAAAGAAGCGATATATGCTTCTATTATTTTCTCTTCAGCGCTCTTGAGAACTTTGTAAGAAGCTGCATCAAACGGACTCCTTTGCAGGATAACATCCAGTATAACGTTGGTATCAATTAGGATTTTCATATCTGCCTGTTACTCAAAAATATTCTTGAGAAGCAACTCAAGTTAGTGTTAGCTTGGGCGGAACTGAGGCGGGAAGAGTTATTAGCTATAGGTGGTTGATGATTCACTTTATGTTTAATATGGTATAATAAATAGAAAACTAAAAATTTGCCGAGAAAATATAATGGAGAGGATAGCCATGAAGAAGATACCTTATGGTATGTCCAATTTTAAGGCCATGCGAGAAGAAGGATATCTGTATGTCGATAAGACGATGTATATAGAGAAGATAGAGAACATGAGCGGTAAATATCTGTTCTTTATAAGGCCAAGAAGATTTGGGAAAAGCCTCTTTCTTTCTACGCTTAAGCATTATTATGATATAAACAGCAAGAAAGATTTCGATAGGCTGTTTGGTGACCTCTACATAGGGAAGAACCCCACTAAGTTGAGGAACAGCTATATGATATTCAGGCTGGATTTTTCGGGCTTGGAAACAAGCAATAGGGACAGGTTGGAGATATCGTTTAAACAAAACCTGATCGATGCAATGTGTGGTTTTTTGGATGATTACCGAAATATGTTTAATGATATAGAACAGATAAAACAACGTATCTACAAAAGCCCGGATATAAAGTTGATAGTTAGTCAGCTGGTAAATGAAGTAAAGAAAGTAGGGCAAAAGATATACCTGATTATAGATGAATACGACCACTTTGCCAATGACATAATAGCCCAGGGTGACAGTGAATTTTATAAGGAAATAATCAGGGCATCAGGTTTTGTAAGGGATTTTTACGAAACTCTTAAGATAGGGACGGAAACGGTAATAGACAGAATGTTCATAACAGGGATATCTCCGGTAATGCTGGACGATTTAACGAGCGGGTTTAACATAGCTTTAAACGTTACAATGGATTTAAGTTTGAATGAAATGTTGGGCTTCACGGAAGAGGAAGTGGTGAAGGTATTAGAAGAGATAGGGGTAGAGAAAAAAGATGAGCTGATTCACCACCTAAGAGAGTTGTACGATGGCTATAAGTTCAATAAAAATGCTAAAACTAGGGTTTATAATCCCGATATGGTTCTGTATTTTTTGGCACAGTATAAAAGCACAGGAGGATATCCGGAATATTTGATAGACGATAATATGAAAACAGACTATGAAAGGTTAAATAGGCTTACAATGAATGAGCAGAACAGGTCGTTATTAGAAAAAATCATAAAAGATGAAGGGATAGTAGCTGAGATAGTGACAAAATTTTCATTTGACAGGATGTACGATGAGGAGTACTTTGTTTCGCTGTTATTCTATATGGGGTTGCTCACCATAGAAAGGCAGGAAAAGACGAGGTTGTTTTTGAAAATACCCAATTACGTAGTTAAAGTAATGATGTGGGAGTATATCGAAAATAACTTAAAGAAACAGCACAGTATAGATCTTGATCTGAACGAGTTGAGGAAGACAATAGAGAAGATGGCATATGAAGGAAGGATAAAGCCGTACGTAGAATATATAAGCCAGAACGTGCTGAAGACTTTGTCAAACAGGGATATGATAAATTTCGACGAAAAGTACATCAAATTGATTTTGATCACCTACCTTGTGAACAGCAAGGCTTACAGGCCGGTAAGCGAAAGGGAAACAGAAGGAGGGTATATAGACATATATCTGGAAAGGGATGCAAGGATACCGGATGTAAAATACGAGTGGTTAATCGAGTTGAAATATATAAAAAAGGGTGAAAGAAACAGCATAGACAGGATAATTGAAGAAGGGTTGAAGCAGCTCAAGAGATATGGTGAGAGCAAAGGCCTGCAAGGCAGAAAAGATTTAAAACAAGCGCTGCTTATATTCATAGGAAAAGGTCAACTACCCACCGCTTAAAGAAGCGGAGGCTTGAAAAAGCCTTAGTTGACTAGCCTCAGCCACCAGCAAAAAGTTGACGGGGCTACGTTAGACAGGTCATGACACCCCGGGGTGCTGCTCAAGTTCCGGGCTCTGTCGTGCAGGTTTAAACAGTCCTGAGGGGTAGGGACAGTGACCTGTGCATGACAAGCCTGTCTAACATTGGCGATGAGCACCTAACTCCGTAAGGAGGCTTACCGCATATGGTGTATGTAATCTCAAAGGCGGGAAAACCACTGATGCCAACCGAAAGGCATGGCAAGGTAAGAAGACTTTTAAAGCAGGGACTTGCAAAGGTAGTCAAACGAGAACCGTTTACAATCCAGCTTTTATACGATACCACCACCTACACACAGCCGGTGACGGTAGGACTGGATATAGGTTCTAAGACAACAGGAGTATCGGCTGTTACGGAGAAGAAAGAGATATTCTCTGCAGAGATAGAATTGAGGGACGATATTAAAGGGTTGCTGCTTGAACGAAGGCAGTATAGGAGGATGAGAAGATACAGAAAGGTACGCTACCGCAAACCCAGGTTTTTAAACAGGGCAAGGGGTGAAGGCTGGCTTGCCCCCAGCCTTCAATGGAAGGTAGATGCACACATCAGGATAGTAGATATGCTTGGCAGGATAATGCCGATAGAGAGAGTAGTGGTTGAGGTTGCACCGTTTGATACGCAGAAGATATTGAATCCCGACATACAAGGTGAAGATTATCAGAACGGTGTACAGAAGGGTTTCTGGGATGTAAGGGAATACTGCTTATGGCGAGCTGGTTACAGGTCAGAATTATCAGGTAAAAGGGGTATATTAGAGGTTCACCATATAGTTTCGAGAAGCGAAGGAGGGACGGATACTCCCGGGAATTTGATAGTGCTGACAGCAGAGGAGCACAAGGCAGTACATGAAGGCAGGATAAGGATACCGAAGTCAAAGGTTGAGAAGGTGAGAATGTTAAAGGATGCAGCGCATGTATCGACGATAGGGTGGCACATAGTTAACAGATTAAGAGAGCGTTATTCTGTGGAAGTGACATATGGGAGTACAACGAAGGCGAAACGATTAAACTGTGGTATGGAGAAGTCGCACAGGAATGATGCATTTATAATAGCTGGTGGGGATTTACAGGAGAGATTGAAAGAGTGGTATTTTGGTAGATTTTTCAGGAGACAGAACAGGTCATTGCACAGAGTGAATCCTATCAAGGGTGGGGTAAGACCCGTTAATACGATTAAGGAGGCATATGGTTTTAGGCGATACGACAGAGTAGAATACGAAGATAAGGTTGGGATAATAGCGGGTTTAAGGAGCAGCGGGTATTTTGCTATAAGAAGTCTTTCAGGTGAGAAGATACACGATAGTGCAAAACATAGCAGGTTGAGGCTTGTAGAGAGGGCGAAGACGTTAATGTTAGAAAGGAGGGAAGAGCGCATTCCTCTCCATCTTGAAGAAGATGGAGTCTCCTGCGCTCGGATATGATGAATACCGGGTAATTGAGATTGGGTGATTGCTTATGGGATTTGATACGCTTCTATTGTCAGCAGGTAGTAGAAAAAGCACTAAAAGTGTATTTTAGTATATTTAGGGTACGGGGTATTTACCTTTGAATCCGTCTAAAAGCAAGCAGTTTATCTTGCTCAAAAGGGATGCTACCTTATTGGGAGGACGGCGGCAGTGTTAAGATTTGATCGGATAATTTTGTAGAACTACAGCAAAAAGTTGCTCTCATTAAAGAGGACTTGTATGCTGGAATTTTCGTGGGACAGAATACAGTTTGTAGTTCGTACAATTTCCATAAACATTGCAAAAATTATTATATACTTGAAACACTGAAATTATGATACAATTGATAATAACTATTCCATTAGAATTGCACAGGAGGCGAAAACATGTATAATTTCCCTGAAGGTTTATATGTTGACGTTCGTATTGAAGAGACATTTGAGACGAAGATCAGCTTTAAGAAAAATGTACTTCAAGAGCAAAAGGTCCGCAGCAACAAAGGAGCTTTTATCAGGGTTTTTGATGGCAACCGGTGGTATTACAGCTCCTTGACCGACTTGAGCCGTGTGCAGGAGTGCATAGACACTCTGGCCCGGATGGCCACACCGAATCCGAGTATTATGGAGCATCCAATCGTTAAGGCTTTCGAAGTCAACAGGGACAGGATTATTCAGCATGAGAGGGATTCAATTGCAGATGTTCTAGCAGCAGAAAAGCAGGCACTGCTGGAAGAATATTTAAAACTCCTGGATTATCCGGAAATCGTGCATCATACTTCCTACTACGTTGACAACAAAACGATTAAATCTATTTATTCTTCAAAGGGAACCGCGGTTACCTTTGATAAACAGACATGCGGTATTCGTTTAAATCTGGAGCTTGCCTGCGGCGATAATAAAAACTCGGATGTCGTCTCAAAAGCTGCGATACGTTTTGATGAGCTTAGAGGACTTGAGGATTATTTTAAAGAAAGGATTGAAAAAAGCGTTGCTTTCGTAAGGGAGGCGGTGCCCGTAGAGCCGGGCATATACACGGTGCTGCTGAGCCCTGAGGCCACAGGGGTGTTTACTCATGAAAGTTTCGGGCATAAAAGCGAATCGGATTTCATGGTGGGGGACGAAACCATGAAGGCTGAATGGGCCCTTGGCAAGACTATTGGGCGGGATTTGCTGACCATAGTCGATGACGGCCTGGAGTTGGGCAATGGCTATGTGCCCTATGACGATGAAGGAACTAGAGGTAAAAAGACGTATATCGTAAAAAACGGAAAGCTTACAGGCAGGCTGCACAGTGCCGTAACCAGCGCTGCGTTGGGAGAGCCTCTTACCGGCAATGCAAGAGCGATAAACTTTCAATTTGAACCCATTGTTCGCATGACAACTACATACATTGAAAAGGGAGATCGTCCTGTGAAGGATATTATTGCTGAAATAGATAAAGGCATTTATGTGGAGACCGTCAGACACGGCTCGGGAATGTCCACGTTTACTATAGCACCTTCCCGGGCGTACAAAATTGAAAATGGTAACATTACAACTCCCGTTAAGGTATCCGTTATAACCGGCAATGTATTTGAAACCCTGGCGGAAGTGGATGCGGTCAGTGAAGAATTTGAGCTGATGAGCTTTGTAGGGGGAGGTTGCGGCAAAATGGAGCAGTATCCTCTTCCAGTGGGTTTTGGAGGGCCCTACACACGGGTGCGAAAGCTAACTGTGCAATGAGGGGAAAGCCATTTTTCTGTTGTATATTTTGTTGTTCAGGTTATTGGTACAAAAGCCAGCCAGCCGTTATTAGATCTGTATAGTTGTGGAAAAGGAAATTGAGCTATTCCCAACATTTTGCTTAGAATTAATGCTGATAATTACTGCTAATAATTACTGTTAGTTTCGGTCACAACAAATTTCTCACGAAGTTTTGGATTTAATTGTAACCGTACGATAGTGGGAGGTATAATTAATTTATGGAAAAGGAATTTATCACAATAAATGAAAAGGAAATAGCGGTTAAAATTCAGAATACAAGAGTCAACGCTGTGCGCATGAAGGATATTGTAAAAAAGGGTGTCAGGGTATACAAGGATGGTAAGATAGGCATCTCGGGTGCTGTAGGCGAGGTTCCGGATGAAGTTCTCATTGAGAACGCTGTACAAAATTTGAACGCCGGCATTTCTTATCCCTATGAATTATCGGGAAATCTTAAGGATCACCGTGACTATGGGAAAAACAGGATGAGCGGAGACCAGCTGCTCGAATGTGCGGAGGGAATACTTGAAAAGCTCAGAACTGAGTATTCCGACTTTGATTTCAGTGAAAGTATACTGACCAGGGAAATAAGCTGGCAGATGAAAAACACTCGGGGTCTGGACCTTGAATATAGGGATTCTTATATAACCCTCGGACTGATATTGAAGGAAAGAAAATCCGCTAACGTGATTGATGGCTTTTTACAGTATTATGGCAGAAATTTTGACTTCGATAAGTTCTGGGCATTTAATAGTGAACTTCTCGAGGCCTATCGAAATGAAGTTTCCCTGCCTGAGGGGGATACTTTGCCGGTGTTTACTTTTGAGTTCCATGAGCTGCTACGTTTCCTGTCACGTTCGCTGAATGGTGAGCTTTACGCGACCGGCGGTTCCATTTTCAGCAATAAAATGGGCGAGAAACTCTTTAACGAAAAAATTACCATTGAACAGAACATGTCTCCAATATACAGAGCCGAGCCTTTCTTTGATATGGAAGGCGTGGTGCTAGAAAACGACCGTTATACTTTGATTGAAAAGGGTAGGCTTGTTAATGTATATACGGATAAAAGAACGGCTGCTATTTACAATTTGCCTCACACGGGAGCGGCATCGGGTGACTATGATGGTATGCCTTCTCTTACAAGGGCGCCTGTGCGCTTTGCCGTTGATTCGGATGATATAAAAGCTGCGCTGGGTGGTAAAATGGCGATACTGGTTGCAGTCAGTTCCGGGGGAGACTTCACAGCGGATGGAAGTTTTGCAGCACCGGTACAGGTAGGCTTTCTATTTGATGGCGAGCACATCATAGGAAAGCTTCCGCAGTTTAGCATCCGTTCTCACCTGTATAAAATGCTTGGTGAAGATTATATAGGTACATTTGAAAGTAAACATTTTTATCTCGGCGATGGTACGCTGCTTCAGGGATATTATATGACTGTTGCAAGATAGTCGATTTTATTGAAAGAATATGAGGGTTTGGACGTACTGGCATATAATTTTGCCGATGTGCAGACCATCTTTGATAGTGATAGGGTTGCTCACATTTATCGGCTCGTGGAATGACTTTTATCGTCCTTTGGTTTTCATCAATGACACTGCTAAAATGACGTTGCCATTGGGTATGACGGTGTTACGCGGAATGTTGGGAACCGGTAATCAATCGTCGGTTTTGGCTGGAGTCATGCTGACAACGGTTGTGCCGTTTTTGTTTCTTATATTCGGACAGCGATACCTAATAGAAGGTATCAGCGTTGGCGGATTAAAAGGTTGATAGTATTTGGCAGAATTTGATATAATAGGGATAAATAAGGTAAAAAGGAGAGCGTTCACCTTATGAACAATTCATATTTCTTGTACACCAAAGAAAGGCTTAATGAGATCTCCTTTCCATTAGGGGGAATAGGTACGGGATGCATTGGCCTGGCCGGTAACGGCAGGTTAATTGATTGGGAGATTAGGAATCGTCCCAACAAAGGTAGTTATAACGGCTATTCCCACTTTGCTGTAAAGGTGGAAAAGGGCGGCCGAGTAATTGATGCAAGGGTTTTAAATAGCGACCTGCATCCTCCTTATTCGGGTAGTTTTGGTGAGCCACATTTTAAGAGCTTCGGTTTTGGGCCGCCAAGGGCTTATTTATCTGGAGTGCCGCATTTCAGGGACGCGGAATTCAGAGGGGAGTTCCCGTTTGCCAGTATCACGTTTGTAGATGATACTTTTCCGGGCAAAGTGACCATGACAGCATTCAATCCTTTTATACCACTCAACGATAAAGATTCAAGTTTGCCAGCAGCTTTTTTTGAAATACAGGTGGAGAACACGACAAATGAACCCCTCGATTACACTGTGGTATCCTGCATTGGCAATATAAACGGCCGGACCATTGGGTATAACGAGTTTACCCAGTGTGGACAGATTAAAGGGATCAACATGGGATGCCGTGGGGTTGAGCCGGACGATGTGCGTTATGGAGAGCTGACTATAGCTACCGATGAGCAGGATATAAGCTATCAGGAATACTGGTACAGAGGAAGCTGGTTTGACGATCTGGAAATATACTGGAACGACCTGAATACACCTGGAAAGTTTTCCAACAGGACATATAGAAGTAAGGAAGGAAGTCATACAATCGGTTCCGGGAATGAAGTGGATATGTGTACGCTGGCGGTACACTTTTCCTTAAAACCGGGCGGACACAAAAAAGTCCACTTTGTTCTGACGTGGTATTATCCCAACTGTTATAACTACTGGAAGCAACAAAATCAGGAACAGAGCTGTTGTGGTTGTCAAACGTCAAGAAAGGCTCAATGGAAGAATTATTACTCGCGTTTGTTCCAAGATTCTTTTGATTGTGCCATGTATGCGCTTCAAAACTGGGATCGGCTGTATGAGGATACAATGTGCTTTAAGGATGCCTTATTTTCCTCAACCCTTCCACCAGTTGTTATAGATGCTATTTCGGCCAATATATCCATTTTAAAAACGCCTACCTGTTTGCGGCTGGAGGATGGTTCGTTTTACGGCTTTGAAGGATGCCATTGTGATTCCGGTTGCTGTGAGGGCTCTTGTACCCATGTATGGAATTACGCCTATGCATTACCCTTTTTATTCCCTAAGTTGGAACGTTCTATGCGTGAATTGGAATACCGGTATAATCTAGGCGAAGACGGGGGTATGTCTTTTAGGCTGCAGCTTCCACTGGGGAGCAAACGATGGGATTTTAGGCCCTGCGTTGACGGTCAGTTTGGCGGCGTTTTGAAGGTTTACAGGGAATGGAAGATATCTGGCGATACCGAATGGCTGCGTAAGCTCTGGCCTTCGGTAAAGAAATCCATTGAATACGCCTGGGCTGAAACCAATAAGGACAGGTGGGACCCAGAACGTACCGGCGTTTTGACAGGGCGTCAACACCACACCCTCGATATGGAGCTCTTTGGCCCTAACTCGTGGCTCACGGGTTTTTATCTGGCGGCTTTAAAAGCGGGCGCCGAGATGGCAGATTATTTAGGGGAAAAAGACACTGCTCGGGAGTATCTAGACATATTTCATCGCGGCAAGAAATGGGTAGATTCCAACCTCTTCAACGGCGAATACTATTATCACCTGATTGATTTGAACGATAAATCCATTCTGGACCAGTTTGATGAGGGTAAAAGCGATACCCTGGTTGGCGGGACAACGGTGGATACTTATTGGAATGAAGAAAAAGGCGAGATCAAATACCAGGTGGGCGAAGGATGTCTTGTGGATCAGGTGTTGGCTCAATGGCATGCCAATTTAATAGGCTTAGGGGAGATATTCGATCCAGCGCAGGTTCGAAAAGCCGTCTATTCGGTTTATAAAAACAATTTTAAGAGGATGAGGGATGTCTTCAATCCGTGCAGGGTATTTTCGTTAAACGATGAAAGGGGAGTGGTCATCTGCTCCTACCCGGAGGGCAGGAGGAGGCCGGCTGTTCCAGTGCCGTATGCTCAGGAGACCATGAACGGTTTTGAGTACCAAATAGCAGCCCACCTCATTCAGGAGGGATTCATTAAAGAAGGTTTGGAAATAGTGGAAGCCGTACGCAGCAGGTATGATGGATACAAACGCAATCCATGGAACGAGTTTGAGTGTGGAAGCAACTACGCAAGGTCCATGGCTAGTTACTCGCTCCTTTTGGCTTTTTCAGGCTTTGTGTTCGATATGGTCAAAGGCGTTATAGGCTTTAACCCGGTTGTTGATGACGATCACTTTAGAGTATTCTGGTCACTGGATTCTGGATGGGGAATTTTTGAAAAATCAGGCGATAAAATAGAGCTGAAGGTGCTGTACGGCTATCTTGATTTGAAAGAGCTGTGCTTGCCTTTTATGGAAAACAGGGCTGTGAAGTCGGTTTTGCTGGAAGATGTGCCGGTGGCTTATAAAAAGGATGGGGAAAACATTAAATTTAGTGATATTGTCAGGATCAGCAAAGGGCAAAAAATAATGATTATTTAACATGGTTTAAATTGACGTATTTATCAATGGAGCTAGGGTTAACAATTCTGCATCTACAGTGGATACCTTGTGGACTTCTTTTTAATTGGATGGTTATGGATAGGTATGTTATCATTTAGTATTATGGTATAATATGTAGAGGAATTAACAGACAAAGCTGCTGTGGTGTTATAAAATACTGAAGTGGTAGCGGAATTGGTTTGTATTTCACAAAATGTATCTACCAACGTAAAATTGAATTAATGAAGGGAAGGAAGTATTATGATAAAATTTGGTAAAAAGCTGCCAAAAGATATATTAGTTAGAGCTGTGGAAAAGCTCCCCGCGGTTTTCGAAAAAGATTCCCAAATTGTAGCGGCATATATTTACGGGTCATATGCTACGGGAAAGACCACGGATTTAAGTGACATAGATATAGCCGTCTTATTGCGGAAAAAGGGGGATTGGAAGAAGCAGCTTGAATTGATTGACAGCATAGCTGAAGCCCTCGAGACTGAAGATTTTGATCTGCTTATTTTGAACGACTGCCCGCCCTACATGCAGTACGAAGTTATTTCTTCTGGAAAAATGATATACGAAAAAGACCGAGAGGCCAGGTGCGATTTTCAAGTAAGGGCACTTCAGCGGTATTTTGACGTCAAGTACATTTACGATGAGTATAATTATTACCTTAAAAAGAGGATAAAAGAAGGCGGGATGTTATCGTGAACGAAGAAAAGGTATTAAGGCAGTTAGCTATGTTAAATAGGTATTTAAGAGAATTAGTGATGATGAAAAACATTCCACACAAGGAATTTGAAGAAAATACGCTGATAAGAGCAGCGGCAGAAAGGCTATTACAAGTCGCGATTGAGACTATCCAGAATATAGGCAATCATATTATTGCAACCAGGGGATATAGGAGTCCCAAAGATTATGCCGATATTTTTAAGGTACTGGAGGAAGAAAAGATTATACCTGGTGACTTTTCAGAGCAGCTGCAGAAAATGGCGAGGTTCAGAAACAGGCTTGTCCATCTATATTGGGATGTAGATGGGCAGATGATATATGACATAATCCAGAATAGATTAGGGGATTTTGAAAAATTCGCGCAGATAGTGCTTGAGGAGATGGAAAGGGAAGAGGAGTAAATAGGGGGTTTTGGTTGTGTTGAAAATTGGCTATCTAGTGTCTGGGGGGATAATCACAAACTACAAATGCTCATCGAAGTGCAAGCATTGTTGTTATTCCAGTTCCCCACAATGGCCGGATGACTACATGACGCCATCCATGGCTGATGAGATATTCTCTATATTGAAGAGTTTGGGCTGCCATTCAGTTCATATTGGCGGCGGGGAGCCTCTCCTTAAACCAGATAAAATTTTGGATGTGCTTCAGGCTGCGAAGGAAAACAATGTTGACATAGAATATATCGAGACCAATGCATCGTGGTACAGGGATGAAGCGTCGGCCGATGCCGTCCTTAAGGACCTTAAGAAATATGGCGTGCATACGCTGCTCATATCTATAGACCCCTACCACAATGAGTATATACCGTTTTGGAAAGTAAAGGCTTTGATGGTGGCGTGCTCAAGGGTAAGGATGGGAGTATTGCCCTGGCTGATGGATTTTTGGGCTGACCTTGATACGATGGATGACCGCAAGCCCCATTCCCTTGATGAGTATGCCCAGCTTTTTGGGCAGGATTATCTACTGCAGCTACCCAAAAGATATGGGCTTAATTTGAAAGGGCGGGCTTTGAAGACCTATAAACCCAGGATGAAAAAGCAACCTTTTGAGGAAATATTAAAAGAATCTAAGCCCTGTAGGCTATTATCAGGTATTTACCACTTTCATGTTGACCTGTACGGCAACTTCGTTCCTCAATCGTGTCCAGGGCTTTCAATACCCTTAAGGGAATTATTAAATGGGGCTGACCCTGATAAATATCGGATATTCTATAACGTAGAATCTTTTGGCGTAGGAGGTTTTGCTGAACTGGCGATAAAAGAATATGGCTACGACCCCAAAGCTGAGTATGCAGGAAAGTGCGACCTTTGCTATGACATAAGGAGCTATCTGGTCTTGGAGCGGGGATTAGACCTCCCTGACCTTAAACCAGAGGGGCATTATAAATATGCTTGAGTATAGAGAAGACATCTGACACCGTATCTTGTGTTTACTCGTTGTTAGAGGAATAGAAGTCTTTGCCGTACTTTATTGGCATTGTGGATTACATCCTTTTTTAGATCAAGAGATACAAAAGATTACGTTGATTGACAAGGTGGGCAAGGTGATTTTGAAGAAGTCTCATCTACTCTTCTATAAAGGAAGTTATTTTTACTGTTGACGTTGGAACTTAAAAGTACCGGTAAGAAAGGGGAGAAACGATTCACCTTTGCAGAGAATTTTAGGTGAGGTGAGCTTGCAAAGGAGACAAAAGAAATTGGAAAGGAGCTTTTACAGGCTGAAACTTGGGAACTTGCCGTGGTAGAAGCTGGAATTAAAGGAAGAGCCCATTGTGAACCGTGGAATAATCTTATAAAATTGCTAGGAAATATTGAAGAATTTAAAACTAATTCGCAGGAGCTTATTATACTCCATCGTCCAGGGCTATCTGCCGATATTCCTTTTGAAGAACAAGAACGATTTTAATTGGGATGTTTTCCTTCAACAGCATGAGCCTGATACTGCGCCTTTTGCTGAGTTGCGAACTTTAGGTAAGGCGCTGATAGAAGAATTACCTGAGATTATAGATCTTGTAGTTGAAGGGGCAGGTAATAGAATAGCTATTGAATGTGATGGTGACCGATGGCATCCTATAGAAAAATTGCCTGAGAATTTAGCGCGGCAGGCTGTGCTCGAGCGTTTAGGATGGAAATTTATTCGAATCCGTGGCAGTGAGTTTTATAGGGACCCTGATGGAACTATGAGAGAAGCAATGTCTACCACTTTCTTAAAATTATCTGGCCCGATTATCACTCTTTTTGTAGAGAAATCTGATTGCATTGTCATCCTCCTTGTTTTCAGGTCTAGTATCATTGTATCATTTTTGCCCGACAATTTCTCTCAGCCGGCAGAAGGAATGGACCTCTGCAGTTGGTTACCTGACCGCATATACTGCATTCCCTTAGTTGAACGGGCTTTAAACTTTCCTCAAAATATTTTCTCCTTTTTTGTAGAAGCCCAAGAGAAAACGCTGTTTAGTACCTGGGCTTACTTCTTCTAGCCTGTTCAACACTTCTTTATATTGTATTGAGCTTGCTCCTTTAGCAAGTGGACATCTTTCTGGATAAAATTCAATATCGTTGTAGATTGCATAATGTAGATTTTCATCAAAACTGTTTTAATCATTAACCTGGTGCCCAAGGGGGAATCGAACCCACACTGGGTGTAAGCCCTATCGGATTTTGAGCCTGACGCATCTGCCAGTTCCACCATTTCGGTGTGTCCAGCGCTGAGGAGTAAAAATTTTTCGGGCTAATTGTAGGATAAAATACGCCAATCTCTTTCAAAAAAGTGCTAAATATGGTATAATAATACTATAAAAAGTCAGCAAAATAGCACTTTTGGGAGGGGATTGGGGTTGGTAACAAGAAAAGAAAAA
>Ga0247720_100168_pt1 | contig 30130 bp, 21 predicted proteins | sample MSEWel2015_12_15_FD_189078 | JGI IMG/M metagenome (GOLD analysis project Ga0247720, IMG submission 189078) | Subsurface sediment microbial communities from gas well in West Virginia, United States - MSEEL Well Study Marcellus 3H_2015_12_15 | ecosystem: Environmental > Terrestrial > Deep... | reverse complement strand
GCCCTTCCGGCGGCGGGACGAAGGTGACCATTACCGGCAGCGGCTTTGATCCGGGCGTCCGCGTCGAGTTCGGCGGGGTCGAGGCCGGCGAAGTTACGCGGGTAAGCGATAGCGAGCTTACGGCAGTAACCCCCGAACATGATCTCGGAACCGTCGCGGTTACCGTGACCAACCCCGACGGCTCAACCTTTACCCTTCCGGACGCTTTTACCTTCACCGGGCCGCCCAAGCCGCCGACCGGCCTTAGGGCGCGCGCCTTGAGCGCCAATACCATAGAGCTTACCTGGACGGCGCCCAGCGGGGCCCTCACCTACGAAATCTATATGGGCACCGAAAGCGACAAGCTGGCCTTCCTCGGTACCAGCGAGGGGAAGGCGTACGGTGCCCCGGCCGATCGGCCAGAGGTGCGGTACTTCTATGCCGAAAACCTGGAGCCGGATACCCGCTACTACTTTGCCGTGCGCGCGGTGAACGCCGATGGGGTCTCCGGCGAGACCCTCACTGCTTCGGCACGCACCAAAGACGAGGATTATACCGAGCCCGCCGATAAGCCTGAAGTGCCGGAATATAAAGTAGCCCGGGCAGGTGGGGCAGGCGGCACGGTCATCACCATAGCGCCTGGCGCGCTGGGCGGCACGCGCTTTACCATCGATCTGGACAAGCCAGAGTACGGGCGCGAGCGGCGCTTCAGCATCGTCCTACCGGCCGGGGACCTGAGCGAACGCACCACGGTTTATCTTACTGCGCCGCGCCTGGCTTTCAGCTTTCCCGTACGCGCCTTCTACACCGGGGATGTGCGCAGCCTGAGTAGCAGCGACGAGGAACGGGCGGCCGTAACCGTTACTTTAGAAGAAGCCGAGGGGGCAGAAACTCAGGCCATCCTGCGCGAGCTGCCGGCCGGGCTGATCCCCGCTTCGCCGGTTTACCGCCTAAGTTCCAAGCTCAGCGTAGGGCCGCGCGAGGAGGAAATACTCTCCTTGGCCGAGAAGGTAACCCTGAGAGCCAAGATCGACCTCGCCTATTACGCCGGTGCGCCTGCCCTTTACCGCTATGATCCGGTGCGGGCGACTTGGGTAAATGCAACCGCGTACTTAAGCCTCTGGAGCGGGGAAGTCGTTCTCGACCGACCAGGCTTTTACGCGGTTCTCGCCCGGCGCCGCTAAGGAGGATCAGATATAATGCCGCATCTATGCCTTAGCCGAGCGGGTATCCGCGCCCGCCACTGCCGAACCGCTGCCAACGCCGTCGCCCGCCGCTTAGCCTGCTTGATATCCTTCCTTCTGCTCCTCGCGGGCGCGGTGCCTGCGCAGGCCCAGGCGCCGGGGGGCAACTTCGGCATTTACCTTACCGGACGGGAACGGACGGCGGAATTCCTACAGGCGCTGAGCTTCCGCGACCTGCCCTCCGGGCCGGCTGCCCTCCCCATTTTGCGGCTGGCGGCGCGGGGGGTGCTGCGCGGCGACGGCAGCGGGCGCATCTTGCCTGCTGCCGTGGTCAGCCGCCAGGAGGCCGTTGTAGCCTTGGTGCGCCTTTTGGAGTGGGAAAAAGAAGCCGGTGCGCCTGCTGCTACCGCTCTTTCCGGCAACGGGGTTGCCGCCTGGGCCCAGCCGGCCGTTTCGCTGGCTGTGGCGCGTGGGCTTACCAGCGGGGCAAACGGTAGCGGAAGGCAGGAACCTTGGGATGCTCCGGCGACGCGCGAAGAAGTGGCAGCCTGGATGGTACGGGCACTGCGCCTTAAGGCCGGGATTCTGCCTGCTGATTCCGCCGGTATCCTGAGTACCTACGCCGACGGCAACGCCGTGAGCGCCGAGTATGCCGGAGACGTCGAGCAGGCCTTAGCCCTAGGTCTGGTCCAGGGGCCCACGCCCTATCGCCTGGCTCCAAAAGGGGGAATTACCCGCGCCGAACTGGCGCGGATGCTTGATGCTTTGGATCGCCTCCTGCCGCCGGGCCGCACCACCTGGCAGGTGGGCACCGTGGCGGCGAGGATAGATGAAAAGGAAGAGCTGGGCGGGCGACCTGTTCGTTCCACACTCTGGCAGATCACCGGTCCCGGTGGTACGGCCGTAGCCCTCAAGCTGACCACGACTTCTACGGGGCAGCCTCTTCGCGGCGTCGTCGTGATGCGCGATGGTAGGCTAACCGTGGGCGGCCTTGCCGTCGGCCAAAATATTCGCTATCTCGTGAGCGAAGGCGGCGTCGTGCCTTTCGTGGAGGTTCTGGGCGGCACACTAACGAAGCTGGACGGCCTGGTAGAAGAGGTGAATCTTGAAGGCCACCGCCTAGTTGTGCAGGACGAAAGCGGGGTCAGACATACCTTTTTTGTCGCACCCGAGGCGGCCGTGACCGTTGGCGGTCAAGGGGCTTCCCCGGCCGACCTTATCCCCGGCCAGCGCGTTACCGTGGAGGCCTTGGCCGGAACGGCCTGGAGCGTGGCGGCGGTTGTCAGCGAACCGCCCTATGCTGCTTCCCCTCCTGCCCGGGTTGTCAGCGGGTCGGTGCGGTACGTGGACGAAAAGCACATAGTCGTGGTGCTGCCCAGCGGGGTTACGGCCCAATATGAGGTGAGTGCCGGCACTAAGGTCACGGCCGGCGGACGCTCGAGCAGCCTGAGCGCCGTCAAGCCGGGCGACCGGATAGAACTTGAGCTTCCCGGACCAGATGCCACCTGGGTAGAACGCATCAACGTGGCCGGGCGCGCAGGGCGGGTGGACGCCCTCTATCGGGGTTATCTGGCGCCGTTTTCGCCCCGGGGTAACGAAGTGGTGCTGAGCTCACCGGAGCGCCTGGAAGGCGAAACCTGGCAGAATGTCGGGGCTGCCGTTTTGCGCCTACCCCTGGCCGCCGATGCCGACATCTGGCTCGGTGACGCCAAAGTGGATCTGGCGGCGGCCGAGAAGCTCCAAGGGCGTACCGCTTATGTCGCCGTTACGGAAGGCTTCGGCCGCCCGGAGGCCCTGCGGATCGTAATTAAAGAGGGCCAGGAGCAAGCGTACGGCGGCAAGGTGGAAAGAGTGAACCCCTCCCTCGGCGAGCTTGAACTTCCTGCCGGGCAAGTTGCCTTAAGCCCGGGGGCGATCGTGCTGAAAGACGGCCGGCTGGCAGATCCGTATGCTCTCGCGGAGGACGACAGCGTCCAAGTCTTGGTCGATAAAGGCCCGACCGGCAGCTTGGGGTTGGTCGTACGGGTATTGGGCCGGCCCGAAGTGTTCCCCGATACCATTACTGTATATAAAGGAGATGTGGAGGCCGTAGGGCCGGGTGCCTGGACAATAGACCACTACTACACCCTCGTTGAGAACGAGTGGGACTACCACGGCAGGAGCCAAAGCGCCGACCTGGGGCTAAACCAGGATACCTTCATCCTGAGCCTCCTCGGCGACGCGCCGGCGGTCCTTTCGGCGGCCGAGTTTCGGCAGGGCTTTTACCAAAACCTTTACGACGAAGCTACGGCCCTTGCCGTTACCCAAGGCGAGGAGACGCTCGGTATAGGACTATGGCCGGAAAGCCAACTGGGAGCGGAACGCTTGACCAGCGGGCGGATGGCCGGTATCTACGAAGATGAAAATACAGAAAAAGTGACGTTAAAGATGGAGAATGTGCTGAACTACAGCCCGGCGAACGGGACCTGGCAGGGCGGTTCGGCGACGGAAGAAGTGCGGGCGGACAAATCCTTGGTAGTCAAGGAAGGCCGCTGTGGTACGTGGACAATGTTGCAGGAGGGCGACGAACTGGTGATGCTTCGGCAGGGGCAGACGGCCCTCCTCATTCTGGTCAAGGAGTGAGAGTTGTGCGCAGGGCGCTGACGGCTTGGTTCGGTTCCTTGATCCTTGTTGCTTTCCTCTTCTCTTTTCTCGCCCAAGCCGCCCCTTCTCCGGCGGGCCTCGAAGGCGGCATCAGTGGCGAGGTGGGGATAAACGGCAGCGCCACCTACCAAGAAGTAGTCTTTGTCACCGGCGAACCGCTGGTGGTGAGCGGCACCGTTACCGGGCGGCCGGGGCGGGCGCGCGGGAACACGGTGGAGAGCACTTACACCTACCGCTTAGAAAACAAAGAGGCGGGCTTACAGCTGACCCGCCAGCTTACCCTGGTCACTACTTGGCAAGAGGAAGGGAAGCAGGTTACTGCCGAAACCAAGGCCACGCGCATGCGCGAGACAATTACCGTTGGTCGCACCCGCTACATTCTCGATGAGGGCCGGTCGGTGTGGAACCGCTCTACCGTAACCGTGAATGAACCAGCGGTTTCGTATTTTGCCGGGAATGTGGAAGGAAGGCGCGTGTACACCATCAACGGGAGCGAGGGGCAGGTGACAGTGACCTTATCTGGGGATATTACCGGCTATGATCACCCCTGGGGCCGCACGGAGATCCAGAATCTGTACGGTACGGTGACCTTCGAGCGCACTTGGACGACCCGGGAACAGACTACCAACGCCGCTGGACAAAGGGTACGGCAGACGGTGGAGCACAAGGCTTCCTGGGAAGGTACTTTTACCAGCCAGGTATCGCGTTCAGAGAAGTTCAACCTAGAGTATGTTCCCAACGAGCCGCGCCAGATAAGCTTTGCCGGCGGTTACCTGGAAACCGAAACGCAGGAAGGAATACTCCGGGTAAGTTATGATCTGCCCCGGCTGAACAGCGCCGGCGAAGTAGTCGGCGGCCGCCGCAACAAAGGGGAGATAACGCTGAACCTCACGGGAACGCCTGCTACCAGGCGCCTTCCGGTGCCGGAATATGTGGACGTGGAGGGCCGCTGGTCCGAAGCCGATATCACCCTGGTAGGAAGCTTGGCGGCCTGGGACTTTCAGGACAAATATTTTCATCCCACCGCCCCGGTGACGCGGCAGGAATTTGCCGTAGCTTTAGCCCGCGCCCTGCGCCTTCAACCGCCTGCCCCAGGGCAGAGCGGCCGCCTCCCCTCCGGCCAGGTTCCACAGGCACCTTCGAGTCCCTTCCGCGATGTGGCCTCCACCGATCCTGCCTGGCCCTATCTCAAGCTCGTGAGCGACCGAGGCATCATGACGGGCATTGCTCCGGGTTACTTTGGAGCCAGGGCTTATCTTACCCGTGCTCAGGCTGTCACGGCCTTCATCCGTGCCCTCGGCTTTGAAGACTTAAGCCCGGCTGCCGTGAGCACAGGTTTTGTCGACGACCGCGAGATCCCGACTTGGGCGCGAAGAAGCTTTGCCGCCGCCCGGGAGATCGGCCTGATTACCGGTGATAGTTTCGGCCGCGCCCGCCCCAACGCCTACCTCACGCGTGAAGAGGCGGCGAGCCTTCTGGCCCGCCTTATTACCTACCTGCGCCGGGACCTATTACGCGACTACCGCGACCGGATCTTTCTCTTTCACTAAGTACTAGCGGGATATGCCGGCCGCTTCCGCTTTTTCCCGGGCCAAGTCCTGCGCGAAAAGCGCCGCTCCGTATGCCCCCATGAACTGGGAGAGTGGGGGCACAACTATTTCTTGACCGATGAGCTTCTCCAGCGATCTTCTAACGCCGGCGTTCAGGCTTACGCCCCCGGTGAAGACAACGGTCGGGACCAGGCCCACCCGGCGCGCCATGCTGGCCACGCGGGCGGCCACGGCTTCGCATAGCCCCCGAATAATGGCCGGCCGTGGTATGCCGGCGGCGATCAGGCCGATCACCTCTGACTCGGCAAAAACAGTGCACGTGCTGGAAACCTTGGCCGCCTCTTTGGCTTTGAGCCACTCTTCACCAAAACTGTCAAGGTCCAGCTCAAGCCGGTTGGCCATGACCTCAAGGAACCGCCCCGTCCCGGCCGCGCATTTGTCGTTCATGACGAAGTCGAGAAGTAGCCCCGCGTCATCAAGGCGGATCACCTTGGAGTCCTGCCCGCCGATGTCGATCACGGTGCGGGCCGCGGGTACCAGGGCGTGAGCGCCTCGAGCATGGCAGGTGATCTCGGTGAGCGTCCGGTCAGCTTGGGACACGCGCTCGCGCCCGTAGCCGGTGGCCACCACGGCCTTTACCGCATCGGCCGCCGCCCCGGCCTGGGCCAAGGCTGTTTCTAGGCAGCGCGTGGCCGCGCGCTGAGGGTCTGCACCTGTGGCGGCAGCGTAGGTGGCGCCGACCTGTCCGTTGGCTAAGAGCACCACTTTGGTGGCGGTTGAACCGGAATCTATGCCGGCTACAAGCATAAGCATCTCCACCCCGTTTCACCGTGGTATTGCTTTCGTTCCTCGGGCCGGCAACGGCGTATTTCGGGCATCGAGCAGCTCGACAAAGGCGGCAATACGGGTAAGCTGCTGGGCTGTGCCGGAACTTCGCCCGTCTACGCCATCGCCTGCCAACTCCAGAAAAGGAACGCCGCGCTCGCGTAAAAAGTCGGCCAAGAAGCGGCCGCCGCCATTAGACTGCCGGCAACCCCATTGATTAAACTGGACTACCCCATCTATTCCGTACTCCTGGACCAGGTTCCAGATGGTTTCCAACCTCCGCTCGATCGGCCCCCAGCCGAAATGGGACAGGAGTTTAGCAGCCAAGCTTTCGGCCCAAGCGTCGGGCCGGTGGGGCGGCCAGTAGAGGTGGCTGTATTCTTCGAAGGCTATGGAGGTGTTGCATTCTTTTTCCAGGTAGCGGAAAAGCGAGCTGGAGTAGTACGGGCGTAAGTTCAACCAGAGCAGGCGGTGGCGCTCGCCGGACACGGGAAAAGCGCCAAGGCGGATGGTTTCTTCAAGGTGGGTTCTAAGCTGGGCGTAAAACTCGGGTAGCCATGGGCTTCCCCAGCCGGAAAGGAAAACGGCCACGTAGTTTAAAGCTTCGCTCCCCGCCCAAGGGGCCGGCCGGTTCCGCCTCAGCCGGCAGACGGCCAGATACTCGCTGCGGGCCCGGTTGGCGGCCGCGAGTGCCTTCGGCAGGCCGGCAAGGGAGAGCCCGGGTACCTTAAGTACTAGGTCTTGGGCTACGCGTTCAAGCTGGTGGGCGAGCCAGGCCACTCCCTCTGGCGTCGCGGCATAGGGGACGTCGAGAACGTAGAACGGACAACCAAAAGAACGGCTGTGGCGGTATAGGGAGCACCGGCCACCGTCGCAGAGATGTGAGGAAACAATGACGGCCGCTGGCTTCGGTAGCAGCTCGAGATTTTCCAGCCCCAAGCTGCAGCGGTGAAAGCTGCACAAGTCTTGCGAGTAACCGGACCCTTCGGAAGCGGTTACGGCCGGCGCGCTGAACCCGGCTGCCGCCGCAAAACCACTCCACACTTCGGGCAGAACGGGGATCGCTCCGAGCCCGTAGATTAGCTCCGTTGGCACAAAGGCGCTGGCCAGGATTACCGGCTTCTCTCCGGAAAAAGCGGCATGAAGTTCGGAAAGAATGCCCCGAACTGCCACTTTTTGGTAGGAACGAAGCCGGCGGCCGAGCAGTCCAAGCACCAGGTGAGCCAGAGAATACGTCAGGTGATTCGCGAGAAACAGGCGGGCGAGCTTAAGACGCCGCACGTTGCCGCTTTTACTCTTCATGTCCGCCGACCCTCTTTCGCCCTGGCTGCGCCTTGCTGGCCTTGCCGTTCCTCAAGGAGTTCCCGGAAAGCGGCCAGCCTGGTGTGCATTTGAGCCGAAAGCCCTGCGCCGTATTCGCCTTCCAAAAGGAGGAAAGGGAGGCCGTATTCGGAGAGCCAGTCTTTGACGTCTACGCTTTCATAGTAGCCGTGATCGCAGAATTTCGGCACGAAGTAGATTACGCCGCTAACCCCGGCCTCTTTTCTGCCGTCTTCAAACAGGAGTTCTTCCAGCCAACTACGGCGGGCTTGGCGAACAAGCAGGCGCGGGCAGGGGGGTTTTCTGAGGTAAGCTGCAGCCAGCCGCAAAAAGATGTCCCCTTCGATTTGCGAAAGCGTCACCTTCAGGCTTCGCCAGCCCAGGCAGGAGTCCACGGCGGCAATGCCTAGTCCGTTGGCTTCGAGGGCTGCCGGTATAGTAGCATCGAGCAGGAAACTCCCTATAAGCAGCACCACCGGAGCACGCGGCGCTGCCGGCGAACTCGTCGACCTTCGCACGGCCTGGGCCGCCCGGAGCCAGTCGGGGGGACCCGAGTCCGGCAGCGCGAGTGCTTCATTCAGCGCGAAATAAAGCTCGACCCACTCAGTTACCGAAGCGCACACCCCAAGCGGCTTCTTACCACTACCGGCACTGCCCTGAACGGCTTCAGGGGTTGGATAGGCTGTAAGGAGCGCGTGGCGCAGGAAGTCTATCTCCTGAGCCGCGCGCCAGAGCCGCTCGGGCCATTCCCTTTCCGGCGGGGCACTGGGGTAAGCGGCCGCCAGGTCGTGGGCAAAAGAGCGGAGCACCCCGGCGTAGTAGGATACGGCATCCTCGTCTTGGGTCCGGGGTACGTCGAGGTAAAAGCTCGGTATGTCCGGGGCGTAGTGGCGTAGCCCATCATAAACCCTGCGCATGGCGTCGCAAGAGCCGGCTACGGCTACGCCGAGGAGCGCCTGAGACACTTTCTCGGCCCAGACCTGGCTGAGCACGCCGCGCGCGTAAGGACAAAAATCCCGCGGTAGATAAGAGTCGGCTTCCTGACCGGCATTTTTAGGGAGAAGCCTTCGCGCCGGTATACCCAAGGCCAAGGGAATTTCCAAAGGAATGTAGCTGCACGTGGTTAAGAGCAAAGTTATGCCCCCTGCTCTTTAAATGCTAACGACTGGGATGGGTGCTCGGAAGGCGCAGCTGATGGGCGGAGGTGAAAAAGAGGCGGTAACCAAAGAGGGCCACCAACATGCTGGTAATGCCTACGGACGCGCTCAACATGAATTGGACGAGGATCTGATACTTAACGGCTTCCACCGGGCTGATGCCAGCAATGATTTGGCCGGTCATCATGCCCGGGAGCTGAACGAGACCCACCGTTTTCATGGAATCTACGGTAGGGATCATACCGGCCTTGACCGCCGCTTTCAGGGCCGGTTCGGCTGCCTGGCGGGAAGTACCGCCCAGGGCAAGGGTGGCGAGGATGGCGGCCCGCTGGGCGGCGATTTCGGCGCGCAGGCGATTGAGGGTAAGGCCGGAGGCCACCATGGCGTTGCCGATTATCATGCCGCTAATAGGAATGACGTATTGCGGGGTGAAAGGGATGATTCCCAGCCCCACCAACATCCCCAAAGTTATTGTTTCGGCTACGGCAATGGCCAACGTGGCGAGCGGGAAAGCGCCGGGCAGACCTTCGGCGCGCCGGGCGGCATTTTGACCTGCGACTAACACCATCACTCCCAGCATAAGCGCGATGTACGGCCAGTCGGCCAGGCCAAAGATGAACTTGAGCACGTACCCTACCGCGGTCAGCTGGATGAAAGCGCGCACCGTGCCTATAAGCAAGTCGCGCTCCAACTTCAGGCGCTGCCAGAGGGAGATGAGCACGGCCAGGCCCACAAAGGAAAGAGACAGAGTAAGAGATAGATAGGACATCAATTTACCTCCCTGCCGATTTCCGCGAGGCGCCCCGCGAGGAAGGCCCGCCCGGCTTCCGTTTGCGGCGAACAAAAAAAGCCCGCCGTGTCCCCTTCTTCTATCTTCCGGCCGCCGATGATAAGAACAACCCGGTCGCTTACCCGCTGTGCCTGCTGCAAATCATGGGTGACCCAAACTACCGTAAGCCCGCGGTGGCGGCAAATATAAGTAATGAGCTCCTCTACTTGGCGGGCGGCCGTTTTGTCCAGCGCGGCGGTCGGCTCGTCCAAAAGGAGCACCTCCGGCTCGTTGGCGAGGGCGCGGGCCAGGGCTACGCGCTGTTCCTCGCCGCCGGAAAGGCTTTGGGCGTCCCGGGCAGCGAATTCTTGAGGTAGGCCAACTTCTCTTAAGTACTCGACCACCGGTTGCGCCGGCTTTTCACCCCGCAGGGACGGTCCGTAGGCGATGTTGGCGGTCACGGTGCCGGGAAAGAGAGTGGGGTGCTGAAACACCATCCCTACGCGGCGTCGGAGTAGGAGGACGTCAAGCCTGCGTATATCCGTTCCATCCAGGTAAATGGTCCCGGCGGTAGGCTCTTCCAAGCGATTAAGAAGGGCGAGCAGCGTGCTTTTGCCGGCGCCAGACGGCCCTAGTATAGCCAGAACCCTGCCTTGGGGTACGGCAAAGGAAATGTCCTGAAGGAGTACTTGGCCGGACACCTCCTTTCTCACTTTCTCTAAGACTAGTTTATCCATAGACATGTCCTCCCGGCTTTATTGGTCCAGTAAGTAATAATCCGACCGCGCCCCGAAACTATGCCGGGCGAAGTTGGCCGCGAGTTGCAGGCCGTAGGCCGGCCATTCTTGGCTATCAAGGGAATTCAGCCTATTAACTCAGGACGGCCGTGCTTGAACGGAAAAACTGGCGTTTGGCGATGGCGGATGTCAATATAATAAATACCACGCGTGTAGTGGGAAAACAAGAAGTCCTAATACGTTGACGGCCAAAGGCTTTCTGCTCTTGACGGGAAGCGCGAGCCGTGCTAGAATGAGAGCGCAGGTTTCTGGTGGTTTAAGGGCGGATAGCTCAGCGGGAGAGCACTTGCCTTACAAGCAAGGGGTCGCAGGTTCGAGTCCTGCTTCGCCCACCAAAGAGCATGAGAGAGCGCGGATTGTCCGCGCTTTTTTGTTGATGCGCCCGGCATGGGTGCTGTCTATAGGGTGAAAGACCCGAACGGCGAAGGTAGCAGTGGCCGTAGCTTAAGGCAAGGGTGTCTGCGGCGACGCCGGGTACCCCTCCGAAGGTGGGTGCTGAAGGAAGCCGGCGGCAAACCTCCGGCCCGAGGACCACGAACCCCAGGTGAGGTTGGCGCAGGCGGAATCGACGGGGTCCGAGTAGATGAACTACGCGATCTCCTACGAGAAGTCTGGCCCCAAGTTCGAGAGCAGCTCCTCCGAAGGACCTACCAGCCGAAGCCAGTCCGCCGAGTCGAAATCCCGAAACCAGGCGGAGGCACAAGGCTTTTAGGGATTCCCACCGTTTTGGACCGCCTAATTCAACAGCACCCGCCTACGGCGGGTCCCCGTCTGCAGGTACTTACGCCCATCTTTGACCCGACATTCTCCGAGGCGAGCTACGGGTTCAGACCCGGTAGACGAGCTCACGATGCGGTCAGGGTGGCGCGTCGCTACGTAGAAGCCGGACACGACTGGGTCGTGGACATGGATATCGAGAAATTCTTCGATAGAGTGAACCACGACATCCTCATGGCCCGGGTGGCCAGGAAGGTGAAGGACAAAAGGGTCCTAAAGCTGATCCGCCGCTTCTTGCGGGCCGGATGACCTCGACAAAGAGCTTCAGAAGCGGGGCCACAAGTTCGTCCACTACGCCGATGACTGCAACATCTAACAGAAGCCGGCAGGCGGCCGAACGGGTCATGCAGAGTATCCGCCACTTCCTGCAGAAACGGTTAAAACTCAAGGTCAACGAAAAGAAGAGCAGCATGGACCGGCCGTGGAAGCTGAAGTACCTGGGATTCAGTATGTACAAGAACAAGGAGAGAGTCCTTATCCGCCCGGCTCCGCAGACCATCCAGCGGGTCAAGAATAAAATCCGGGAGTTTACCTCCCAAAGCCAACCCGTGAGCATGGCCGACCGGATCCGATACGCATTGCTATACCATCTCAAACGGTCCCCCTCTGTTTTGTTGGTCTACAGAGAAGGGTACCGGTTTTATTGTGCGGTGGCGGTGTTTCTACCGGGATGATCCTATGTATTTTTCGTTGCCGTTCTCTGCACTTCCATTTTGCCAAAAGTGTTTTCGGAGCCCCAAAAGACCCGTCTGATTACGAAAAAGGGGACCACCCCGGCTAAGGCTACACTGTGGTGCCCCATTTTTCGTTGTCACATTGGATCGCTACGTTAAGTTACCCCGTCCCCAAATGCCGGAGTAATTGTTTTATAATCTAACAAGGAGTCATCCATGCCGCTAAATAGCGGCACCATGAAAGATGAAAACGGTATTTTCGAAGAAGGAGGATATGCCAGAAAAGTGGCGAATCTGAATAGGGTGAGGAAAGAACAACCCGATTGATGACGGGAGAAAGACGGTACGGTGGTTGTCAGCTACCTTCGGAAACAGAAGTCTCGTTAAAATCTAGGACTTCTACCCAATCGGGGTTCTTCCTAGAGGAGTCTTTACGGGCGCGCCTGGTCCTCACAAGACGGGCCTGTTCCTTTTGATGCACAGGAGGGGTCGCCCACAGCCCCGGCGGCTGTGATGAAAACACACCTCTTATTGGGAAGGGAGAACAACTCCTTTCGCTACCTGAGTTCTTAAGCCTGCCGCTAGAATATCGTGGGTCCATCCAAAAAATATTACGAGGAAGGGTGACGATGTTCGACGCTTTCTTGCGGGAGTTCAGGGCCGCAAACGGCTGGCAACTGGTGCACACGCTCACCAGGCCGGCTCGGCCGCAGAGGTTCTTTGACGCGGACGAACTCGACCTGTCTGGGCCGTCGCGGAGATATCTAGGGGCCTGCTATCCCGACGGGCTCTACCTTCACCAACTAGAAGCCATACGGCACCATCTTCAGGGTCGCGACGTGGGGCTAACTACCGGAACGGGCTCGGGGAAGAGTCTGCCGTTCTACGTGGCCGCGATCGAGGCCCTCGTGCGCGACCCCGGGGCACGGGTGCTGGCCATGTATCCGTTGAAGGCTCTGGCACGGGAGCAGGAACAGCGCTGGGCCTACGCCCTGGCCAAGGCTGGGTTTCCGTGGCATGGGGTGGTACGCCTGGACGGCGACGTGCCCGTTAGCAGGCGTGCTGGTTTGCTGCAGAAGGCGGCCGTGGTGGTAACTACGCCCGACATCGTCCATGCCTGGTTGCTACCCAGCGTTGGGGACAGTACGGTGTGGAGGTTCGTTACGCGCCTACGGGTTGTGGTCGTGGATGAGGTTCACGTTTACACAGGTGTTTTCGGGTCCAACGCGGCCTTTCTCTTCCGACGTCTGGAGCATCTGATGGCCCTCGCAGGCCAGAGGACCGCCTACGTGGCGGCTTCAGCCACCATCAGGGATGCCGCCGGGCACCTCCGGGCTCTGTGCGGCCGGGACTTTCACATCGTGGACGAGAACCACGACACCTCCGGGCAGCAGGAACTGAAGGTTTACCTGGTCAACCCACCGGACTCTAAGGACATCCTGACATCCGTTTCCGGATTCTTACAGACGATGGCTTCCAGGACTCCTTTGCGGTTCATTACGTTTGTCGACAGCCGGAAACAGACCGAGCTCATGGCCACGATCATAGCCCGATCCCAGCAGAAGGCAGCCGAGGTCGGAGGCGAGGAGCCGCTGCCGGGGTTCGAGCACCTGCGGAAGCTGGACGTTTTGCCTTACCGGGCAGGCTTCGAGGAACACGACCGGGCCGTGATTCAGGACCGCCTCGCCTCCGGTACGCTAAGAGGCGTGGTGGCCACGAGCGCCCTGGAGCTGGGCATAGACATTCCTCATCTGGACGTAGGAGTGCTGGTAGGTGTTCCCCGTTCGGGGACGAGCTTGATGCAACGCATCGGTCGTGTGGGACGCCAGGTACCCGGCGCGGTGGTGATCGTCAACAACGGCGACGTGTACAGCGAGGCCATGTTCAGGAAACCCGCGGAATTGTTCGAGCGTCCTTTGGCCGAGGGAGCCCTTTATCTGGAAAACCCGCGGATTCAGTACATCCATGCCATGTGCCTGGCGCGTCCCGGAGGGGAGCACGACCGCGCGCTGGCGCGGGTCGGTGCCTCGCCAGAAGGGCCCTTCTCTAGCCCCGTGTCGTGGCCGCCGGGCTTCATGGAACTCTGCGCACGGGAACGAGCGGGCGAGATACCGCCGGACCTCCAGAGCATGAAGATGGAGGCGGGAGATGCGCCGCACCACACCTATCCTCTGCGCGACGTGGAAAGCCAGTTCAACGTGGAGTACCGGCACGGGCCGGAACTCTGCGCGCTGGGTTCGCTTTCCTTCGGCCAGGTGCTTCGCGAAGCCTACCCAGGGGCAGTGTATTATTACACCACGGTGCCCTACCGGGTCTATCAGGTCCTGGTAAGGGGGCGCACGGTCAGGGTCCGTCGGGAGCGCTACTACACCACCAAGCCGCAGATGCTGCCGACGCAGGTTTTTCCCAACCTGTCGCCGGGCAACGTATACCGAGGTGTCCGCCAGGGGGAACTTTTCCTGGCGGAGACCAACCTGCAGATCAGAGAGGCGGTCTGCGGCTATAAGGAGCGGCGAGGTCCCACCGAGATCAGCGAAAAATACCCCCTTGAACCGACCGACACCGGCATAAGTTATCCCCATGAACTGTTCACCCGGAATTATTTCACCACCGGAGTGATCGTGGTTCACCCGGGGCTTTTGCGCAGCGGAGTGGCCTACAACCGCCTGGCAGAACTGCTCTACGAATGCTTTCTGATAGAAATACCTTTTGAACGTCAGGACATCAACTGGGCCGCCGGTCGGCTGAAGGTAGCCCGGGGACCATTTCAGGAAGGGACCGTATTCATCGCCGTTTTTGATCAGACCTACGGCAGCCTGCGCCTTTCTGGGCGTCTGATGGACTCTGGGGTAATGCGGAAGGTCCTCCTGCGGGCGATGGATCTGAGCCGGGCCGGGACTCTAGTAGACCTGAACAACGAAACGATGGCATGTCTGAACGAAATGCTTCTCGATACGGCGCAGTCGGTGAGGGACATTACGGTGGAAATCACGGGCTTCGAGGAGGCCACCGTAGGCAGCGGGGTCGGGACGGAGGACCGTTTGGTACGGATCATTCTCCCCGGCAGCGCGGGACTCGACCGCATGAAGGACAACGAAGAGTTTTACGTGGAGGGGGTCTTTTTCAGTCCCCGCGACGGGTTGCGGTACCGCGGGCGGCACCCCTCGGACACCGAGGCCACGGTGAAGGTTACGATTCCAGTACAGAACCTGGTGCCGGTGCCCGGGGAGAGCAGGCTGGGATGGTACGACCTGGAGACGGGAGAAATCGTTGGCCACGAGGACCGACTGGGCGGCGGTGAACGAGGATGACTGGTGCCTTGTGGCGGCTCCACCGAATTGCTTCCCCAGCTGGTTACGCGAACTTGTCACAAGTCGCAGGACTACGCCAAAACGCCTATCTATGGGCACTAACAGCTACTGCAGCTAGCTCGCCTACAACAGTAGAAGGAAACCCCCAAAGTGGCAAATAGACTGTGTATCGTATCATGCGCAAACTATACGCTGAAGACCACGAAGTCCCCAGGCGGGCAAGCGGCCTCACTTCCAAAGGAAAGCTAGTCTTTGCAGAGCGAGGAGTAAAGTTCGCCAAATCAGGCTTCTAATCAGGTTTCGTCGAGCCAGTTGCCGTCTGAATCGCTAGGCGATTTAGCGCGGCTGCGTCTTGCTCTTGAGCATCTACCGGACGAAAAGCTGATGGTGCAGCTAGAACGGGAACGTAGCAAAGGGCGAGATGAGTACCCCGTACGTGCCATGTGGAATTCCATAATAGCGGCGGTAGTTTTTCAACACCGGCCAATAGAAGAACTAAGGCACGAACTGAGTCGTAATGCCCAGTTGCGAAACATGTGCGGATTTAGAGGCTGGGTACCTACCGCAAGTGCGTATAGTTGCTTCCTTAAAAGAAGTTACTAGGGCATGGAAATCTCCCAAAAAGCATCTTTGCCGAGCTGGTGAGAAAAGTAGGCGAAAGACTTCCTGGCGGCGATTATGGTAAAAAGACCGGGGCTACCAAGATACCCCGTCCCTTGCCTTATATGGTCGCAGGTTCGAGTCCTGCTTCGCCCACCAAAGAGCATAAGAGAGCGCGGATTGTCCGCGCTTTTTTGTTTTTCGCGGCTACCCTGCACGGCGCAGCTAATTTTTCCGGGCGGATGCGGTGCCGGGGCAAATTTATAGGTGTGCACCGCGGGCCGTTGTGTCTCTTCAAGCACCTGGTTGTCGATCGGGCACCCAAAAGGTCCTACCTAACCTTTAATGCTCTGCTGCAGGACATGACAAGTTTTTCCAGTAGCTCATGGTAAAATAATCCCATCACCGCAGGGTTCCAGTAGCCCTGCGCGACTTCGAACGGGTGGTAGGGGGTGAAGGCCATGACGCCAGGCAGAGAAGCGTTCATGCGGCTCTGCCCATACCCGAACCGGACTGTTCACAGGATTAAAGGCTTCGGCCGCAGCCTGCGACTCGGAAGAAAGGAGAATATTCTTCTCGCGGCCGGGGCCTTTCTGGCGGGCCGTACTAATCTTTTGGGCGGGATTGCTCCCTTCGGCCCGGCCCTATTTGCCGCTTTCCTCGCGGAATCACCGCTTATGTTGGCCGTGGTCGGCCTGTGGACGCTCGTCGGCCTTGTAACTGCCTTGGGCCTGGAGAGCAGCCTGCCCTACGCGTTCGCCTTCACGGCGCTCGCCTTCTTCCATTATAAGGTTCTAGTTCCGCCCCGTCCGGCGGCACGGGCCTTAGCCTTGGGCGTTGCGCTTTTGGCCGCCCGCGGGTTTACGGTTCTAGTAACCGGTGGGACAGAGTACGATTTCGGTTTGGTCGCTTTTGAGGCCGTCTTGGCGGCTGTGACCAACATGATTTTTGCGCACGGACTCCCGGCTGCCTTGGGGCGCAAGGGGAGTACCGTCCTTACCAACGAAGAGGTGATTTCCCTTGGCCTGGTGACGGCGGTGGCCCTGGCGGGGACGGCCGGGCTCCCCGGCGGCGCCATAACCCCGGCTGCGGTTTTGAACCGCTATTTAGTGCTCCTCTTAGCCCTGGTAGGGGGCGGCGGTTTGGGCGCGGCCATGGGGGTGCTGGCGGCTACCGTAGGTACCATTGCCGGGACGGCGCAGCCGGAAAGTATCAGCATCCTCGGCTTTGCCGGTCTCCTTGCCGGGCTGCTGCGCGAAGCCGGGAAACCGGGCGTAGCGGCGGGGTACCTCTTAGGGGACCTCGTCCTTTCCCTTTATCTGGTTCCTGAACGCTTGGCCCCGGCCTACCTTCTGTCTCCAGCCGCGGCTTTGGCCCTTTTTGCCTTGACCCCGCGTTCCTGGCTTAGGGAGGTCGCCGGTCTCGTACCTGGAACCCGCGAACAGCGGGTTCGGCAAGAGAGCTACGAAGGACATCTCCGCCGGGTGGCCGGCGAGCGGCTGGCGGATTTCAGCCAAATCTTTGCCGAGCTCGCCGCTTCTTTTCGGGAAGTGGCCGCTACGGCCAGAGCTAAAGAAGAAAACCGCCTCAATACCCTTTTTTCCACCCTCACGGCTAAGGTGTGTGAGAGCTGCAACCTCTACCGCACGTGCTGGGAGACGGAGTTTTTCAAGACGTACCAGAACACCTGGAATCTTTTGGCCTTGGCCGAAGCCCATGGTGGTCTGGTCAAGGAGGATATACCGCCGGGCATCCGCCGTCGCTGCCGCCACCTGCCGGAGCTCCTCACTACGATCAATTATCTTTTCGACACTTACCGCATCAACATGCACTGGCAGAAACGGCTTGAGGACGAGCGGGAGATGGTATCGGCCCAACTGGCAGGTATGGCCCGGGTGATAAAGAACCTGGCCGATGAACTTAAGGTGGACGTGCGGGCGCTGGAAGATGAAGCTCAGGTAATAAAGGAAGAGTTGGCGCGGCATGAGCTTTCTGTGGAAACGGTAGAGGTGTGGCAGAACTCCACGGGACAGCCGGAGGTGTTCCTGGCCGGTCTTAGCTGTCCCGGCGGGCGGGAGTGTGTTACGCTGGTTACGGCCGTCCTAAGTCAGGCGCTGGGGCGTCCCATGCGCGTGCGGCCGCTAAGTTGCAGCCTCGCTTCCGGCCGCCGCGAGTGCCGCCTTAAAGCGACTGCGGCTCCCAGTTACCGGTTTGTGGCGGCCGGATTTAGCCGTGCCAAGAAGGAAGGCGATGTTTCGGGCGACTCCTTCCGGGCTCTCGAGTTGCCGGACGGTCGTCAGGCTCTAATCCTGAGCGACGGTATGGGTTCCGGGACCAAAGCGGCTGAGGAGAGCCAGGCCACCGTGCGCCTCTTGGAAAAGCTTCTCGCCGCCGGTCTGGAGCGGGACCTTGTTCTAAGCACGTTAAATTCTATCCTTGCCCTCCGTTCTTCCGAAGAACGCTTTGCCACGCTGGATCTGGCTCTCCTCGACCCTTACCTGGGCGAGGTGGAGTTCATAAAAGTAGGGGCCTGTCCGAGCCTCGTGAAGCGAGGGCGCACGGTAAGCGTCGTGAGCCCCAGTTCCCCTCCGCTGGGGATACTGCCTTCCGTTGCTCCTGCCGTCACCCAAAAGCGCTTGCGGGCGGGCGACGTGCTCTTAATGGTGAGCGACGGCGTTCTGGAAGCCCGCGGGAAGAAGGCCGGAGGGATCGACTGGTTGGTGGAATACCTGAGCCGGGCAGACGACGAGCCGGAGGAACTGGCTACGGCCGTGCTTGACCTGGCCGGCCGCCGGGCCGGCGGGCTGGCGGACGACATGACGGCGCTGGCCGTCAAAGTTGAGCAGGCTTAAGACGGGTGTGGGCCACGAGGCGCCAAGCGCCTCTTTTTTTCTTGCGGAAGGAAATACTATCTGGGCGGCGAATAGGAGAAAATGAGTTAAAAGGTGGGAGCACCATGACCGCATTTCTCGATAAAGTTCGCCAAACGGTCGAAGAGCACGGGCTTTTTGACCGGGGAGACAGAGTGATTGTCGCCGTATCCGGTGGCCCCGATTCTACGGCTCTCCTCCTGGCCCTTGCCGCCCTTTCTCCGGAATACAATCTCCATCTTACGGTTGCCCACCTCAACCATATGTTCCGCGGCGCGGAGGCCGAAACCGATGCCCGCTGGGTGGAGGAGCTGGCTTCCCGCCTCGATCTGCCTTTTGTGCGTGAAGATGCCGACGTTCCTGCGCTCATCCGGTCTACCGGGCTGACCGTAGAGCAGGCCGGCCGTGTGGCGCGGTACGAGTTCTATGAACGGGTGGCGCGCGCCGTGGGTGCCACCCGCGTGGCCGTAGGCCAGACTCTGGACGACCAGGCGGAGACGGTGCTGCTTCACCTGTTACGCGGTGCCGGCCTCACCGGTATTGCCGGTATTCGCCCCAAACGCCCGGCGCCTTACGGTTACGTGGTACGTCCTCTCCTTAATGTAACCCGAGCCGAAACCGAGGCCTACTGCGCTGCCGCCGGCCTTACACCGCGACACGATCCCTATAACGACGACCTTCATTACCTGAGGAACCGCATCCGCCACCGGCTTCTTCCTTGGCTGGCGGCCAACATCAACCCTCGCATCAAGGAGCTGCTGGCCCAGGCGGCCGCTATCTGGCAGGCGGAGGATGATTACCTGGCGGATTGTGCCCGAACGGCCTACCGGGAGGTGGTCCGACAAGAAAAAGAAGCGGTGGCGCTGGCCGGCGAACGTCTGGCCGCTCTGCCGCTTGCCCTGCGACGCCGCGTGGTTCGCCTGGCCTTTGCGGCGTTAAGCGACGAGGAAGCACGCGACCTCGCTTTCGAGCACACGCAGGCCCTCCTCGAACTGGCGGCCGGGAGCGGCCGGGCGCTGGACCTGCCGCACGGTGTGCACGCCGAGCGGGTGGGGGCTGAGCTTGTTCTCACCCGGCGCAAAGAGCGCGAAGCCCCCCATCCTTTTGGCTATCCTTTGGCCGTCCCAGGTACCACCCTCATTCCTGAGCTCGGCTGGGCCGTGCACGTAATTATAGAAGGAAAGCCTGCGCCTTATCCTTCCGGTTCCCTTGTCGCCAGCGCCGATTTTGACTATAATGAAGCCGGGCACCAACTTTTCGCCCGCAACTGGCGGGCCGGAGACTGGTTTTGCCCGCGGGGCCTGAAAGGGAGAAAGAAACTAAGCGACTTTTTCATCGACGCTAAGGTTCCGCGCCCTAAGCGCGGCCGGACGCTCATCATCACCGCGGGGGATGATATCATCTGGGTCGTGGGGATGCGCGAAGATGGGCGTTATGTGGCCGGCCCCGGTACCACCAGCAAGGTCAGGATTGAAGTACGGCAAACGTCATTGGCGCAGGAAGGAGATGCGTATGAGCAGCATTAAACAAATCCTCGTCGACGAAGCTACATTGAAAGCACGGATCAAGGAATTGGGTGCGGCCATCACCCGAGACTACAGCGGCAAATCTCTCTTTCTGGTAGGTATTCTCAAGGGAGCCGTTATCTTTCTAGGTGAGCTGGCCCAGCGCATCGATCTTCCCGCCACCTTTGACTTCATGGCGGTTTCCAGCTATGGTTCGGCCACCGAGTCTTCCGGCGTAGTGCGCATCTTAAAGGACCTGGACGAAAGCCTGGAGGGCCGGCACGTGCTCATCGTGGAGGACATCATCGATACCGGCCTTACCTTGGACTACCTCTACCGGCACCTGGCCGCCCGTCAACCGGCGAGCCTGGCCATCTGTACCTTGCTCGACAAGCCCTCGCGGCGGCGGGTTCAGGTCCCGGTCAAGTACGTGGGGTTCCAGATTCCGGATTACTTTGTAGTGGGATTCGGGCTTGACTTTAATGAAATGTACCGTAATCTCCCTTATATAGCCGTATTGGAACCGTAAAACCTTAAGCCCAAAGTTTTTGCTTTGTTGCTCCCTCCAAAAAAATATGCTACAATTAGCTAGTATCGGCTCTGAGGGGGCCGTATATCTTGGCATTCCAGCAGGTACTTGGAGGCCGACTTGAGAGGAGGGCCACTGTTGAACCGCGTTTTCCGCAGCATGAGCCTGTACCTGCTGCTCATCATTATTGCCCTATCCATCATTAACTACTTTTCCACCACCACTCCGCAGGAAAAGGAGTTCAATTACACGCAGTTCATGAGTTATGTGGAAAAGGGTGAGGTAGCAGCAGTAACCATTTCGAATACTAAGATTTCCGGCGTACTCAAGGACGGCACCCACTTTAGCACTCCCTTCCTGGGCGATACTGCACGCCTTGAGGAAAAGTTGGAGGCGCATAAAGTGGAGATTGCCTATAAGCCTGTGCAGGGTCCGCCATGGTGGTCTACCCTCTTTTCTACGCTCCTGCCGATCCTTCTTCTCATCGGTGTGTGGGTATTCATCATGCAGCAGACCCAAGGCGGCGGCAATCGCGTCATGTCCTTTGGGCGTAGCCGGGCCCGGCTGTACACGGTGGACGAAAAGACGCGCGTAACCTTTGCCGACGTGGCCGGGGCAGACGAAGCCAAAGAAGAGTTGCAGGAGATCGTGCAGTTTTTAAAGGAGCCGAAGAAGTTTCTGGGCCTAGGAGCCCGCATCCCGAAGGGCGTACTGCTCGTGGGACCGCCGGGCACCGGCAAAACGCTCCTCGCCAAAGCGGTGGCCGGCGAGGCGGGAGTACCGTTCTTCAGTATCAGCGGTTCGGACTTCGTGGAGATGTTCGTGGGCGTGGGCGCGGCCCGCGTGCGCGATCTTTTCGAGCAGGCGAAGAAGAATTCTCCTTGCCTTGTGTTCATCGACGAAATCGATGCCGTCGGCCGCCAGCGCGGCGCCGGATTGGGAGGCGGACACGACGAACGCGAGCAGACGCTTAACCAGCTCCTCGTAGAGATGGACGGTTTCGGCGTAAACGAGGGCGTTATCGTGATGGCGGCGACCAATCGGCCGGACGTGCTCGATCCGGCGCTCCTCCGGCCGGGGCGTTTCGACCGCCAGATAATTATTGATCAACCGGACGTGGTGGGGCGGGAGGCCATTCTTAAGGTGCATGCTCGCAACAAGCCGCTGGAGAAAGACGTGGACCTGAGCGTGCTGGCCCGCCGTACCCCGGGCTTTACGGGCGCGGATTTGGCCAATATGCTGAACGAAGCCGCCATTCTGGCGGCGCGCCGCAACAAGCGCCGCATCGGCATGAGCGAGCTCGAGGAAGCCATTGAGCGCGTTATTGCCGGCCCTGAACGGCGAAGCCGCGTCATCAGCGAGCGCGAAAAGCGCCTGGTCGCCTATCATGAGGCCGGCCACGCCGTATTGGGGTATCTCCTGCCGAATACCGACCCGGTGCATAAGGTTTCCATAATCCCCCGGGGCAGAGCCGGCGGGTACACCCTGAGCCTTCCTAAGGAAGACCGGTACTACATGACCCGGTCCGAACTCTTCGACCGCGTTACCCAGCTCTTAGGCGGGCGCGTGGCCGAAGAGCTGGTGCTCAAGGAAATCAGCACCGGGGCCCAAAACGACCTCGAACGGGCCACCAACCTGGTGCGCAAAATGATCACCGAATACGGCATGAGCGAGGAGCTAGGGCCGCTAACCTTCGGCCATAAGCAGGAAGAGGTATTCTTGGGCCGGGATATCGCCCGGGACCGCAACTACAGTGAAGAGGTGGCTTCGGCCATCGACCGTGAGGTGCGGCACTTCATCGATCTTTGCTACAACAAGGCCGCCCGCCTCCTGGCCGAAAATAGGGCACGCCTCGACCGCGTCGCTGCGGCGCTCCTGGAGAAGGAGACCCTGGAGGCGGCAGAGTTTGCGGCGCTTATGAAAGACAAGGAATTGGAAGAGCAGAGCAGCAAACCGGCCGAGCTGAGAATCTCTTTTCCCCCGGCTCCCCAACAGGCTTGAGCCGGACGTTGGGGGCAACTTCCTGTTGCCCTTTTTTTAAGTTGACGTGAAGGAGTGAGAGCGTGGAGTTCAACCTTAAGCCGGGACTTACGGCAGAGCTCAGTATTGTGGTAAATCCCGAGCATACGGCGGCCCACCTCGGGAGCGGTGGCGTTGCCGTGCTGGCCACCCCTATGTTGATCGCCATTATGGAGGGAGCGTCGCGGAATGCCGTGCAGCCCCACCTTCCAGAGGGGTGGACTACCGTGGGGACGCTGGTGAACATCCGCCATCTGGCGGCAACACCCGTAGGTATGCGGGTAACGGCGCGCTCCACCCTGACCGAAGTGGACGGGCGGCGGCTGGTCTTCGCCGTAGAGGCTTACGATGAAGCCGAAAAAGTGGGAGAAGGGCAGCACGAGCGTTTCATAGTCAGCAGCGAGCGGTTCCTTGGTAAGGCCAACGCCAAGCGGGGCTAAGGAGTGAGAAAATGGGACTCCTACTCGCCCTGGATGTGGGGAACACCCACGTCACCGCCGGCGTTTTCCGCGGCAGCGAACTTATGGCCCGCTGGCGCCTGCAGACGGACAGGACGCGCACGGAAGATGAATACGGTGTCTTCCTCCGCCATTTGTTCGCCGTGGCCGGCCTCGCGCCCGAGGAAGTAGAGGGCGTGGCCGTCGCCTCCGTGGTGCCGCCCCTCAACTGGATCCTGGAAAAACTCTCCCGCCGCTACTTTGGCCGTGAGCCGCTCATGGTCCGGCCGGAGACCGACACGGGGATAGAGATCCGCTGCGACAATCCGCGCGAGGTCGGTGCGGACCGCATCGTTAACGCGGTGGCGGCCCATACCCTGTACGGCGGGCCCTGCATCGTGGTAGATTTCGGTACGGCCACCACCTTTGATGTGGTCTCGGCCGCAGGCGAGTACTTGGGCGGCGCCATTGCACCGGGCATACTTACGGCGACGGAAGCCTTGTTCCAAAAGGCGGCCAAGCTGCCCCGGATCGAACTTGTCGATCCAGGCACGGCCATCGGCAAGAGCACCATTGCCAGCATGCAGGCAGGTATCGTTTACGGCTTTGCCGGTCAGGTGGACGCGCTCGTGCGCCGCATTCGGCGGGAGATAGGCGAGGAGGCCAAGGCCATTGCCACAGGCGGCCTGGCGACCATGGTGGCCGACCAGGCCGAGACCATCGACCTTGTGGACCTGGATCTTACCCTCACCGGCCTCAGGCTCATCTACGAGCGGCTGTGCCGTCGACCCTAGAGCCGAAAAGAAGACGCGCCCTTTCTACCGACCGCTCGCCCCGGAGCGGTCTTCGCGTCTATCCTGACAACACGGACACCCATAGCCGCTCAGGACAAACCGAGGCCGAGGGGCATCCCTCGCAGGGCGCGTTACGTACCGTCATTAGAAGAACGCAGGCGAGCGAGGGAAAGCGCGGGCGGTGTTTGAGGCCCTTAGGGCCGAGTTCTGCCCGCGCCCCGAGCGAGCCGAGTTCGCTCGCCCTGAGGTCGTTCGCGCCCCAGAGGGATACCCGCGGGCCAACGCGGGTTAAGTTTTCAACCCTCTGGTGGTGCTGCCTGCGGCATGGGCATGCATCCTGATAGACCCTTTAAGGCGCTTGGCCGCTTGGAAGTTCACGGTTGGGAGGTACATCGGTTGCGCTTGGGAAGGCTCACGCTGGCCAACCCGGTGGTGGTCGGACCGATGGCCGGCGTCAGCGACAGAAGTTTCCGACGCCTGGCCTGGGAACAGGGCTGTGCTCTGGCCTGGACCGAAATGGTGAGTGCGCGGGCGCTCCTTTACGCCAACGAGCGCACCTGGGACCTGGCGCGCCCGGCACCGGATGAAGGGCCGGTTGTCATTCAGCTTTTCGGTTCTGAGCCGGAAGTCATGGCGGCGGCCGCCCGGAAGGTTGCCACTTTAAAGCCGGCGGCCATTGATGTGAACATGGGCTGCCCGGTGCCTAAGGTGGTGAAAAACGGGGAAGGCGCCGCCCTCCTCCGGGAACCTGAGCGCGCTGCGGCCATCGTCGCCGCCATGACGGCTGCCGTGGATCTACCAGTCACGGCCAAGATCCGGGCCGGATGGGATGAGGAACACATCAACGCTGTTCAAGTGGCTGAGGCTCTGGCAGCCGCCGGCGCAAGCGCCATTACCGTACACGGCCGCACGCGTTCGCAGTTTTACAGCGGGCATGCCGACTGGGCCGTAATTCGCACGGTTAAAGAAAAGGTAGCGATACCGGTGATCGGGAACGGGGACGTCTTTACCCCAGAAGATGCCGCCCGCATGCTGGCCGAAACCGGCTGTGACGCCGTGATGCTCGCCCGGGGGATTTTAGGCAACCCCTGGCTCGTCGGGCGTACCGTAGCACTCCTCACGCGCGGAGAACTCCCCCCTCCGCCTTCCGTCCACGAACGCCTGGCGGTAGCCCGCCGGCACCTGGACATGGTGGTGGCGGAGCTGGGGGAGGAGCACGGGGTGCGCGAGATGCGCAAACACCTGGCCTGGTATCTGAAGGGGATGCGCGGTGCAGCCCAGATGCGGGCGAGGATTATGGCGGCCACGACGGTCAGCGAAGTGCATGGGCTATTGGCTCATTACGAGCGAGAACTGGAGGGAGGGGGCTGATGGTATGAATCTGCTTGCCCTGCCGGTGGGCAACGGAATCTTCCCGCGCCGGGGTGGCAGCGTACGGGGGCTCTTTCTCGATGCCTTTTCCCTGCGCACCCTGGCGCAGCTGGGGCGAGGGGCAGTCGCTTTCCTCGTACCTCTTACCTTGGGTGGACAGGCCCTTTATCCCGCAGGGATGCTCGTGCGCATTGAAGACCTGGAAAAAGCCGAGACCATGGACGCCGTCACCTGGAGTAAGGGAGAGGTACTGGTAGCCCGGCTCACCGGCCTTGCGCACGCGCGGGCGAAGAGATTTGTGGCCGAAAGGCGCTTTATCGTAGCCGAGGACGTGGAAGAGCTCGATCTTAACCGCCTGCGGAGCCTGAACCAGCCCGTCATATCCGGGGCCGGCTGGCAGCCTCAGGGTGGGTATACCGAGCCGCGTTCTCTGAAGGACATCACCATTACCATCTACGGGAACGACTTCGAAGGCCATCAAGTAGAGATAAGGGGCCAGGTGGGCGGCCTGGTGACGCCTGAACAGGCCCACACCGTGGAGCACGCCATTATCCGTATCCTGCGCGAGTGCGGCATCTGCACGCCGAAGAACCTGGCCTGGGCCATGAAAGAAGAAACGACGGAGCTGAAACAGTCTCTTGCTTGGGGCCTCGAGTTCAAGCTGCCCGAGATCCTGGGCCAGACCTCCAGCGGCTACTGCGGTAACCCTATGACCAACCTGGCCCACTTTTATCTGGGGCAGGAGCTCGCGCGTTTTCTCCAGGAAGGGGAGATTCTGCCTATGGCTTTGGAGCGGGCTCGTTCCCGTACCCTGGCCCGCCTTACGCGCGAGCTGGACCTCGGGAGCCAGCCGGAAGTTTTTATGCTCCGGGGGCTCAAACTCGGCATGCTCCATGACGACAGCGAACTTCTCCAGCGTACCCTGCGCCGCGTGCTAAGCCGCTTCCCTACCGATCCTTGGAGCTAATTGGTATATATTTCCTAGAAGCAGCGTATACTTCCTGTGTAATACGGAGCAAGGAGGTATACGCCGTGATGCGTCCTAAGGCTTTGGTTCTCTCGATCCTGGTCGTTCTACTGGTCTGTATCCCGGCGGGAGCGGCCACTTCAGAAAGAGAAGTGCCGACGGCTGCCTACCCGGCCTATACAAGCGGCAGCTTGTTGGCGTTCGGGGCGGGGGAGGCCATGCTTACGGTTTACGGCGCCGGAAGTGCCAGCGCCGTACCGGACCGGGCGGAGATTAGATTTGGCCTGAGCGGAGCCGGGGAGAGCATTGATGAGGCGCGACAGGCCGTTCACGCCGTTGCCGGGCGCCTCGAAGCCGCCCTTTCCGCCGCCGGCCTTAGCCATACCCTGGAAAATATTTTCTTCACCGTGTGGCCGGCCTGGGGCCGGGGCGAGGAAAAAGGACCTCGCTTTGAAGCCGCAGCCGACTATCGCCTTATCTTAAACCGCCCAGAACAGCTCGGGGCTGCCTTAGAGGTTGTTGCCGAAACCGGGCAACTTAGGGTACATGAGATGCGTTACTTCGCGGCGGACGGCGCGCAACTTAGGCGAGAGGCCTTACGGGAGGCGGTAAGGTCGGCGCAGGCTACGGCGGCTTATTTTGCCCGCGCCCTGGGCAAGACCGCTGCAGAGACCGTGGCCGTCGAAGAGGTGGCGAGTGCTCCGGCGGCCATTTACCCCCGGGTAAACACGGAGGAAGCCGGCTTGGATCGTTACCGCGTCTACGCCTTCGTGCGCTTGACCTGCCGCCTCAAGTGAGAGGTTTGCCGGAAGGCGTACCGAGTCCCTCTTTGCTGCGAGAGGGTGGATTCTTTTTCCTTACAAAGGTGCTATAATAAAAGCGCGCCGTGCGGCGGGCATCCAGCTTACCGCTTGAATGGGGGAGTACGGGGTGCGGATACCGGAGCCGGTGATCGCCTGCCTTAAAATACTCAAGGAGGCCGGTTACCCGAGCTATCTGGTCGGTGGCTCCGTGCGCGATCTTTTCCTGGGGAAGGAACCGGAAGATTTTGATATTGCCACGGCAGCCCCTCCGGCTGCGGTGATGCAGCTTTTCCCGCGCGTGGTGCCTACGGGGCTCCGTTACGGCACGGTTACCGTTATTTTAGAGAAGCCCATTGAAGTTACTACCTTCCGGCGCGATGGGCCCTATCGGGACGGTCGCCACCCGAGCGCGGTCGAATTCGGTACGGATATTGAGGAGGACCTTTCCCGCCGCGATTTTACTATTAACGCCATCGCCTTTGACCCGCTGGAGAACGTAGTGGTAGATCCCTGGGATGGTCGTGGGGACATCAAACGGCGGCTCCTTAGAGCTGTAGGCGACCCGGTGCAGCGCTTTCGCGAAGACGGGTTGCGGCTCCTTCGGGCCGCGCGCTTCGTCTCCCAGCTCGGTTTCCAGATGGAGGAGGCAACCTTAAACGCCCTCTATGCGGAAAACGAGCGCTTGGCGGCGGTGGCTGCCGAACGCCGCGGCTATGAGTTTTCGCTTCTCGTCACCGGGGAGAGCGTGCGATCCGCCCTCTTTCTTCTAGTAGAGACGGGCCTCATGCGTTTTATCATCCCCGAACTTCTAAATGGGAAAAATCTCCAGCAAGGTCGGCTCCACCCGGACGATGTGCTCGGGCACAACATCAAAACCTGTTCTCTCACTCCTCCCAGGCTTGAAGTCCGCCTGGCAGGCCTCCTGCATGACGTGGGCAAAGAGCGCTGGGAAGAAGGGCCCTATGGGCGCTACTTCCCGGATCACGCCCGCCGTTCGGCCGAGCTGGTGCCCGTCATCCTGGGGCGTCTCCGGTTCAGCCGACGCATCATCCGCACGGTTGCTCTCCTGGTGGCCAATCACATGTTCTTTTGGCGCGCTTCCCAGGGCCTGGCTCCGGTGCGGCGGCTGGCCGCGCGGGTCGGGTGGGAGCATTTTGCGGACATGATTGCGCTCATCCAGGCCGACCGGCTGGCCATCTGGGGCGACCCGGCTGAGGCTGGTGTAGAGGAGCTGGCGGCCGCAGCCAGCCAGGTTGAGCAGGAACGCCCGCCCCTCACGCCTGCCGAGCTGGCCGTATCCGGTGAGGAGCTTATGGCCGACTTAGGCCTGGCTCCGGGGCCGGAGCTGGGAGCGCTCAAAAAGCGGCTTATGGAACTGGTCTGGGAAGATCCGCGGCGGAACCAGAAAGAGGAGCTCCTCGCCCTGGCCCGGCGAGTGTGGGAAGAGCTTCGCCTGAGCCGGTGAGCATTTTGCGTATTCTTCGAGCCTCGCCGACAGAAAACGACACATTACGACGCCCGTTAATGGTAGAATAAACTTAAATTGGTATATTGGGCGTAAAAGGTAAACCCAACCGAAAGGTGGGGGCACAAAGCCATGGGTCTAAGGCCGAAGCGCTACGATCGCCAGGCTGCCGCAGATTTTAGCCCTGCCGAGGTGGTACGCAGGGCTATGTTAGCTTGCTAAAGCCATGCGATTGGATTCAACGCTGAGGAAGGAGAGGACGGTACGATGAAGCTGAGCTTACCAAAGTTCCGAATTCCGCTTCCCCGGCTGGGACGGCGCCGGAAGGATGCGCAGGCTAATGCGCAGGCTACGCCGCGCAAAGAACGCACGGGAAGCATCATGACGGCCATCTTGGCAGGCTACTTTATTCTGATCGCTCTTATCATTGCTATTGGCGGCTACAGCTACTGGGGCATGCAGCACGTACTGGCCGAATACCAAAATATTGTGGATAAAGCCTATCCCTACCTCATGGCCATCGCCGACATCGATAGCTCGCTCCGCGCCCAGCTGGTTGCGCAGCGTAATTACTTCCTAACCGGCGATGATCAGTATACGCTGCGGGCTGAACTGGACAGCAACGCGGTCATGGAAGCCATCAAAAAAGCGGAGTCGTACGCGCAGGAAGGCGAGGAAAAAAACCTTCTCACCCAGATCGAATCCATTCACAAGAACCTGATGGAGCAACAAAAGAGCGCCTTTAGTACATACGCCGCTGGCAACCGCGAACAGGCCATCCAAGAGGGATTGGCCGGGGTTGATGAAACCTTAAAGCGCCTGACTGCCAATTTCAACGTCCTCCAGGGAATCAACCAGCGACGGGTAGATGAGGCACGCCAGGCAGCCCAGGCGGCGGCCCAGCGGACATTGCAGCTAGTTTTAGTGTTAGCCCTGGTTGGCGGGGTAACAGGGCTCCTCGTAGGCTTTATCCTTGCCCGCCGCACTGTACGGCCGCTAAGAGAGCTGGCCCAGGCGGCGAAGACCATTGCCGCCGGCGACCTTACTCTGGCCGTCCAGGCCCAAGGACGGAATGAGATAGGACAATTGGCCGCCGCCTTCAGCGATATGGTGAACAGCCTGCGGCACATCATCACCGAGGTGCGCACGAGCGTGCTCAAGGTGAGCGAATACGCCCGGCAGCTGACCACAAGTGCGGAAGAGACTACCCGCGCCACGGAGCAGATTGCTTCCAGCGTCCAGGAAGTGGCCGAAGGCGCCGAGCAGCAGGTGCGGGAGGTGACCGATGCCGCGGCGACCATTAAACAGATGGCGGCGGCCATGGACCAAGTTGCCGAAAGCGCTCAGGCGGTGGCGGCTTCCTCACAGGAGACCGCACGGCTGGCGGAAGAAGGCAAGAGCGCCATCGAAAGCGTCATTCAGCAAAACAACGTGGTGCGGGAATCCATGGCCAACTTGTCCGGCTTGATCCGCGAACTGGGCCAACGCTCCCGTGAAATCGGGCAGATCGTAGAAGTTATCACCGGTATTGCCGACCAGACGAATCTTCTGGCGCTCAACGCTGCCATTGAGGCGGCACGGGCGGGAGAGCAAGGCCGCGGCTTTGCGGTGGTGGCCGACGAGGTACGCAAACTGGCCGAGCAGTCCGCCCAGGCGGCGAAGCAGATTGCCGGGCTGGTGGAGCGCACCCAGAACGATACCGGCCGCGCCACCAGCACTATGGAGGCGGGAAGCGCGGAGGTGGCCTCTGGTTCCAAACTGCTAGAGTCCACCCGGCAAATGCT
>Ga0247720_100167_pt1 | contig 30143 bp, 25 predicted proteins | sample MSEWel2015_12_15_FD_189078 | JGI IMG/M metagenome (GOLD analysis project Ga0247720, IMG submission 189078) | Subsurface sediment microbial communities from gas well in West Virginia, United States - MSEEL Well Study Marcellus 3H_2015_12_15 | ecosystem: Environmental > Terrestrial > Deep... | reverse complement strand
GCCCCACCCGTCTGCCGGAAGGGGTACCCACCCGGGACATCGCCGGCCGTTTAGGCCGGCTTCTCACCGGGGCGGGCGCCCGGCCGCACCTTACAAAGGGCGGCTCCCTCCCTGCCCTCACGCCGCAGGCCATTCGCGCCGGGCAGCCCTGTGACGCCGTCCTCGGCATCGCTACTACCTATGCGCCGCGGCACCCGCGTTCTGGTTTTGCCGTGCGGCGGCGCCCGGGGGATGCTGAAAGTCTCCGCCTGGCCCGGCTTATCGCCCAGGAGATCGTCAGGAAACTCCCCTTGCCTCTTCTGGCCGAGGACGAAACGAAAGACCGGCTTATCCGCGACCTTCCCGCCCCAGGGGCCGTGGTGGAGGTAGGGTGCCTGTCGCACCGCGTGGACGAGGGACTCCTCCGGGACATCGACTTTAAGCAGAAGGTGGCGCAGACGCTCTTTAACGCCCTGAAACATTTCTTCGCCGGCGCCGCTCCTCGGGCAATAGAGTAAGAGGTGGCAGCCAGCCCCCTCCTTCGGCGGATACGTGTCTTTGCCAGGCACGGAATGAAATCCGTCCCTCATTACCAGTCAGTTCTTGTCTCCATCCGCACGTTAGGCAGGTTAACTTCGCCAACGTAGTTAGTGGCCATGATTCTTGCAACTTCGGCAGGATCCTTTGTACGTCCCAGGGCCCACATCACTTTTGTTACCAGCGCCTCGGTGGTCATGTCGTAACCGGGGATAACACCTGCCTTAAGCGTCTTCTGTCCAACCTCATATATGGTCAAGTCCGAACCACCATAAAGGCATTGAGTGGTAACTACAGTAACAATACCCGCGTCTACAAATTCTTGTATTTTAGCCAGAAGGTTTCGGCCCCGAAAAGGAATGCCGCCGGCACCGAAACTTTCGATAACTACTCCCTTGTAGCCGCACGACCTAACGGCGTCGAAAACCTTGGGGTCCGTACCAGGAAAAAGCTTCAGCAAAAACACATCTGGACAATAACGGTTGTCGAAAGGGAATTTCACTTCAGAAGTCATTACCGCTCCCTGACCGTAGTTTATTCTGCCGCCTCGAACGGTGCCGACCAATGGGTAGTTGATGCTGGCAAAGGCACTAAAACTCTTTGTGTGAAGCTTAGATGCCCGGCACCCTTTGATTATCTTTCCACCGAAAACGACAAAAACACCAGCCAATTTGGAACTCGCCACGGTAAACGCATCCCGAACGTTTTTTCTTGCGTCGGTGCCCTTAAAATGCATAGGCAACTGAGCGCCTGTAAGCACAACCGGTTTCTCCAGTGTTCCCAACATGAAGCTTAAGGCAGACGCCGTGTAGGCCATAGTGTCCGTTCCGTGGGCAATAACTACCCCATCATATTCTTTTAGGGCTTGGTGTACGGTAGAAGAAATAGTCGCCCAATCCTCAGGCTGCATGTTAGAACTGTCAACATTCATCAACATCTTGGCGCTAATGCTGACCCTGGAGCTTTTCTTAAGTTCGGGTACCGCTTCCAAAAGTTCTTCGGCAGTAAGGGTAGGAGCAAGGCCATCCTTACCTGGAGACGAAGCAATGGTACCGCCCGTGCTTAAGAAACAGATCTTCATCAGTTTCTTCCCCCCGCAAATAAGTGTGGCAGCTACCGGGTCCCTCTAATTCGAGGCGATGGATTATAATATCCTCTTCCAGTCGTAGTCATCCCAAGAGTACTTTCTGGCCAGTTCTTCTCGCGCAGCATCGAGGACCTTTGACAGTTTCTGGACCGCCAGCATCACGACGTCAAGGTAATTTTCCACATCTTGTGGCAGAAGTTGCGGTATTTTCCACCAATCCTTCTCAGAAAGCGTAACCAGAAGAGAAAGAACGGCCGACGTCCCAGGAACCAGGCCGGCGCCCCTGACCACTTCGTGAAGCGGGTTAGACATAAAAGTTATGCCCCCGGCATCCTGGCTGACAATTACGGCCAGCTCAGCGATCAAAGCAACCTTGTCTTTGGCCAACTCCGCCTTCTGAAGCTTTTCACCGATCTCTACGATACGTCGCCCAAGGGCTGCCGTGGCCCGTCTGAGCGCATCTCTGCTTTGCGGGAGCACATCTTTTGAGTAAAGGAAGGGAAGCCCTAGCTCCCTCGCCGCCTGGGCTAAGCAGGCGGCGACAGTGGTGTTGTCCACCTCCTCTTGAGCACGGATCCAAAAAGTGTTTGTTTCTACCGTCTCGGACACTTTGGGCACAAACATCTTTCCCTCAATTACAATGGTGGGAAGAGAGGGGAGAGAGAGGCTACGCATCAATTCTCTTTTGGCCCCGAGCGCCACATTGCCCTCGAGGTCTTCGTTCGGCCCCAACCCGCCTTCTCCGGCATTAACCACAGCCAACAGAGAAACAGGGATACCTTCAATCTCAACAACCGTCCCCAGCACGCGTCCGGCCGTGCCCGGCAGATCTTCGGGAACAACATGCACGCTTTCCGGGTACTTCCGTACGAACGTATCCACCAGGGCTCGAGCAATGGCCGTCTGGAAGGCCACCGGCGTCTCGGTCACCCCCTGACCGTACATGCGGCCGAAGGAGGAAACGGCTATACTCTGCGTAAAGACAGCATCTTTACCAACAGCTGCCCGCATCAGAGCCGCTTCACTAGGTGTGAGGCCCCTGCGGCTGGCGGCCGTACCGGTGCCGCCATCCTCCGTCACCACCGTCACCGCTCCCCGTGCTATGTCACACTCCACCGCCCTTATGTGAGAGTTTACCGGCAGAGCCCTCTTCAGGAGGCTTGTCGCTACGGCAAACCCTCCTGAGTCGTCTTGAACAAAACCCATGTGGCTATGCACATGCCCTACGCCTACGTGGCCAATAATCCCGATCACGCCAGAAGGCTTATTGCTTTTTCTTACTTCCAATGTCCTCGCCTCCAAACCATCTCTAGAGCCCGGCAGGACCTTTGTAGCTTATCAACGGACTTCCCAAACAAAGTGAGGCGAATCCTGTTCGGCAAATGTAGCTTCCTTTGTTTGCGACTGCCGACCCAGGATCCGCCTCCGCTCTATTTCTTCATAGTGAGGAAACCTATCTTCGTTCGAAGATCGGCTTCGGCTTGTCGAAAGTCTCACGGTCAAGCTCGCCAAGGCGGGCCGCCGTATAGACCATACCCACAGTATCCCCCGTTACGTTCAGCATTGTATTTGGCATGTCGATTAGTACGTACACACCTGCTATCCAGGGAACAATGTCGAGCGGCAGTCCCATAATTTGCAGCAGAACCGCCGACATCATGATGCCTCCACCAGGCACGCCAGCCACCCCGGCCGCCATGATGACGCCGAGAAAACAGATGGTTATTAGATTAGGTAACGTCAAAGGCACATTGTAGAGCTGCGAAGCAAATACGGCGTAGATCGGCATCTCCGCAGCGCAGGCATGCATGTTAATCGTGGCCGCCGGAGGTGTAATCAAATTGACGATGTCTGCAGGAACGCCAGCCCGGTTTTTCGTGCAGTCCATGGTCACTGGAATGGTGGCGCTACTGCTCTGTGTGGAGAAAGCCATTACCATAGCAGGGTAAATATTGCGGTAGTGGTTGAGGGGGTTGACCTTAGCCAGGAACTTCAAGATTAGAGGATAGTACACAATAATAACTGTGGCATACGCCAAGTACTGAGTGATTAGCATTTTGCCGATGCCTTTTAAAGCCAACGTACCGACAGTACCAGTAACGTTGGCCATCAGGGCAAAAACGCCAATGGGTGCAAACCGGAGCACCATAGCCACCATTCGGCTGATGAAATTGTTGGCTGCCTCGAAAAGCTGGACCAGGAATTTGCCCGATTTCGTCTCCGCAATTAGGCTAATGGTAATGCCGGCAAAAATGGCAAAGACGATTACTTGAATGAAGTTGCCTTCAGAAAACGCCTTGGCTACGTTATCTGGAATCCACCCAATAACGCTGTCCAGAAGACTGATCTTGACTTCCGGCTTCTCAAAACCCGGCATAGGTATACCTATTCCAGGTTTGATGATATAGGCCCATATTATGCCTGTGGCCGCCGCTAAAAGTGATGCAATTGCCAGTATCCAAGAAAGATTGCACCTACTTTTCTCAGCCTTTTAAGGTCGGCCACACTGGCGATTCCGGCAACAATAGAGAAGAAAATGAGCGGTAGAATGGTCATTTTGAGGAGACGAAGAAATACCGTTCCGATCGGGGCAATAACAGAAACCCGAGGACCGACAGCAAAACCCAATAGAGCACCTAAAATCATGCCGATGAGAATCTGGTTCGCCAAGTTTATCCGCCTCACAACCTCACCTTCCTTAACGATACTTTTTTACTTCTTTTTGGGCTTTTAGTTCTATGCTCTTCTCTTAATTCCTCCTTGCGCAGATAGCAAGAATACGTACGATAATTACAATGCCGTGCCTAGGAATCATCCGCGGCACGGCATATAAAATTGCAGCTACTTTCCCCGATCCCTGTCCTCTGGAGTATGACGGATTTCGTTAGTTAAGCGGCTCCAGGGTTTTCTCGATATCTCCTAAAAGCTCGGCCTGGTATTTTTCAATCTCGCCCTTGTCGCCGAGCTCCGCGAGTTGGGGGTCGATGGGCAAGGACCCCAAGAACTTGATCCCCTTCTCTTCCGCTATCTTTCCGGCACGGCTCGGCCCGAAGAGCTCTATCTTCTCTCCGCACCTGGGGCAGGTTAGGTAGCTCATGTTTTCAATCAAGCCCAGGATGGGCACGTTCAGCATCTCGGCCATTTTTATCGCCTTTTTCACCACCATCACCGCGAGTTCCTGCGGTGAAGAAACGACAATAAGGCCGTCGAGGGGCAGCGACTGCAGAACAGTAAGCGGTGCATCGCCTGTACCCGGCGGAAGGTCTACCACCAGGTAGTCCAGGTCGCCCCAGATGACGTCCGTCCAGAATTGTTTAACCGCTGAGGCGATAAGCGGGCCGCGCCAGACGACCGGATCATCCTCGTGGGGCAAGAGAAGGTTTAAGGACATTATCCGGATGCCGAGCCGGCTCTTGGGAGGAACGATGCCCATGGGCAAGCTCACCGGCTGCTCTTTAATGCCGAAGAGCTTAGGTATGCTTGGCCCGGTGATATCGGCATCTAAAATGCCCACACTCTTAAGTTTCTTAGCGAGCTGAGCAGCCACAAGCGCCGTTACGGTAGATTTCCCCACTCCTCCTTTGCCGCTCATTACGGCAACGGTGTGCTTGATGGAACTTTCCTTGGGCTGCGGCAGTTTCTGCGGCGCACCATGCTGTTTTTTCCCACCGGTGTTTTCTTTCCCGGCACCCGCTTCACGGCCGCCGGGCGCCTTCTTCTCGACTTCCATGCAAAAACCTCCCAGTTCCTATAGGCATGCTTGGTTTTCATAGTTCAAGAGTGCGGCGCACCGTCTCCCACAAAGCTATAAGGGCCTTTGCCCCCTCTCCACGCTTTCCTTCCACCGCCGGCAATCCGGCTGCCGTAGCCGCAACCAGCTCAGGGTCGAAGGGAATTCGCCCTGCCGGCGGGATTTTCTCATCTCTTAAGTACTTCTCGATGGCTTCAGTGACTGCCGGCGCCAGGTCCCACTTATTCACGGCCACCATGACCGGGATACCAAAATGGTGCGCCAGCTTAACCACGCGCTCAAGATCGTGCCGGCCGGCAACAGAAGGTTCGGTTACAACAAGGACCAGATCTACACCGGTAAGCGCGGAAATCACCGGGCAGCCGATACCCGGCGGACCGTCGATGATAATGAGATCGCACCCTTCTTTAACCGCTACTTCAGCTGCCGCCCGCCGCACCTGGGCCACAAGTTTGCCCGAGTTTTCTTCTCCCGGCTTGAGGCATGCATGCACCAGCGGTCCAAAGCGGGTGCGAGAGAGAAACCACTCTCCCGCGACTCTTTCGGAAAGATAGATGGCCCCGCCAGGGCAGGCCGGAATGCAAGCACGGCAGCCCTCGCAGAGGAATGGGTCGATCCGGTACCGGCCGTCAGGTTGAGCGGCCGGGGCGTCAAACCGGCAGACGGCCGCACAGGTCCCGCAACCGGTGCACTTGGCGGGATCAATTTCCGCTTTAGGCAAGGCACTGAAGTCATGGGTTTCCACTACCTCCGGAGCGAGGAGAAGGTGCAAGTCGGCCGCGTCCACGTCACAGTCGGCGAGAACCTTCTTCGGGGCTAGGGCGGCAAAAGCTCCGGCTACGGTCGTTTTCCCCGTCCCGCCTTTGCCGCTTAGAATGAGTAGCTGTTTCATCCTCTACCGCCCCTTCTAACTCTCTCCCACAGGTGGCGAAACTCGATCCTCCAGTCCGGAAACTCCTGGACGATAAGGCGTCCGTGGGCGATGGTTTCGGCAAAACGACGGTCGAAGGGTATGCGCAGGAGAATGGGTATCCTTTCCCGGTAGCAGTATTCCTGCACGTCGTCCGTCCCTATTCCTGCCCGGTTCAGGACCACTCCGTGCGGTATCTTCATTTCCCGTACCAGTTCGATGGCCAGCTTCAGGTCATTTAGCCCGAACGGGGTTGGTTCGGTAACCAAAAGAACATAGTCGCAGCGGGCAATGGTGGCCACAACCGGGCAGGAGGTCCCCGGCGGCGCATCGAGTATGACATCGCCCGCCCAGGCTGCTCTCTTCACCGCTTTTACCACCGGAACCGCCAGGGCGGCGCCTACGTCTATCTTGCCCTGAACAAAGTCTATGCGCCCGGCGCTCCCCCGGCTCACTATGCCGAGCCGCCGCGGTTCTTCGTGCAGCGCTCCTGTTGGGCAAACCCGCACGCAACTGCCGCAGCCGTGGCAAAGCTCGGGGAAAACGAGCGCTTTCTCCCCGAGCACGGCTATGGCATGGAAGGCACAGGCCTCAACGCACTTTCCGCAGCCGGTGCAGCGGGCTCTGTTCACCGCCGGAACCCTTATGTTAACCTCGCGCACTTCATGCTGGGTGGGGTGAAGAAAGAGGTGCGCATTCGGTTCTTCCACATCGCAGTCGAGAAGCTGGATCGGGCCTTCTTCGGCAAGCACGTGCGCCAGGTTCACCGCCACCGTAGTTTTCCCGGTCCCGCCCTTGCCACTCGCTACCGCCACCTGCATTGCCATACACTCCTCAATCTGGCGAGCACCAGAGGGCGCCTTTCAGTTTCCTCCATGTTCACACGCGCCGGGGCCCAGGGCAAGGTTACCTGAAAGGTAGGCCTTAACCACCTCGTCGACAGGGCCGCTTGCCCCAATGACGGTTTTTATGCCCTGTGCAGCAAAAAGATCCTGAGCCGAAGGTCCCATTCCGCCGGCGATAATGCAGTCCGCCCCTTTTTCCGCCAGATAGCGGGGCAGAAAGCCGGGCTGGTGCCCAGGGTTGGGAATCACTACTTTGGACCGGATTTGACCGTTTTCCACGTCAAACAGCGTGTACTCTTGGCAACGGCCAAAATGTTGGGCAACCTGCCCATTTTCGGTGGCGACGGCAATCCTCATGCATCTTACCTCCTTCTCTCGTCCAGCAAGCTCATAAGCCCCAAAACAAACGGCGCCAGGGTTCAGCGCAGGCTGCGCCTCGCTCTTATCATAGGCGCCTTACCCTGACGCCTTGGGGTTAAGGGGATTGTGCAGCTTAATTTACATGCCGCTATGAGCTGTCACCGTGGGGCCGGAGGCCGCGGCCAGCCGCCCTTCGCGAAAGTCCGCCAGCGCCTGCCGCGCCGTACCGCCTCCGGCAATGTAAACCGGGATTCCGCTGGCCGATAGGGCCCGGGCAGCGTTCGGGCCAATATTACCGGTAATTAGCGCCTCCACTTTTTCCTGCGCCAGACGCTGAGCCATGGCGATCCCTGCACCGCCGGGCTCGCCGAGCACCGGGTTGGGAATCGCCGTCCAGTCACTGGTTAAAGTATCAGCCAGGATGAGATACTGGCAGCGGCCGAAGCGCGGATCGAGAGCGCTATCTAAGGTCGGCCCCTGAGCGGTAATGGCAATCTTCATTTTACTACCACCTTAAGCTAGCCCGGTCTTATTCCTTCTTCTCGGTCTCAGCCTGCTTACCGAGTTCGGCAAGCCGCTCCTTAATCGCTGCCAGCTGTTCTTCCAGGTAGGCCGCCTGCGCCTTGAGAACCTCGCTTTCCGCCGGTAGAGGCCCTCCGGGGACAAAAGGCACTGCGGGCGGGTAAGCGTAGGGGAAGCCGTAAAAACCGCGCGCCCAACCGGGTAGACCGGTCGCCCAGTACCAGTACCTGTTCCTAAACCCGCGCCCGCGGCCGAAGCCCAAGCCGTACCAGCGGAAACCGATGGGATTCCAAGCTCCCGGCACCGGATATCCGGCGCAGTATCCCAAACGACGCCCCGTGAGCGGTCCCATACCAAGCGGTCCAGTTCCGTCACCAAACGGCATGCTTATCGCTCCTTTCTTCCGTTCATGTTAATCTGCATAAGGTGCAAACATCTACGTTATTCTTGCCTGGCGCGATTTCTTCCCCAACCGCCACCTCCTCCGCCCCAGCCGTGGCCGCCCGGACCGCCGGGATCGGCGCGGTGCACAAGGCCGCCGCACTTGGGGCAACGTAAGTTTGCTCCTGGCTGCCTCGTACCGTAAGGAAGGCTGAATTCATGTCCGCAAACCGCACAGCGAAACTTCCGCTCCACGCACCCACCTCCCGCGGATTTCCATCCGGATACGCCTGCCTTCCAAAACCCTTGATAACCCAACCTGTAAGCAGTTGCTTTTGGTCATATGTCCATTATTAGTATACCCGTAATTCTGGGCATAAGTCAATAACCCACGAGAAGATTTTTCAGGCAACGCGTCAGGCCCGCTTTCTACCCCGCCTTTATTTTGTGCTGGCCAAGAAAACTTACGCCTTCACCCGGTAATAAAGCACGCCGCCTTGCCTTCTCGCTGAGGAGTCAGTTGCACTTTGTCCCGTCTTAGTACTTCGAGTTCCTCACCTACCACTGCTACCAACGGTGTGTCTCCCATTCGGAATCACTCCAAAGAGAATACGGTTCCGACCGGCATGCAATGAAACCGCTTGCCGAATTCGCGGTAAAGGGCAGCGCAGGCTTCAAAACCTGTACAGTGCCCAACCCCGATTAAGTCCACCCCAAATTCGCCTAACGCTTCTATAGTGCGGTTAATCCTTTCGGTGCTGGCCCCCCTAAGATGTGTTCCGCCGAACACGGCATGTATCTTCGTCATGCCCGTGACCAGCCGCACGTGCCGAAGGGTGTTAATAAGCCCCGCGTGGGCGCAACCTAAAAGGACAACCAACCCTCTGGCTGTATGGATTACGAGCGCTTGGTCATCCGGAACGATATCGCGTTCCAAACTCGAACCTGAACGCGTCTTAAACTCCTCCGGGGTCTTTTCGTACTCGGTCAACCTCGGAATAGCTCCCGTCAGGAACATTCCAGGCCCCAGCATAACCATGGTTCTCTCCAGGTTGAAGCGGGCTCCCCAGCTTTCAAGCTCTCTTCTTTTCCACGGAATGCCGGTACTCTTTGGCTCTTCTGCGGCCTTTACGCTGTAGCGTTCGCGGAAAACATCCGGATGCGCGTAAACATCCACCGGCCCGTGCGCCTCCAGAAAGGCCTTGAGCCCTCCAGTGTGATCGTAATGGCCATGGCTTAACACTACCGCCGAAACCGAAGCAAGATCCACTCCTAACGCTTCCGCATTGGGAAGAAGCGCCCGCCCGGCTCCGGTGTCGAAAAGTATTTTCCTGCCCCGTGCCTCAACCAGAACTGCAAAACCGTGCTCGGCCAGCAGCCCTCGCCGTTCAGTCGTATTCTCCACCAGAACTGTTATGGTAACGGACCCGATCTCAGTCACCCCCCTGCCGGCGTGCTTCCCCCGTTCATATCGTATCCGTTAATACGAGCATATGTCAACAATGTGATTGGAAACGTCTGCCTAAAAAAGGAGAATTCTGCCCGTGGACCGCAATAAGCCGACCAGAGGTGGTGTTCTCTGCGCCTGTTTATTTACTGGTCTTATGGTTGGCGTAGACGCAATTTGAGCAGTAGCATTAAGAGCGGGGTGTTCTTCCACCCCGCCCCTTCACTGGTCAGATAGCAGTCGTAGCAAACGTCAAGAAGAAATCGCCATGGGCCACCTAAGACAGAATATTTCTAAGGTCCACCAGTTACCCACCGCAGTCCTGTCAGCTCTTTAACTCTGCTGCCGCTGGGCTACTGAGCGTTAGGTCGTCCCCCTCAGGCAGCAGAATGCGCACTATCTCCGCCGCCTCCTCGTTTATCACCCGGTACACCACCTCCGCTCCCTTGCGCTCACCGCGGATGATCCCGTGCCCGCGCAGAGTGGCCAGGTGTTGGGAAACCGTCGACTGAGGTAGTCCCAAGCAATCCTGCATGTGTCCCACGTTGCATTCGCGCCCGAGAAGGTTGGTGACAATGCAGAGGCGAACCGGGTGCGCTAGGGCCTTTAACAGCTCTGCCTTTTCCTCATAACGTTTCCGCCTCTCCTCGCCCAGCAAATAAAGCCCCCCATCATAATCTCCCACTATCCGAATAGCCTGGTATTACGATATATTGCCTACTCGGTCTTGTCAAGAACCTGCTAATCCACAAGGGTGACTGCGCTTAAGCGGGAAGCTCAGGGAATAGGCCTATCTGTAGGCGATTTCTTGGCAGGAGTTCATACTACTACCTTAGGATACATAAAGGCACTTACTACAGTCACCGCCAGGCCGGCCAGAGCCAGAACGCCGATATCGAGAGGAAGGCGCAAAAGGTCGCCCGTCACTAGAAGGCTCCGTAAAGCTTCCACGATGTAGCTGAGCGGGTTTATCACGGCCACCACCCGCAGCCATTCGGGCATGATGCTAACCGGATAGAGGGCATTGGAGGCAAAAAAGAGCGGCATCGTTATAACCTGGCCTATGCCCATGAATCTTTCGCGCGTCTTAACTATCGAAGCAATAATCATCGAGAAACCGGCAAAAAAAGCCGCTCCCAGCATGGCCACGCAGATTACGCCCAGTATTACCGGAATAGAAATACGAAGGCGGACGCGAAGAACGGTTGCGACGACAAGAACTACAATGGCCTGGGTAACGGCTCTTATACCGGCAGAGATCATCTTTCCGAGCACCAAGGCTTGGCGCGGAGTGGGAGTGACCAGAAACTTTTGCAGAACCCCCATATCTCGTTCCCATATAATCGAAAGGCCGTAGAAGATGGCAATAAAGACCACCGACTGAGCGAGAATTCCGGGCGTCAGGAACTCCAGATACGTGAATCCCCCCGTCGGGACGGCGCGGATCCTGCTCATTGCCTGGCCGAAAATCCCCAGCCACAAGATCGGCTGCACGGCCCTGGTCACAAGTTCGGTCGGGTCGTGGCGTAACTTCCGGACTTCCATTTCGGCCATGGCATAAGATTTGACCACGATTGCGACAAATTCTTTCATCATCTTCTCAAACCACGCTTTCTCGGTGCTTTTAGCCCAACCTGCGGGCCGTTCTTCTGACTCTGGCCGTTTCACGCAGCGTTCCTCCTGTTTCCATCGTCGCTCCGGTGAAATAAGCAAAGGCATCTTCAAGGGTGGCGCCGTCCTTGTTCGTGCGCCTCTTTAGTTCTTCCGGCGTTCCTATGGCAGCAATCCGCCCCAGATGCATAATGGCCAGCCGGTGGCACATATTTTCTGCCTCTTCCATGTAGTGGGTGGTAACGAGAATAGTCGTGCTGTATCTGTCCCGCAGGCCTTTAACGTGATCCCAGACATTGCGGCGTGCCACGGGATCAAGCCCTACGGTAGGTTCGTCCAGGAAGAGAACCTTAGGGAAATGAAGTACTGCCTGTCCGATTTCTAACCTTCTGATCATGCCTCCCGAGTAGGTTTTGACCAGGGAATGCGCCGCGTCCTCCAGATGAAGGAGGGAAAGCACTTCCCAGATGCGCCGGTTGCGCTGGTCGTTGGGTACGTCATAAAGCCGGGCGAAAAGAAGCAGGTTCTCATAGCCCGTTAGTGAACCGTCCACAGAAAGCATCTGGGGGACGTATCCGATTAGCCGCCGAACCTCGGAAGCCTGCCGGACTATGTCATAGCCTCCGATCAGGGCCTGCCCGGAAGTGGGCGCGAGAAGTGTGGTAAGCATCTTAAGGGTGGTGGTCTTTCCCGCCCCATTGGGACCTACCAACCCGAATATCTCCCCTGGCTCGACTGCAAAAGATATGCCGTCCACGGCTTTATGCGTTCCAAAAACTTTGGTTAGGTCCACAACTTTAATCATCTCTGGCATGGATTTTCGCCTCAGCTTCTGAAGAATGTTCTTGCCGCCTCAGTCTTCTTTGAATCTGGCTGCCTTTTTCTCCGATCCGTCAAAAATCCTCCGTGCAGCAGGTCACGGTGGTCCCACTTTTCTCCTCTTCCAAGTACCGGCAAACCGCTTCCAAATCTGTCATTAACCGTTCGCGGCAGCCTTCCGGCAAGGCAGTAAAGATGTTCCCTAGCTCTACTTCTATTGCCGCCGTCAGCCGCCCGATCAACTCTGCCAAGGCCGGCGTTTCCTGCACCAAGACGCTGCGGCGGTCTCCTGGGTCCGGCACGCGTTTCAACAGCCCACGGGCCGTTAAGCGGTCTAGGATACCGGTAAAGGTGCTGGGCGGAATACCGATGTGCCCGGCCAGCTCTGTTGCCCGCAAGGAACCGCGTTTATGCACCTTCCAGAGAACGAAGACCTCCGTCCCAGACAATCCCTCCGTCTGGAACAGGGGGGTCAGGCGCCGAACAAGCCGCCTGTGCACCCGACTTAGAAGCTCCAAAAGCCGAAGCTCCTGCAACTAAACCACCTGTTTCGGATTCGTATAATTCGATTGCGAAATAACCGCTCAGACAGATGTTACCACCAAAGCGGCTTTTCGTCAACCCTTCCCGCCCGCCGTGCGAAATCACCGGGCCGCAGGGAAGAACTAGACGGAAAGCGAGTGTCGGGCTGCCTGCCCGGGGAATTCCAGCTCAGGCATTTGGGCGAGCGCTTGGCGGCGGGCCGCTCCGTTGTCAAGGCCGGTGAAATGTGCTAGCATGTATAAAAAAGTATTGCGAAAGGGTGGATAAGTATGCCGCTCATTCAAATCGACGGTCCCATCCTGGACAAGGAGAAGAAGGCAAACCTTATCAAGGCCCTTACCGATGCCGCTAGCACCACACTAGGCCTCCCCGCCCAGGCCTTTACCGTAATCATCCGCGAAACACCGCCCGATAACGTCGGCATCGGGGGAACCCAGCTTTCTGAGCTTCATAAGTAGAAGGCTAAGACTAAACGATGAAAACAAGGCCCTTCTTTCCGTCGCCAAAAAGAAAAAGTGGGGCCGCCCTGGGTTCTACCGGGGTGGTCCCTTCTTCGTAAGCAAAGTCCTTTTGGGTTACAAAAGCAGGTACCCACTTCCTTTTGTGCGCAGCCGATGGCTTTCTGCCTGCGTAAAAGCAGTTTATTTCAAAATAGGGGCTTGAGCAACTGGGCGAGGGCCCCTGCAAAGCTACTAGGGGCTGTTTTCCCCCTGGCACCAAAAGCCCAGTAAACATTTATCCTTGGCCAGATCCACAACTTCAATAATCCTTTGTTTTGGTATTCGTGCCGGTTTCTAAAAGCTCGTCCCGGGTCAAGAACGAGTAGTACGAGCCAGAAGTATACAAAGCCGCCAGAGGGTTGTGCCCCAAGAGGCGGTCTTTGACCGCGAGAACGGTGGTCGGAGCCTCAGCATACTTAAAGAAAAGCGAATCATGCCCGACGCAAAGACCGAGAAGCACATTGAACTCCGTCTTCGCTTCGTTCAAAAGGCGCGCCTGGGCAATCGGGTTGCACATGCTCTCAAACTGCCCGCAGCGTACTTTGTCGTTATCCCCCAGCCCCAGCTCTTCTTTGGGCACCCTACCCACCTTGCAGATAACGGAAACCACTTCGAATCCTTGGGCAGTTAGGATTTTAGCCACCATGTTTGCCTCGGCCTGCAACCCCGCACAGTAGGCCAGCCCGAGACGTTTGTAACCCATCCGGTGGGCAAACTCACAGATCTCTTGAATTCTGGGCTTGACCGGCCGCACTACGCCTCGGGGATCATGCCTGTTGGCATACCCGCTGGCCTCTTGAAGCGCGGCCTGCCGGGCAAACTCCCTTATTTCCGGATTCTCATATTGCTCCCGTGCCCACGTCACAGCCTCCCGTTGGAGCGCCGTCGGACATCCCTCGTACCCCTTACCTTCAGGATTGCGGCAAAGTTTCTCTTGCTGAGGCACCGTGCAGAAGGCACAATTCGGACTTTTCATTTCTTGGCCTCCCCGTTAAATATAATAGTCGGTCAAGTTCTTACTGAAGGGAATCTTATGAGGCACCACTCCACCTGGGAAGGGTGGGGCAGCCCGCACTTTGCTAGTACGTCTTTTGGTTCAGCGGTTACCGTTGATTTTTTTGTTTTTCAACATATCGCTGATGAAATCCTCTAGGCACCACCTTTTGGGGTCAACCTCCTCCTCCTTCGAAAATACCATTTTCATCCTTCGTGGTGCTGCTATTTAGCGGCATGGATGACTCTCTAAGAACCCCGGACGCCTTTTTCCCCTTAGACCCTCCCCTAATGATCGCGGCCATAACCGGCCTCTCGCGGGTTACAGAGTAGACGCCCATGCCGCCAGCGGCACCACCAAACGGATGAAAACATCGGCCCTCGGGCATCCCCCTGCGGCGCGAAGGACCTGAGGACGAACGAACTCGGCTCGCTCGGGGCGCGGACAGAACTCGGCCCTTCGGGCCTCAAACACCGCCCGCGCTTTCCCTCGCTCGCCTGCGTTCTTCTAATGACGGTACGTAACGCGCCGTGCAGGGGATGGCCCTCAGCCTCAGTACTTTCAAGGTAGGGGCATAGCTGCCGCACTGGGGCGAGCACTTTTATAGTGAGAGAGTGGACTTGGTTGGGGTTTTTACCTGCCCTGTGGCGAACCGGGCGCCTGACCAAAGAAATTCCCACCGTCCGCTAAAAGGATTATCCGGTTCGACAAGAGAAGTATGGTGAGAAAAAGGACGTATCGCGAAGAGGTGCTAGAATGTCGGAGACCCTGCTGAAACCCATCGTTGAACTCAGTTACCTCACCGCCCAGAACGTAGGGCGTTATCGCTTGGTAATGCGCTACTTCTATGAGCAGCACCAACGCATGCGAAACTGGCTCCGCCCTGAAGAAGTATACGAGGGAGTCAAGGCGTACCGCCTGCTGCCCGACTACACCCTGGAGCAGTGCCAGCAAGACCTGGACAAGCTGGTAGAGTGGAAGGACCTCATCCCGCGGCACGACGGCGGACGCGCAACCAGCGTCGAGGAATACCTCCGCAAGAAGTTCCGTTACCAAATGACCCCTTACGCCATCGAGATCGAGCGCATGGTGGCAGGGCTTGAGAACATCCGCGGTTACGGGGGATCACTGGAACCGTCTTTGCTGGATTCAATCTACGCCGGGCTGCAACAGCTCGCTGCATCCCGCAGCCAGTTTCCTGAAGGAACAGCAGAAAGTTTGTGGCTGTCTATATATGAACCCTTCACAAAGCTGTGTAAAAATGCCGCCAACTACCTGGCAGAGCTGAACAGTGCCCGGGCAGAAGAACTGATGCTAACGGAAGCATTCCTGGCCTACAAAGACTCGCTTACCATTTACCTTAGGAATTTCGTCCAAAGCCTACAGCGCTCTGCGCTGCGCATTCAAGGGCTGTTAAGCCAACTTCCGGAGGACACGGTGGCCGTCCTCATTGCCGGGGTCGTTCGCGACCGCCGGCGCATCCCACAGCTGGAAGAACCACTCCCTCCCGAGGAAGAAGAGCGGCGGGTTAGACAGGAATGGGAAAACCTCAAGCGCTGGTTCGCCGGCAACCCCGGTGACAGCAGCGACGTCATTTTCTTAGAACAAGCCACCAAGAACGCCATCGCCCGCGTGGTACGCTGCGCCCTGCGCATTCAGGACCGGCAGCGCTCAGGAGTCAGCCGCCGCCGGGAGCTAGACTATCTGGGCCGCTGGTTCCTTTCCTGTGCGGATATAAATGAAGCGCACCGCCTGGCAGCCTACGCGTTCGGTCTGTACCGAACAAGGCATTTTCAAGGCTACGACGACAAGGATACCGACAACGCGGACGTCAGCATGTGGGAAACAACCCCCAACTTCCGGCCCCTCCGGTCGCGCAGCCGGAGAAAGTCCCGGGAAGGCGGTCCCCACCCCATCGCTGCCCGGCGCCTGGAGGCAGCCCGGGCCAGAGAAGAATACCTAGCCAGGCAGCAGGAAGAAGAAACCCTGCTCAGGTCTTTTCTGGCCCGGGAAAAGGTGACCTTGTCCGAGCTGGAAGTGCAGCCGGCAAAGGTGCGCCAGACCCTCCTGCATTGGATCGGGCAGTGCCTTATGAGCCCGCGCCGCCAGGCCGTCACCCCTGAGGGAGTCCGCATCACCTTGCTGCTGCCGCCGGCCGGAAAGCGAACTGTACTCAGGTGCAGCGACGGCGACCTGGAGCTGCCTGACTTCACCCTAAAATTCTCAGCGGTAGGCCGCAAGACAGCCGCTTCGGCAGGAGAAGAACGATGAAACACCAGGAGCGCTTTCAGGAAGAAAAACAAGCCTGCGTCCAGGCCCTGCTTAACCGGTACTGGGTAGACAAAGCCACCGAACCGGAGCTTTTTCAGGCCATTCGCCGCCACTACCAGGAGCTGCGGGAATGGTTTCAAGAAATGTGCGGGTTTGCCCTCATACTTACCCGCCAGTTCGCCAAACTGGAGAAGATACCCGGCCAGGCCCACTCCTGGATGGGCTTCGAAACCTTTACCCACCCCCGAGATTACGCCCTTTTCACCTACTGTCTCTGGTACCTGGAAGGCAAGGGTGAGAGTGAGCAGTTTTTGCTCACCGATATAGTCGAGGCCATCAGGGAACACCTCTTGGAGTTAGGCAGTCACATCGACTGGACCCTCTACGAGCACCGGTTGTCCATGGCCCGGGCCTTAAAGCAGCTCAAACAGATGGGCGTACTCGTGGCCGTGGACGGCGACGAGTGGGAGTGGGCTCTGGGCGGAGCCGAGCGCAACGTCCTTTACGAAAGTTCGCTTTATGCCCGTTACGTCCTCCGGCGTTTTCCTCGGGAACTGACCACATACACTACCTGTGAGTCTTTGGGCGAAGGCATGTACCCGGAAACGCCGGAAGGCGAGCTTAAAGCGCGTAAACATCGCATCTTTCGCCGTTTGCTGCAGGAGCCCGTGGTTTACGATGACGAGTGGTCTGAGGAAGAACGCCATTACGTCCTCACCCAGAGCCACTTCATCTTGGAACAATTGGAGCGTATGGCGGGTCTCCGGGGCCAGCGCTACCGTGAAGGCCTCGTGTTCTTTTATCCTGAGGCCACAGGTGAGATGGAACTCTTCCCCACGGCCCGGGCCATTTCCGATATCGTTGTGGCGCTGGCGGGAGAAATCCGGCGCCTGCGGGCCGGGGGACAGGCCCTGACAACCGACGAGAAGGGATGCATCCAGATCCCGCTCGTAGAGTTTGAGGGACTGCTTCTCAAGCTTAGGGATAAATACGGAGCATACTGGTCCGAGCAATATCGCCGGGCCACCTCGGCAGAACTGGCCGGAGAGCTGGTGCAGCACCTTGCCGAGTGGGGACTGGGCGGGTGGAAAGGCCCAAACACCGTTTTTCTTGCCCCGGCTCTGGCCCGCTGGAACGGAGAATACAGCGAGGAGGAATGATGGCGTGCATAAACGCTGGCGCATAGAGCGGGCCGGACTGGTGAACTTCTGGCTGTACGATGAAGCAGAGTTCATCTTCTCTTCCGGTCGTCTTATTCTCCGCGGGGCCAATGGTTCGGGCAAGTCGGTCACCATGCAAAGCCTCGTGCCGCTGGTGCTGGACGGCGACAAGCGTCCCTGGCGCCTGGACCCCTTCGGCTCCCGCGACCGCCGCATCGAGTACTATCTTCTGGGTGACGCCGACAGCGGTATCGTCGAGCGCACCGGTTACCTCTACCTGGAATTCTACCACCCCGACCAAGAACGCCATCTCACCATAGGCATCGGCCTGAGGGCCCGTCGCAGCGCCCCGGTGTCCTTCTGGGGTTTTGCCATAACCGACAATCGCCGCATCGGCCGAGACCTTTTTCTCTACGAGCGGGACTTCAGCCACGGAAAGGAAGCCCACATCCCCCTGACCCGCCCTCAGCTTGAAGAGGCCATTGGAACCGGTGGCTGGGTTGTAACGGAGCAAAGTGAGTATAAAAGGCGCGTCAACAACCTCCTCTTCGGTTACGAGGATCTCGAGTCTTACGACGAACTTCTCGACCTTCTCATCCAGGTTCGCAGTCCCAAGCTTTCCAAAGACTTTAAACCTTCTACCATCTACGAGATCCTTACCTCTGCCCTACCGCCGCTCTTGGAAGACGACTTGCGCCCGCTGGCTGAAGTCTTGGGAGACATGAACGAAATCGGCGACCGGCTGGCCGAACTCTCCGTTCACCGGCAGGAGGCAGAGCGCTTGAGCCGCGCCTACGCCCAATACAACGAGTACCAGCTTTTTGCCGCGTCCCAAGTCCTGAGGCAAAGCTGGCAGGAACGACAAGAGAAACGGGAGGAAGAAGCAGCCAAGCGCAGCGAGATAGAAACCCTAACCCGGGAGCAAAAGCAGCACCAGGAGAAAGTGGCGGAGGCACAGCAAAGGCTCCTTAGGATCCGGGCGGAGTATGAAACCTTGAGCGCCAGCGAAGTGCTGGACAAGGAGCGGGAACTCGAACGGCTCTTTGCAGAGGCAAAGGAAACTGACCGTGCGCTGGAGCTAGCGCGCGGGCGCCTACAGCGCTGGCAGCAAAACCTCACTGCAGCCAAAGAGACCAGCGCACGCTACAGGCCGGAACTCGAGAAAAACGAAGGCCAGCAACGCAGGCTCCTGAACGAAATGGAAAAGCTGGCCGGCGAAAGCGAACTTCTCACCCACGCCGCCTATCACAGCTACTGGGAAACCGCCATTCCTGAGGCGGGCGAGTTCTGGCCTAGCTGGCGCAATGACCTCAAGGAGCGCGAGGCTGCCCTGGAACACGCCCATCGCCTAGCTCGCGCGGAAAATGCATTAAAGCGGGAGGTTGAAAATGCCGAACGCGACCTCAGCGCAGCGCGGGAGCTGCGCGACCGGCGCGAAGCCGCGCTCCGAGCCGGGGAAGAAGCGGCCGAGCGGGCACGAGCCCGGCTGCAGGAAGAAATCTTCGCCTGGAAAAAAGAACTGAAGTACTTTATCATCCCGGACCAAGTCCTGCACGAAGTGCTCTCTCGCCTGGCGCGTTACGACGAACTGCCCTACAGCGACGTTCAAGCGCCAGTAGCGGACGCATACCAGAAAGTAGCGCTCGCTTTGCACCGCGCGCGGGTCGAAAAGGATCACGAGAGGCGGCAACACCTAGCTGCAAAGGAAGAATTCTTGCGCCAGTACCGCGAATGGCAGGCCCGCAAGGAGCCTGAACCGCCCCGGAGTGAAACGCGGGAGGCTTCGCGCCGCCGGCGCCGTGCTGCGGGCGAGCATGGCGCTCCCCTTTACGCCGCCTGTGAGTTCCGCCCCGACCTGCCGGAGGAAACCCGGGCTGCTCTGGAAGCAGCCCTCCAGCAGGCAGGGCTGCTCGACGCCTGGATTACCGTCAATGGCCTGGCCTTAGCGAGCGATGAGGAGGAAGTTTGGATCGAACCCCGCCCCCAGATTTTAGCCTACACCCTTGCCGACTACCTGATCCCGACTCCACCGGAAGGCAGCGGCCTCACGGCAGAAGCCATCGATGCTGTTTTGCGCACCATCCGGGTAGGACAGGGCAGGGAACACTGCTTAGAAGGCTGCATTGGCGAGGACGGAACCTTCCGGCTGGGCTGCCTTTTCGGCCAGGTAGCACCCAAATCCAGGGCAGAATACATCGGCAAAGAAAGCCGGCGCCGTACCCGCCAGGCGGAAATGGAACGGCTCCAAGGGCTGATCGAAGCCGAGGACCGCGCTATCAGAGCCTGTGACGCGGAGCTTGCCAAATTTGAGCAAGAAGAAGCGGCCCTTACTGCCGAATTCAAGGCCTTCCCGTCCGGTCAGGACCTGCAAAACTCCTTCCGCGAACTCGAACGCCTGCGGTCCGCCTTTGAGAGCGCCCGCAGCGACGAGGAGCGCAAGTTTGAGCAGCACCAGGTCCTGCTCAAAAAGTGGGCCACCGCCCGAGCCGAGCTGCACCAATTCATGGCCGGCTGGGCACTCCCCCGTACGGAAGCCGCACTGGAACAGGCCTTGCGCGCGCTGCGCACCTACGACCACCACTTGAGCGACCTGCGTCGGCTGTGGGAAGGTTGGCGGAACCTGCAGGAAACGTTGGCCGAAGCCCGCCGCCGGCAGCTTGAGGCCGAGGAACAATTGATCCAGGAACAGGAGCAGGTAGCCGCCCTGCTGGAGAAGCAACAGGCCGTGCAAACCAGGATCAAAACGCTGGAAGAGTTGCTGCGCGAGCTGGGCGCCTACGACCTGCACGCGCGCCTGCACCAGCTCAAGGAAGAAGAGGAACAACTCGGCCAGAGCCTGGAGCGCGAGAACAAGCTCCTGAACCAAATAGAGATCAAATTGGCCGTCTGTCAAAAAGAGCTACAAGGTCTGGCTGCAGCCCGGGCGGAAGCCGAAGCGGTTTTCCGGGAGCGCTTCAAGGCCTGGCAGCTGGAATGGGAGCGACGTCTCCTGCCGGAATGGGCCGACATTAAGCTCGACCCCGGCGACGAAACGGCGGCAGTAAAAATCTGCCGCGAAATCAGCCAGCGTTACCGTCATTATGAAAACAGCGGGCGCGACCAAATGGCCAACCGCCTCTACCAGGAATTCCACAGTGTCCGCCAAACCCTACACCCGTATGTACCGGAACTGCAGGAGGATCCGGCGAACGGCCGTCTGTTGGTCGTCTTTCTCCGCGACCGGCAAAACCCCGTAAGCCCCGGCATGCTGCTGGCCGAACTCAAACGCGCCGAAGAAGAACAACGTCTGCTGCTGAGCGAGAAAGACCGCGAACTCTATGAAGAAGTTCTCATCCATAGCGTAGGCCGGGCCATCAAGCAAAAAATCGCCCGGGCAGAACACTGGGTAAGCGAGATGAACCGGCTTATGCAGGCCCGCGAAACTTCCAGCGGTCTCAAACTCTCCCTGCGTTGGGAACCAAGGGCTGCCCAGAGTGAAGACGAACTCGACACGGCGGAGCTGGTCCGGCTTCTGCGCACCGATCCGCACCTGCTGCGGGAAGACCAACTCGACCGCATGGTGCGTCACTTCCGCTCTCGTATTAAGAAGGCCCAAGACGAGGCCGAAGCAGGCGAAACCCTAAGGGATTGGGTGGCCCGTCTCCTCGACTACCGGCAGTGGTTCCGCTTTACCCTTTACTACGAAAAAGGCGAGCAGCCTCGGCGCGAACTCACCGACGCCCGCTTCAACGTCCTAAGCGGCGGCGAGAAGGCCATGGCCATGTACATCCCACTCTTTGCGGCGGTTTACTCGCGCTATAGCGACGCTGACCCCGCTGCCCCTCACCTTATCTCTCTGGATGAAGCCTTCGCCGGCGTGGACGAAGAAAACCTGCGGGACATGTTCGATCTCCTCACCCAGATGGACCTGGACTACATCATGACCAGCCAGCACCTCTGGGGCTGCTACGATACCGTGCCCGCCGTGTCCATCTATGAACTCTACCGCCCGAAGGACGCCCCGTACGTCTCTCTTATCCGCTACATCTGGAACGGCAGGCAGCGCACTCTGGCGCAGGATGAACCTGCCGTGGCCGAAGCCGCTGCCACCTGCGAAACCGAAAGTTAACCTACGCGTACCGACAAATGGAGGAACCGTTATGAACCAGCTGGAGTCTTACCTCCGCCAACCGGGCCTCCTAAGGCTCTGGCAGGCGGTCAAGAGAAAGTACGAGTCGCTGGGCCGCGTTGGCGGCCGCGTCCGCATCACCCAATTGACCCCCGAAGAGCGCGAGGCCATCGGCGGGTTGTTGGCGGCGAACTTCACCGGCCTAACGGACTGCTCTGTAGAACTCGCCCGCCTGGATGAGATCCTACGGACCAGCCGCTTTCATGTCGGCCTGGTGGAGGCTCTGCACATCATTTTTGCTGGGGATGTCCAGACCCGCCAAGAAAACGCGGCGGCCGCAGCTCAGGCCTGGGAAGAGTTCTTCGCTGCGCTGGCAGCAGTACCCCAGCGAGAGGTGACGGCCCGTTGGCTCGCCGAACTTAAGGAAGGCAGGGGCAGCGGCTACCGCACCCTGCTGGCCCTTTACCGCTTAGACCCTGCCCTGGCTCGCTCTACCCTGCAGCTCTGTCTTCAGGCCCTGGATCGCCTGCCGCTTTGGCGGCAAACCCGCACCCGCCTGCCGGTTTTTGCCGCCGAGTTGACGGGCAATCCCCATGCCCTAGACAGGAACACACTCTTGGGCCGGCTTCTGCTGCAGGGGATCCTTTTTGTCCTGGGTGCCGGCACAGACGTTACGAGCGCCGAGGCGCAGCGCGAGGTTTGGCGCCGGGCCGGGCTCGAAGGCGACGATATGTCTTCTACCGTAGCCGTGGCCGGACTGCGGGTCCTCCCTGATGACCCGCGGGCCGAGATCTTCGCTGCCGCCGCCACAACCCACAGCCCTCTGCTTTTGCCGCTGCGCTTTTTCGAACAGAAGACTGCCTGGGCAATGCAGGCGGTCTACGTCGTAGAAAACCCGACGGTATTCAGCGCCATTCTGGACGCCGCCACCCAGGCGGACATCCCGCCGCTCGTTTGCGTGAGTGGCCAACCCAGCGTCGCTGCCCTCAAGCTCTTGGACGAACTCACGGCTACGGGCACAACTGTTTACTACAGCGGAGACTTCGACTGGGAGGGACTGCAAATCGGGGTCCGCCTGGCCGAACGCCTCGGCGCCGCTTTTCGCCCCTGGTTTTTTGACACTTTCACCTATGAGGCTGCTCCTTACGGCCTTCCCCTTGATGCGCCTCAAGCCCAACGCCTGGCCAGCCTGACCATCCCCTGGGACAGGCAGCTCCCCTCAGCCATCGCCCGGCGTGGCGTAGTAGTGTACCAGGAAGCCCTGGTAGGCAATATGTTGGCTAGCTTTAGCCTTTCTTGTGTCGACGGAACCGCGTAAAGTACTTCCCGCATGGACTCCCGCCTTACCTCTCTCCTGCAGTGGTCACTCGTGCAGGTGGGCGTAAAGGGCCTCGGCGGCGGGTCGCGTCAGGCCGGGTACGGCCAGAAGTTCCTCCAAAGTAGCTTCCTTAAGCCGCTTTAGCGACCCAAAGTGTTGAAGAAGGGCCCTGCGGCGGCGCGGCCCGATCCCCGGTATTTCCTCTAGCTCGGAAGCGAGCGCCTTCCTGTCGCACAGCGACCGGTGATAGGCAATGCCGAAGCGATGGGCCTCGTCCCGCACCTGCTGCAAGAGCTTTAAGGCCAGCGAGTCCCGCGGCAGGCGAAGCGGCTCCGGGTTTCCTTCGGCGAAGAGTTCTTCGTGCTCTTTGGCCAGGCCGTAGGTAGGAATCCTTTCAAGCCCCAGCTCTCTGAGCACCGCCCGGGCCGCGCCGAGCTGCCCCTTGCCGCCGTCGATCAGAATAAGATCCGGTAGAGGGAGCTTGTCGCGCAGGCTGCCGCCGTAACGCCGCCGCACCACCTCGGCCATCATGGCGAAATCGTTGGCCTGAAAAACCGTGCGGATCCGGAAACGGCGGTAGTGGCCTTTGCACGGCCGGCCGTCCTCAAAGACCACCATCGCCCCCACCGCCTCCTGCCCCTGGATGTTGGAGATGTCGAAGCCTTCGATCCGCCGCGGCGGCACCTCAAGTCCCAGCGCCGCCTGCAGCGCGGCCACCGCCCCCTCCGTGCCTGCCTCCCGGTGCGCCTTGAGTTCTTCTTCCTCGCGCAGGGCCAGCACGGCGTTGTTCGCTGCGAAGTCCGCCAGCTCTTTTTTCGCCCCGCGCTGTGGTACCCGGATGCTCACGCGGCGGCCGGCCAGCCGGCTCAGGTACTCGGCGAGGAGCTCTTGGTCTTCTGCCGGCTCGGCCAGAAGAATCGTAGGAGGCAGGGCAGCTGCCCGGGAGTAGTAATCTTTAAGGAAACCGGCGAGCACCGCCGGCCGGTCATGCCCCTCGGTACCTTTAAGGAAAAAAGTCTCCCGGGAAATAAGCTTACCGTGACGCACTTGGAAAACCTGGACGCAGGCCTCTGTTACCCCGCGGGCCAGGGCTACCACGTCCAAGTCTTCTCCGTCCGGCCAGATCACCTTTTGTTTTTCCAGTACGCGCTCCACGGCGGCCACCTGATCGCGCAGCCGGGCCGCCTCTTCAAAGCGAAGGTCGGCTGCGGCCGCCGCCATCCGCTCTTTGAGGCGCCTGACCAGCACGTCCTGCCGCCCTTCGAGAAAGAGGGTAAGCTCGTTCACCATTTCCCGGTAGGCTGCGCGGTCAACCTCACCGGTGCACGGCCCCAGGCAGCGTTTGATATGGAAGTTGAGGCAGGGCCGTTCCCGGTGGGCAAAGTCGTGCGGGCTGCAGGTTCGGAGGGGAAAGACTTTTTTCAGGAGGCGTACCGTATCGTTTAAAGCCCCAACGTCCGTGTAGGGGCCGAAATAGCGGGCCCCATCGTCCTTGCGGCGGCGCGTTATCAGAAGGCGCGGAAACTCCTCGTTCACCGTCAGCTTAAGGTAGGGGTACTGCTTATCGTCGCGCAGGAGGATGTTGTAGCGGGGATGCTCTTTTTTGATGAAGTTGCACTCCAGGGCCAGGGCTTCCACCTCGGAATCGGTGACGATGTACTCGAAGTCGGCTACGTGCTCCAACATGGCCCGGACCTTGGGAGCGTGATCGTGGGTCTTAAAATAGGAGCGCACGCGGTTCTTCAAGTTTACCGCCTTTCCCACGTAAATAATCTCGCCCCGCCGGTCCTTCATCAGGTAGACGCCAGGCCGCTCGGGAAGAAGCTCAAGCTTCTTGTCCAGGTCCATGTTTCCCACCTCCCCTCTTCGGCTGCCGCACTTTGTAACACCGCTCGGGTTTTCAGCGCCCGGCCGGTTCTGCCCTTTCCTGCTCTAAAACGCGGCGCAGGAACTGGCCCGTGTACGACTCCGGACAGGCGGCCACCTCCTCCGGCGTGCCGCAGGCCACCACCCGGCCCCCGCCTTCGCCGCCCTCGGGCCCCAGGTCAATGACATAGTCCGCGCACTTAATTACGTCCAGATTGTGCTCGATCACCAGCACCGTGTCCCCGGCATCCACCAGCCGCTGCAGCACCTGAAGTAGTTTTTCGATATCATAGAAATGAAGGCCCGTTGTCGGCTCGTCCAAGATATACAGGGTGCGGCCATTGGAACGGCGCGAAAGCTCCGTCGCCAGCTTCACCCGCTGGGCCTCACCGCCGGAAAGCGTGGTCGCCGGCTGCCCCAAGCGGATGTAGCCCAACCCCACGTCGTAGAGGGTTTGCAGTTTAGCTTTAATGCGCGGGATGTTGGCAAAAAACTGGAGCGCCTCGCTCACCGTCATCTCCAGCACGTCGGCGATGCTTTTGCCTTTATACTTAACCTCCAGCGTTTCGCGGTTGTACCGTTTCCCTTTGCATACCTCGCAGGGCACGTACACGTCGGGGAGAAAATGCATCTCAATTTTTAAGATGCCGTCGCCGCGGCAGGCTTCGCAGCGCCCGCCGCGCACGTTAAAGCTGAAGCGCCCGGGCTTATAGCCGCGCATCCTGGCTTCCGGCGTGAGGCTGAATACTTCGCGGATGGGATCGAACGCCCCCGTATAAGTGGCCGGATTGGAGCGCGGCGTGCGCCCGATGGGCGACTGGTCGATGGCAATTACCTTGTCCAGGTGTTCTTTGCCCAGAATATCCCGGTGACGGCCGGGCAAAGTACGGGCGCCGTTTAGATCCTGGGCCAGGCGGCGGTAAAGAATATCGTTCACCAAGGTGCTCTTGCCGGAACCGGAGACGCCGGTGACGCAGACAAATACGCCCAAAGGAATCTTCACGTCGATGTTTTTCAGGTTGTGCTCGCTCGCCCCGAGCACGGTAAGCCAGTTTCCGCTGGGCTTGCGCCTGGTCGCCGGAACGGGGATGTGGCGCCGCCCGCTTAGGTACTGCCCGGTGAGCGAGCGCGGGCAGGCTTTAACCTCTTCCAGGGTCCCGGCCACCACCACCTCACCGCCCTGCTCGCCGGCCCCCGGCCCGATGTCCACCAGGAAGTCGGCCGCCTCCATGGTTTCCCGGTCGTGCTCCACCACGAGCACGCTATTGCCCAGATCGCGCAGCTCTTCTAAAGTGCGTATGAGCCGCGCATTGTCGCGCTGGTGCAGCCCAATGCTCGGTTCATCCAGGATGTAGAGGACGCCCATCAGGCTGGAGCCGATCTGCGTGGCCAAGCGGATGCGCTGCGCCTCGCCGCCGGAAAGCGTGCCGGTCGTCCTATCCAGCGTAAGGTAATCCAAGCCCACGTTTATGAGAAACCCCAGGCGGGCCTGGATCTCTTTCAGCACGCGCTCGGCGATGAGCCGTTCACGCTCGGTAAGCTCAAGCCGCGCAAAAAACTCTTGCGCCTGACGCACCGAGAGGGCGGTCACTTCGGCGATGTTGAGCCCCCCGACTTTAACCGCCAGGGCCTCCGGCTTGAGGCGCTTCCCGCCGCAAGCCGGGCAGGGTCGGGAGCTCATATACTCTTCGTATTCGCTCCGCGCAGCGTCCGACTGCGCCTCGCGGTAGCGGCGCTCCAGGATGGGGATCACGCCTTCAAAGTCGCTCTCGAAGACGCGTACCTCCCCCCAGCGGTTCTCGTAATTCACCCGGAAGCGTTCCCCGCGGTTGCCGTAGAGGATGAGATCCAGGTGCTCGGGTTTAAGCTCCCGCACCGGCACTTCCGTGCTGAAGCCGTAGTGCTGCGCCATGGCTTCCAAAATCTGGGGGTAGTAGTTGGCCGAGCGGCTGAACGGAGCGATGGCCCCGTCGGCCAGCGACTTGTTCTTATCCGGGATAACCAGGTCGGGGTCGATCTCCATAGTTATACCAAGACCGGTACAGGTAGGGCAGGCCCCGTAAGGGCTGTTAAAGGAAAAAAGGCGCGGCGAAAGCTCTTCGTAGCTGAAGCCGCACTTGGGGCAGGCGAAGTTCTGGGAGAAGGTGTATTCCTCTCCGCCCAGCACGGAGACGATCACCAGGCCGCCCGCCAGGCCCACCGCCAACTCAAGGGAGTCCGCCAGGCGCTTTCTAAGCCCCGGGCGGACGCTTAAGCGGTCGACTACCACTTCCAAGGTGTGCTTCTTGTTCTTCTCCAGCTTGATCTCTTCGTTCAGGTCGCGCACCTCGCCGTCGATGCGCATCCGCACGAAGCCGTTCTTTTTCGTCTCCTCGATCAGTTTCTGGTACTCGCCCTTGCGCCCGCGCACCAGAGGGGCCAGAACCATAAAGCGCGTCCCTTCAGGCAGGGCCAAAATCTGGTCCACCATCTGGTCCACCGTCTGCCGGGCAATGGCTTCGCCGCAGCGCGGACAGAAAGGCCGCCCGATGCGCGCGAAGAGGAGGCGCAGATAGTCGTAAATTTCGGTAACGGTGCCCACCGTGGAGCGCGGGTTGTGGCTGGCCGCCTTCTGGTCGATGGAGATGGCCGGGGAGAGCCCTTCAATGGAATCCACGTCGGGCTTATCCATCTGGCCCAAAAACTGGCGGGCATAGGCTGAAAGCGACTCCACGTAGCGGCGCTGCCCTTCGGCGTAAATGGTGTCAAAAGCCAACGAGGACTTGCCCGAACCGGAGAGGCCGGTGATGACCACCAGCTTGTTCCGGGGGATATCCACGTTAATGTTTTTCAGGTTGTGCTGCCGGGCCCCGCGGACCCGAATGTATTCTTCGGCCATACTGCTGGCACCTCCCGGGGTAGGCCCTCAAGTTATTATACCACACGTTTTTCACCGGCCAAGGGCAACGTGGCCGGGCAACGCCTCGGAGGAAACGGCAAGCCGCCGCCGAAAATCACTGAAAAGAAAAGCTAAGAAGGGCTTGGGGTTCGATCCGGAATTAGGTGAAAGGAAGTGATTACGTGGGTGGACAGCTTAAGCCCGGAAGGTGGGACCGGCTCGCCCGCTGGGTGCCGCTTCTGGTGCTACTCCTGGCCGGCCTTATTGCCCAAGTACTGCTCCGCGGGCCGGCGGCGCGCCTGGGGCTGGCACGCCGGCTGCTCGTGCCCTTCGTGCTCTTGGCAGCCGTGACTCTATGGCCAAGTCTGCTGCAACCGCCGGAGCCGGAGAAGAAAGGCAACAGGAGGGTTCCGGCCCTTCTCCTCTCTCTTATCACCGTACCGCTGGTGCTCCTGGCCGTGCCCCTTTGGTACGGCCACGGCTGCTGGGCGCCGGACCTCTATTCCTTTCTCCTTTATCTGGCCGCGGGAGAAGCGCTCGTTTTCCTAGTGCCTTGGGGCCGGCGGCTCCTAGGGAGGTGGCCGGCGGTGCGGCGCGGCCCGGCGGCTATGGCCTTTTTCTCGGCTTTTCTCCTGGCCGTCCTCATCGCCCGGCTGATACCTTTGCCGGGTGGAAAATCCCTGCCGCCTGCCGGAGACATACCGGCCCTCGCCTGGCGCGTCACCCCTTGGCAGGCCACCTGGGCCGCTTGGGCGCCGCTCCCCTGGAGCCGGGCCGCTTACGCTCCGGCCGATCCGGCCGTGGAAGCCGGGCGCGTGGCTTTCCTGGACCTGCCCGGCCGGGTGAACGTGCTGCAGGCTGAAGACGGCAGCCGCCTGGCCACCTTCGCCCTTCCCGCCCCGCAGCTCCTCCCCGGGGATACCGCGCGGGCATACTGGGAAAGGCCCCTGGGGGCGGCCGGGAACTTCCTCCTCAGGCGCCGGGGCGGCAGCGAGCTGAAGCTCCTCGACCCCACCGAAGGAACGCTGCGGCACCTGCCCGGCGAGCTCCCGCTCGCGGCCGCACCCGCACCCGACGGTTTCTACATCTTGCGCCCCCAAGCCCTGGAACGGCTCAGTGCCGACGGGGACCTCCTCTGGTCATCCTCCCCGAGTTTTCCCGCCGGCACACCCGGCCTAATGGAGGCGCCGTGGCTGGAAGTCAACCCGTTCCTCCGGGAAAGCTCTTCCTCCTGGCTCGTGCCGGGCCCGAGGCGGGTTTTCTGCCTGAACTCTCGGGGGCTTTATGTTGTCGACGGCGCCACGGGCCGGCTTCTTTGGCAGAAGGAAGCATCGGGGCGCTGCGCCGGGATGGCAGTTGCCCCGGACCAGAGCATGGTTTACATCGCCGAGGTAGATCAAGTCGGCTCCAGGCTTAAAGCCTTCCGGGCCGACGGCAACACGGCCTGGGAGCGCCCCTTGCCCCAAAGCTGCCGCGCCTTAAGCTGGGCGGCCGCCCCTGGCGGGCTCCTCATAGCGCTCAGCGCGCCTCAAGCGGCCCAAGCAGAATTCATCGGCGAGGACGGCGGCGTGCAGTACACCTTGGCTCTTCCCCGTTCGGAGCCCTTTACGCTGCAGTACCTGGACGGTCTTTTCCTCGTCGCCTCAGGAAGCGGCGTGCGCGCTCACCGCGCTTCGGACGGCGCCCTGCTCTGGGAAGCGGGGCAAGAAAAAGAACCCGGCGCCGCGGGTTACTTTCGCTACTATGAAACTTTTCTCTCCTGGCGCGGGGCAATCCTCATCCCGTACGGCCCCGGCCTGGCCGCCTACGACCGGCGCACCGGAGAGCGCCGCTGGTTCTACACCCCGCCCGGCGGTCTCCTCGGCTTCACCGCCGACGCCGACCGCCTGTACCTGACCTCCCGCCGCGGGCTGTTCGTGCTTAAATAGAAGGAAAACCCTTGATGACCGGTTTGCCACCCTTGAGTCCCTCATCGACCACAATTCCAGGGTAAATCTCCGGCATACCTCATTACCCGCCTTAAGTATAACACAGCAAACTCCTTTAGGGCAGCTTTTTATCGAGTAGGAGGGGGCGGCTAACCCCCGTCCTCTCCCACCACCGTACGTACCGATCGGTATACGGCGGTTCACCAAGCTTGACGAATGCTTTGGTAACGTGCGGTTAAACTCATGAGGCCCTGGGCTTCCCAGTAGGCGATGCCCAGGGCTCTGTTCATTGGCCCATGGGCCATGCGCCATGGTCCTTTGCGGGCAT